>Ga0115005_10000550_pt1 | contig 29014 bp, 26 predicted proteins | sample ArcOceMetagenome_FD_87163 | JGI IMG/M metagenome (GOLD analysis project Ga0115005, IMG submission 87163) | Marine eukaryotic phytoplankton communities from Arctic Ocean - Arctic Ocean - Greenland ARC118M Metagenome | ecosystem: Environmental > Aquatic > Marine > Oceanic | place: Arctic Ocean...
ATAGATATTTTACAGTACAACGGAGCCTCTGGCTCTTAACGTTTATAACTTGTATTCATGCCACTTTGTGAACGTTGATGTATAAGACTGAATTGCTTACGCATTCGTCACGCTCAAACACGTGGGTGGGTGGTGGTAGCAAGGTGGTAGGTAGCATATCTGTAAATACTAACTTCAAAAGAACTCCCTACCCTACTTCGTACAAAAAGTCATTCTGAAAATCGGACATTACATACTGTACTCCCAACTCTTATGTCGCGGATTGTAACAGAATACAATAAGAATATAAATCCAATGATATTATTACCGGTATTTTCATTCGAGCGTAGCAAGGTGTACACACTGTAAAGATACCGTATCATACGGTAGATATCCATCACCTACCTACCTAACCATAAACTCACTCGTATCAGTTAGTTCCCCTCCAATTAATTCAATGGCTTCCGTCACAAAATTTGAGCCCTTCGAAATCGAAATTTCGAAGGGAGACGACGTAGATGTAGATGATCAATCGGATCACAACCCGCAAGAAGCCATCAGCAGTAATGACCTCGATGACACTAACCACTCCGGCAACAGCTTCGAAGATCTTCTCCCTCCTTCCAAACTTTACGTCGGGAATGCCAACAACATCGACGCCGACTTGGACGCCTTACTCGAAATAGATATGGATGAAGTAAAGCTCCTGAAGAAGAAGGAAAAACTGCGCTTCTTGAAAAAGAATACACGGAAACTCAAACGTTCTTGCTGTTCCTGGTGTTCGTGTTTCAAACTGGGTCGTACGAACATTAGAGTACTGCATCCAAAACTGTATGCTAATTATAAACTCGGTGTCATTGGTCCACACTGGTGCGGGGTCCTCACCACGGTCGCATTGCTATACTCTGCAAGCTATTATTTCACACGAAAGGCTTATGACGAGATCGGCATTGTCAGCGCTGCCATATGCTGCATTTTCACAATCAGCGCCACGGTCAATCTCTTCCTCGTCTCTTGCAAAGATCCCGGGGTTGTAAGAAATGCAGCTGATTGCCAATTTTCATCCACGATGGCAATGGGCATCGATAATGAGGATGACAGGGGTGAATACGCAGGTCTGACACAATCGCAAACCAAAGAACAGGGTGAAGAAGAAGGATGGAGATATTGCGTTCCTTGTAAAGTCTATCAGCCGCCCAGTGCTGCTCATTGCCCCGATTGTAATGCTTGTGTAGAGGAGTTTGATCATCATTGTCCATGGATGGGAATCTGTATTGGGAAAGGAAATTATCGGGCATTTATGGCATTTAATCTTTCCTGGCTTATGTATCTAATTTACGCTGCTGCTTGGGTCACAGCTCTGGGCCCGAGGTATTTTGATGGTAAATGACACAATACAAGATTTTAAGTTTTACATAGTGGTGTAGCCATGGATTATATAGATTGTTAAAGATCACTAACAAGAGACTTAAGATATTATGATCAACCACCCTTTGCGTTTTCGACTTTCTCGCTATTAGGTGCACCATTATTCAATCCAAAGCCCCTATTTTTATAAGATACATCAACAGTATCCCGTCCTATTCCTTGCGCTGTGAAGGTAGCAATCACAGGTCGAAAGAAATTCTTTTCAAATTTTGGCATCAACGGTATAGGCAATGCCCAATCATGAAAGCGATCCCTTGTAATAACGCCCCGGAACATTCTCGGTTGTTCTTGGAATTTGGAGAGATGGATATCGGCATGATAGTGCAGAGTGGTCCGTTTGGATACTGAATCTGAAGATTTGACATGGACAGGAATGCTCCATGAGATGCCGCTCGTGTCGATCTTCCATTTTCCTATTTTTGTCACTCTGTTCCTGTTTTGGTTTTGATCGTCGGAATTGTTTGCATCGTTTTCACCTTGTTTACTATTCTTTCCGTGACATTGATCGTTGTTAACACTAGGTATGTCACTTGATGTGTCCTCCATCAGCACAACATATCCATTCTTTGCAAACTTGATTATTTGATGCTTCCTTCTTTTCGATTTTTTTCTTAACTGCGATGAGGATATATCTCCATCGACTCTACTATCTGGAAATAGATCTGATTCAGAATTTCCAGGTAGCAGTATGGGGGATAGATTGACATTCACTAGCCATTCGTCTGTTCTCATTGGATGTTCATCATCTTCATTTTCCTTGGGACCCTTTTCGGATTCCACTTCTGTTGAAAAGCTCTTTTGTCTCGGTTTTGTTTTTTCTTCTGTGATCTCAAAGTCTTCATCATCTTCAATCTCATCAAATTCGTAATCGCAATCATCCACGGCGTCTTCTAGCTGGAAATCTGTATCTTCTACCCATATGCCTGCACCTCTTTCCCTTTCTTCTTTCTCAAGACGAGAAACTGTGAATCCTAGTGGCCATTTTGAAGGAGCAGATGTTTGGCATGTTTGTCGACGCTTGGCTAATGAAGGAATCGCAGCGCCATGGCAAAAAATAATTAGCTGTTTGAAGAATACCAGTATGCAGAACTTTCTCAAGGGCGTTGGCATCTTTAGCATCTTCCAGGAGATGTGAGTGTTGTTGTTGTTGAGTGGCTGTGAAGAATTTGCCGGTGAAAGATGAATGATGAGTTCACGGTGTCTCTTTATGTACTTGTACTGTGCGCGGGTATACGGTACGTACATACACATTAGGAGTTCTGTACTGTAGGCGCTGTAATGAATGATGTGTGATGGAGGAATGAAAGACAGACACGAATGAATGCATCAATCGAAAGAATGGGAATGGAACGGCGGACAGACGAAATGGCGGGTAACAGTTCATTCTTGTTCAAACCCAACGCCCCTCATATAAGCCCTTTCAACTAGCGACATGAATCTGTTCGAAATATAATAAGTTAGCTCTCAACGGTTCACTGCTTCCAGCAAAGTTTTCAAAAAACGACATTCATTTCCAATTCATTAATTTCTGTGTTGGCGTTGATGTAATAAAATCTTCCCATTGTTCATTTCTTCATCAACGTCGACTGACGCTACTACAGCATGGAATACAATGATTACTATGAACAGGACTTTCAAGGCGAGACGTTGGTAACCCTAGACTATGCCGATCCCGAGCCTTCGCTTTACAAAGTATCGCGAGGGAAACCACGGCACTCCCAATCTGGCCAGATGCCCAAACTAAGAGCAGCTCGCCAGAACTACTCTAGGCCCTATCAAGAACGACATGAGAACAATTTCGATGATTTCAGAGATGATGTTGTGAGTGGGGAGATAAGTTCTCGCAGGAGAGTTCGTGGTGACCGTTCTGTGTCCAGTCGTCAAAGAAATTCTGGTCGAACCTTGGGTTCACAGAGTGCAAGCCAACGTATGCGTAAGAATAGTCAACGCAGTAGCACTTCCTCGCGAAAGACAAGTAAAAAAACGGTGGATTTGACTCGACCGGACAGCGATTCATCATTTTCGCTCTTTGCTACATTAGTGGTGCAGCATATTGAGCCGAAGTTGAAGGGAAATATTTACACTCTTGATGGAGGAGACATGTCATACCTGGAAGCTATTATACCAGACACATTGAGACTTCCATTTGTAGAAGCGGTGAGGATTCGTTCGCAGTGTCTTCCGATGGAAGTAAGTGGTGATGAAACAGATTTAGAAACTGCGGTTAGAAACTGCGCAAAACTTGGTCTTGGGTACACTGATGAAAATAATTTTCTTCTTGGAGGAGGACAAAAGATCAGAGGAGGGAAAATAGTCATGAGAGTGAGTTCTATTAATGATGACACTGTTGATTTATTTGTTTTTGAACAGACACTCTAACGCGGCGTACTTAATCTGGTGGCAGCTTGTGGATAAAAATAGTGCATCGTCAGAAGAAGAAGATAACAACAGAACACCTCCTATTTCAGAGGAAGAGGCTCTTGCGCAGGTTGAAGCAGCCTATGGGAGAAGAGATCGGGAAAAGACATCAAATCAAACTCCTGCTGGCAGTGAAGCTGAAAAGCCTCGTGTTCCATGGGAGGAGGATGAAGATGAGGCAAAAAGTGAACCTTCAAACAAGAGCAAGACCCCCGAGAACGCAACGACTAAAAATGCCCCTCAAAAGCAAGTCATTTCTGAGGAAGAAGCTCGAGCCAAGATTGCCGCCGCCTATAAGAAAAGAGGTATTAATAAAAAATCATCCAAAACAAAACAAAAGCACTATGATCGTCCTTCGAGCAATGTCGAATGGTCACCAAAGGCTGCTTTAACTGCTGGTCTAATGAAGTCTAACAACCGTATCAGTCATGAAAATGAGGAGGGATATCAACCACCTGTGGAAATAATTGATGATGCATCATCTGTGGCGATGTCCTCTTTAGGAGGGTCAGTAAATTCATCCTCTCGGCAGTCTATTGCGTCATCTTCTCGGAAATCACTGGCTTCCTCTCGGAAATCTTCTTCGAAATTATCGAAGCCGAATGCTGCCACTCGAAATTTGTCCAATGCGTCTTTACTAGGTGAAAGTGAAATACTGAATAAAGAGGTTCTCCTTGCTGACACAATTGATGAAGAAACGCAAGTGCGAGAACCACATTTTGACATGTCTGTGAAAAAAATAGAACAAGCTGAAGCCAGAGCCAAAGAACGCCGCAAGAAAAACAAAAGGCAATCAAGAAAGAAAAGGACACAGTCCTGTGTTACGGATACTATTTCAGTAAACGCTTCCCCGTCTGATCTTGACATGACTGTTGCTGCATTCGAGCATGAATGGCGAGATGGACTTTGGGATATCTTTGCTCACGGTATTTTTCACCCTCATCTAATTCTTGCATTTGTTGCACCAATTTGTAAGTCTATGAATGATATTGGGGGTTACTACTTTTCAATGTTTCAATACACTCAATCCAACAATATTCTTCATTTGAAACAGTTGCTCTGGGGCAAGTTATGACTCGTTTGAAATTGAACTGGATCGGTGCATCTCGTACTGAGGCTGAAACATATGAAATTTTCCAGAAGCTTGGGACATTAGTTGGATGCTTGTTAGCCATCAATATTGTTACAATCTCGCTATGCGTGTTTTTATTCCACGTGATATCCGGAGTCGTTGAGCTCTTGTTGTTTGTATGCGTGATGGCGAACTTGTGGTTCTATGGTTTTTGCGTGTTTACCACTGGCAATACAAGGAAATATCTGAGAACCATTTACAATATCAATGATACTGCTGAATCAGACTATCTATTGGCGGCATTTTATATGCCTTTCACCATTACCCAAATGGCACGGCATACCGCAGATTACAACACACTTCAAGCTCGTATCTGCACACCAAGCGGTTTACCAAATGAAGCTGATTTCTCTTTCATCGCTAATGTGGGAACTTTCGGAAGCTACGGTTCATACGCATCTTTTGGTGACGAGGAAGTTTCGGTCACTGCTTCGATAGCTTCGAGGTACACAGGGAGCGTCTCAGCTTCAGTGGGAGGTTCAACACATTATGATGGATCGGTAACATCGTCATATGCATAAGAAAATAGTGTTGATGCAACCACATGCGGATGTGGTTGCCCTTTAGTGCCGTATTTGTTCATTGGCCTACATGCCATTTGTACGTCCTAGTATAGGTTCTTCTTGTTATGACATCATAATATAATTATCGCCCGAGTATCTCATTACAGTAGTGTCTATTTACTTCTCGACGCAAGGATTCTTTCACCAGCACAGTAGTTCTGGCTATGAGTGAAGCCCATATCTACCAACATGAGTACCTAAACTGCGCCTGTGTAATTTCTCAACATACGGATTCTTTCACCAGTAGTTCTGGCTACGAGTGTAGCCCATATCTTCCAACATATTTTCCATCGTCTGCACCTCTTTACCACAGTATTCTTTTATTTTCTTACTCTTCGTCGAGCTTGCTAATTCATGTAGGTTCTCGACCTCTGACAACAAAGTCTCAACAGACAAATTATTAGCGACACGATTGCGTACCTCTTCTGATAGCATCTCAACTTCGCATCTTTTAAGTTTGAATTCAGTGTAGAATGAATCATCAACGCCAATTGATTTTTGGTTGAAATGTTCAGGAAAACTGTTGTGGATAGTTGCAATGTTCTCCTTGTCATCAACCATGTCAGGCCATCCAGCATTATTTATTTCCCTTACAAACTCTCTCATTACATTATTGACACGATTGGATCTTTGTTTCCTTATTTCAGGGAGTTGTTCCATACGGTACTCAAATGCATGTTTGAAGTTGTCCAACTTTTTCTCATCAAAGTCAAAAATTGACCTATCAGATTTTTTAAAGAAGCTTGGCAACCAGCTAGTAGGTTCTTTCTTCTTCCTTAATTCGGTCCTAATCGTTGTCATTAATTGCCGTGCTATAAGAATAAAATCTTCGTCATTGTATCGAAGATCAACTTCATATGTACGTACTTCATCGTTCTGACTGAAGGCAACTTTCTTTTTGTCCGCTGGAATTCTTCCAGCTGTAGAATAACCAGTCAAATTGGATGCACTTTCTTGATTTAAAGAATAAGGTTGACGCATCTTTTGTGTTGATAATTCGTAAAACTACAAGTGTATGCGTACGTGATAGATAGAGATCAGTACCAGGTTACTGTACTGTATGTACTGTCTTTGAGTTTGTGGAGAAGTCATTGCCCAAATCGAAATCGCTAAAATAAAAGCTATATTTTTTGTTTCGTCCACACTCGATGAAAAAATTAGAGACCGTTGTCGGATTTCTTGTCACACAAGTTGAAAGACAGACAGTAGTACTCACGACTCACGATACTTGCGACTTGCGACTTGCGACTGCACTCAACGAACATTCGTACGATACAAGAGTGAGAGAGATTGCTGGTTAGTTGATGGTTCCATGCAGCAGGATGGAATGCCGACGGATGGAATGCAGTATACAAGGTATATACGAGAAAGCAAATATATACAAACCCCCTATTACAAAAACAGTATTTACACATTAATATTTGTTTATCCATTCATGCTGCGATCTGTACGTCCTATTCAGTTGCGTGTGCGATTGGGGAAGGATACTCTGTCATCGGCAGGGCGTCATGCATACAAGTGTAGCACTAGTAACAGATATAGTTTCTATCATCGAGCGAAAGGCAGCGTCTCTTATAAGTCGACACCAATCTCTTTCCTCGTTGCGAAATTTCGTCAACCTGGCAAGTTTCCACTTCGGAATGCTGCTTCTAATTTCTCGTCAAAGGGTGCTGCTGCTGGAGATAAGACGGGCTCTTCGAGGAGGAGTTATGTTTGGTACTTTGCAAAAATATTGAAAATTCTTCGAATCCCATTAGTTGTTACATCCGTCTACGTTCTTGGCTACCAGCAAGGTATTGTGGACTACAGCAGAAACCCCGTCGAGAAGCGGCGTGAACTGATGGAAAGAATCCTATCGGGTGTTGGTTGTGATGATCCAGACAAAATATTGTGTATGCAGGAAGGGGCTCAATTAAAAGCTTTTTTGGCAAGAACATCTATGAAGTATGCTGTCCAAAAGCGCACTGGGAAAAATGGGTATGAAGAAGGAGCTGATCGACAAATGCAACTTCGAAATATTGCGTCAATAGCTGATAGGATCGTCAAGAGCTCCAAGGCTTTTGTCGATGGGAAACTTCGCGAGATCGACATGGAGTCGCAGCCACTTGAATATGAAAAGTGGAGCAAAGCTAAGGAACGGGTTGGCAACGATTACACCAATTGGCATTTTGTATTGATCGATGTCCCGGTTCCAAATGCGTTTGTCTCAGAGTGTAAGTAATGTAGATTGATTCATTTGCCGAGGGCTGGTACCCCCTGTACCGTTTGACCATTCTTGTTGAAGTTTGCCATCGTCAGGACAAATTGTGTTTAATCCATCTAATTTGTTTGTCAATTCTCTTCTAAATAGCAATGCCACAAACCATCTTTGTAACGACGGCATTACTGGAAAACTTCGTTGATAACGACGATGAGTTGGGTTTGATTTTGGGACACGAAGTGGTACGTACCTGGTATCGATTTCGTGCATGCAGTGTGTTTTTGTTCACAACTAAGTCTCCAGTCTCTTGATACTACATAGTCGCACCTTATCCATGGCCATATGAGTGAAAGAAATTCTAGTGCACTCACTCTCTCAATAATTGAAGTCTTGCTTTTAAGTCTGGATCCAACAGAAGGCTTAATGAGCGTTTTTATCGTCACAGCCATTGCATCCTTGAAGTCATTGCTGGATGCAAATTTTTCGAGAGAAACAGAAAAGGAAGCAGTAAGTACTGATTGATGTTCATCTATACCTTCGGTTGTGACAAATAAATGCGAAATATATTCATGTCATCATTCATATTCTTTGTCTGTCTTTCTCTGACAAAGGATGATTTGGGCATTGTCCTTGCCGCAAGGGCCTGTTTCGACACTTACAGAGCGCCTCTCGTGTTCAAAAAGATGCATGACCATAACCTGGAACAATCTAATAATAATGTAGGCCTAATGAATCGGTTAAAACGGATCGAAAGCGAGGTTGCGACCGAAAGCGTGATCAAAAACGTAGAGGATGATCATAGAGTAAGTCAAGAAGAAGAGACTGCTGACAGTGGGAATTGGACTAATATCATGAGTACACACCCACCAGACCTCGAGCGGTATTCCAATTTGATGTTAGCAAGCAAAATAGAGAACCCAAAGAAATATTCCCACTGCTCCGATATCAAGCGCAATTTTTTAAAGTCTTTGTCGATGCGCAATTGAACATAAACATGTAGCATTGTGAGCTTTGGATCGTTAATTCTTAGTCAGGGTTACTCTCAATTTTGATTTAAAACACGAATATCACATAAATTGCCGGTTCAATTATTTACTCTGGAGGCTCCATAGCATGGTAATTATCCACGTCACTAGGAAGCTTCACTTCAATATGATCAGACAAACCAGTCTTGGTGCAGTACGCGCCTACATATGTGTCATAATCAGCTGTATGCCGCCCCATCTGTGCCACTACCAAGGGTGTGCAGAAGAAAGAAAGGATCTCATCGTGATACCCCAAACAATCATTTTCTTCTATATTGTACTCCTGGCGGACTAAGCGTCGAACTTTTGCCGTCAAGTAGACAAAATATCCAAACATGAAAAGGTCAGCGACTAAAATTGGTATCAAACTGTAGATGAATACCCAAAGCTGACTATTTAGATGTAGATGGAATGCTCTGTACATCAAGAAAAAGAGAACACCATGAAATAATGCAAGTACTGCCGGGAATATCCTGACAAGAGTGAAATTGACTCTGGACCTCAATGACGTAGTCTTATTCCCAGCTGTATCTAGTTGCAATCGAGCCATTACTTGTGCTAGACTCACTATGATGCATAAGTGAGAGATAAAGTGAGAAATAACGCATTATATGGGAATAAATATCATAGGGTGGCATGCAAACACGATCAAATAGCTTACCGTAGGTGCAAAGCAAACTGTTCACGGCCATTGGATGGAAGACACCGTGTGAATAAATACTGCATACTCCACTTCTCCATTGGCTGGAAGGGGTATGCATATCAGTCAAACGTTTTGTGCGCCCCGTTGGATCGAAGACCGACTTGGAGTCAATATGTAATACAGGGCTTTGGAATATTTGTCCCTTCTTCACTCCTCCCTTCGGCTGATAAGATTTGTACAGAACAATATGTTATAAGTTTCCATTGCATTCACTTTTTGCCGAAATCAATATTCCATGCACATCTACTTACCACATGAACCATAAATATGTCATCGTTCATCCTCGCTTCGAACATAAAGTTCCCAGGTAATGTCTCTGGAGCTCTCACGCTTACAATTTTACGATTATTAGTTTTGTGCGACTTGAGCGATCTCTCTCTGGAAAGGCTGAACATAGAGGCAACGCTCTTGTCGTCATTATCATAATCGGGTTCAGGGTTTGCTAGGACATTTTGGACAGTGCCATCGGTATGGCTTGTCCTCTTGTCTGCCTCTGGTGGCTTAGCTGCGACGAACATGTCGTAAACTTCACTCTCGTTAAACTGACTTGACGAAGTTGACATCGTTTCGCATACTGTCATGTTCGTACCCTTAGACGATCCAAGGGTATCATAATTTGCAGACTCCTCTCTATGCGTATCCTTCTCCCAAACAATGTGATTCGTCATATCGTACTCACCATCATCAGCGGTGGTCTTGGAGATGCCATGAAATCTTTGAGGGGGTGATACTTTAGCAAAATATCTTCTATTTTCATTCTGGATTGGTTGTGTGTCTTCAGGGGCAACGCGAGTTCTCGTTCCATGTTGTGACTGGTGGTTATGCATTAGGGAGGGACCGGAGAGATCATCTCGTTTCTCATGCGGCTGCCTAATGCCGTAATCATCATGAACATGCATTTGCAAGAGAGCTCTCAATTCTTTTCCAAAGATCCCCTCGCATCTTCTTACAATGGTACAAACATGGCTTTCTCCCCAAGATGGATATTGATGCATCAGGTTCAAGCGACTGTTAAGGGCGTCACTAAACTTCTTCAAAGTATCTAGTGGTAGACTTTTCTTCAACGCGGTTGTAGCTGATATAGACCTCTCGCGGTTGTTCGGTTTCATCATTACTTCATCGTTTTCCATAAAAGATAAAATCCTTGTAGCTAAGGATAAAAATTCATTATCATTCATAATAGAATCAATGGTCCTCTCGGCAACACGAGGTTGAGATGATCCTACCTTATCATCACTCGCATAATGTGATCTCTCTACTGTAGAAACCGGAGGTTGGTATAAACGACGAGGGTGAATGTGCATCTCTTCAGCTTCTCTTGCAGCAAACTTCATATTTGGTTCTTCACTACCTCTCTGACGATGATAGTTATGATCACTGTCATGATGCCTATCATAAAAGGTATCACGGAATTTGCCTTCGTCGGCAAGATCGTAGTCAATAGGCATGATCAATCCTGTAAACTGCAGTTTTGTTTTTGTTTCAAATGAATCAACTAATTATTTTTATGAAAGCTAACGACTTTTTTGGTTTTGTGAAGTAATAACTTTTTCAACAACGGATCTCTTGACGAACTTTCTGGGGAAAGTTATCCGTATACATATAGTAGATGAGAATTAAAAATCTATCTGCAATCCGAAAAACTCTATTTTCTTAGTTGTGTCTTTATTGTAATCATCTTGCCATCATGTATAAATAAATGTCATATATTGATATTATAAGTGCTGACAAGTATTAACGCATTTTGAATTAATTGGTCCAGCCAAGCAAGGCCCAACATAGTAGCGAACTATAGCGAGGTTTGATGTTCTATAAATCAAAATCACATACTAGCAGTACACCAGGTACGTGTGTCATGATGGGGCAGGGAATAGTTCACGCACAAGTTTAACCACACATATACCTGCATTATCAACGGACAAAACTCAATCTACAAAAATGGTTTCCCTTCTGACAATAAGTCTAGAACTGTATTCAAACTTGTGCACCATATGGTCCCAACTCGGTATTTACCATACCTATATAATATATTCATATCGCTGGCTGGTGCCAGAACATGCAGGTGCAAATGACCGACCGAAATAAAGGGAGGCACATGAAAGCATAAAATGTAATCCCTCTCCTCAAAGCTCTTAGGATGCTCAACTTTAATCGTTTCAAGCGCCGTTTTCTTCATTTCTTCTACAAGTTCTAGATCATGTGTTGGGTCCAACTCAAACACAGATCGGATACATCTTTTTGGTATAACTAATGCATGCAATGGTGCTCTGGGACTTCGATCGCGAAAGGTTAGTGTTGTTTCTGTTTCCCTTATTTCCGAACATGGTAACTTCCCTTCCAATATCTGACCAAATACTGTTGGATTTTCTTGATACGATACTCCTTGTGGAGGGTCATGGTATCGAGCAAGTCCCTCTCTGGGATCAGTAGAAATAGCAAGCAGTTGAAGTGTTGAAGTAAACAGCTTTGTCAGCTGAGCTCTTGTGAGAATCATGGAGTAAATGAATCTCACGACACTCCCTCCAGTCAGAGCTAACTCAACTTCAGAGCTCAGACAGAACTTCAAGATCCAACGCAAAGAAAGATGCCTTCAAGTGAATCTAACGATTGGATTGTTGAGGGGTACATACAAATACCGTACAGTGAACGCGACGTCCTCAAGACAGACCAATCCCCACACACCCCACGCAAATTCCATTCCACGCCTTGAAGCGCGTGTGACATTAGTGACATTTCTTGCTATCTTGTTTTAGGGAGTTGATAAAATAAGATGTATTTGTATAACAAAAGTGTTCATACAACAGCCCTTTCTGCAAAATACCTCACCAATCGAAATTACCCGCCCCTGCCGGGTGAGAAAGGAAGGAATGAATGAATGAATGAATCAATCAATCAATCAACCAATTCAAAGAAAGTTTATTCAAGTTTATTATTATAAAAAAGAACCATCGAAACCGTCACAAGAAACATACCGTTCCTATCCACAAACTACCCTTTCTTCGAGTAGTCCTTCTTGACTTCTACCATTTTAACTTCACTAATGCGACAGATACGACGGGTTACAAGCATTTCCCACATCCACACGAAACGCCATCTAAATTACAATGAACTGACACAAATACGTTTCTTCACATCTACCCTAACCCGGAGCGAGAAACTTCGCGTGGCAATCGTCGGAGGAGGAGCGAGTGCCCTCAGTACTGCGCTACAGCTAGCTCCTCTTGCAGAACGCGGTATCATCGCAAAACCGATTGACTTATACGAAAAATCTTGTCTATCAGATGCCCACCCGCATGAGAAATCCAGTGTCATTGACGAACATTTTCATCCTGGATCTGGTACGATTGGGAGGGATGTTGGAGTAGGAATTTGGAGTACGGCTTTAAAACCCTTCATGAGATCGTTCCATCCCTCTAGTGAGAATGGGAAGGAGAAACCATTTGGTTCGCATATTGATTTGATCGAGAAATTGGAGCATTTAGGGCAGTATGTGGATAAAGTGGGGTACAGAACGCCCAAAGGAAGTTGGTTAACGCGATCAAGATTGAACTCCAGTGGTGTTCAAGAAAGTGCCTCAAATAATCTAGATGATCCTTCTTTATTATTCATCCAGGAAAAAGACTTCCTCTCCACGTTACGGGAAGCGGTGGCCTTCGAAGGAGAGAATTTTGGCACGATCAGAACTCACTTTGCCAATTCAGAAAGGGACAAGAGCACAGAGGTAGACAAAATTGTACCACAACGGGGAGAAAATGATTATATTACGGGCGCCTTGCAATTTTCAGATCAATCAACCTCGTCTGAATCCTACCATTTTATTATAGATGCGACTGGTATGCAATCTACCCTCCGTTCAAAATATGGTGGATTTGGACCATTCGTCAAAAAGTGGAAGGAAAACAAAGGCGCTGCTTGCGAGTACTCTGAAACTTGGCAGAGGGAACAACTAGAGGATAAGCATTCAATTATGGATAGAAAATATGTCGTCTTTAGAGGAAATTCACCCTTAAACGATACAGAGGTCGACATGAAGGGGGAGAGCTTTCAAACCTGGGGCGAAGGCAAAAATATGCGTTTTGCAGCTATTGCAATGTCCCATCCCAATGAAGACGACACTGATCGGTGTGAAAAAAAGGTATGGTTCGCTACGATATGTGATGCCGCAGGGGTCTGTTCCAGCAAAGACGCCGAGGAGAGAAAGAGACTCTTGTTGGCGAGCTTCAAAGAATGGCATGATCCGATATGCAAATTGATTGAATCAACTCCCGCAGAAAAAATATTCATGGAGAGAGGAGTTGGACATAAGCATTCTGTTTGTCCAGTCTTAAACCTTTCAGAGGTTATGGATTACCAGTCTCGTTGTTCGGGTAGAGATAGATCTATCCCTAATGGACATGGACCGATTTTACTTTTTGCAGGCGATGCGAATATGGCTGTGGATCCAGTGCTCGCTCAAGGTTTCACCGTAAACATGGAGGCAGCAGCTGATTTAGCAAGTACACTTGAGGCATGTTTAAAGAACAAAAAGGATGGACAATCTTTTGACTATGAGGCATTACGGAAAGCAATCAGTGAAAGGAGTAAGCGGCGAATGGTTAGAATCATGTGTCTCATTAGATCTACCGAAATTGTACAATTTTTGGCACAGCCAAGTTCAGAATTTGGGATTAATTTGACAAAGTATCTAGTTCGTCCCGCAATGATGTTAGTTCCATCATTTATCAAAGAGATTGCTTTCTCGAGCATGATGAAGTACTCCCTTGGATATTATAGTAATTTCAAGCTACCAGAAAGCATCGCTGATTCAAACAATTCCATGAAAGAAAGATGAATGTGCATGTACGTGGTGTATGTGTAGGGAAAGATTCAACAAAATGCAAGTGGGTGTACTACACGTACATGTAGGATATTTATTTAAAACGTTTCAAAAGCTGTGGATAGACATAGACTCTTCACTAGCTCCCTTCCTGTATGTGTGCTTTGGCACAATCATTTCCAGCTGCCTTGGCAGCCCAGTAGGCGAGAGAAAATTCTCACGATATGTTTGATAATCAGCAGTATGTCTACCCATTTGGCTGATGCTACAACAAGAACAAAATACTCCAAGAATGACGTCCTCTGAACCACGACAATTCTGCTCTTCAATATCAAAAAACTCACGTATAGCCTTCCTTGTTTTGATCGTTTTGGCTATAAACGTCCCAATTACAAATAGATCAAGTAATCCCAATGGTATCGTGCAAGACAGAACAAGCCAAAGTTGCGGTCTGTTGACTACAAATATCAGGGCTACTGCAGTCCAGGCATTCAGGGACAACAATGCAAGGATGTAGAAGATTAGAAACTTTGTGCCGAAAGGTGAGACAATCTTTCCCTTGGTCATGAGCTGCATTCTCGACTGTATTTGAGATAGTGCCACTGAAGTGAAATAGTAGGTGTGAATTTACATCGTTGGCATAGGAAAGCTCATGGTTAACCTTGGTTTACAAAGAAATCTATCACTTACCATGTGGGAAAATGAAACTTAGTAAAAAGAGAGGATCTTTGAAACAATTGCAAAACCCATCTCGCCAGGCTCTCCTTGGTACATCCATATCTTCCAACGCCAACTCGTACGAGACATATTGACTGCTAGCTCCACTTGGGTTCAACATTGGTGTTGTAAATAATTGACCCTTTTGCACTCCCCCCTTAGGAACCTTTGCTAGAAACTTTTTATTTTGATACTTCGCGTCAAACAAATATCCTTCACACATGGATGTCGATGCTACGATATTGATGAATTTTAGCTCACTCTCGACATTGGGAGCATTTTCTATTTCCTTAGAAAGACTTCTAGAAGCTGTCTCAAATTCAAACACCAATTTCTTTCCCCTTTGTGATATTTTTTCAGTTGGCATGTCTCTAAAACCAGTAATAATGTTCTCGTTTGTGTTGATCCTATTCTGGGCGTCCAAAACTAATATCCCATCTGTCGGTGTAATCGACTTCTCTTCAATGTGTTGGTTGAATTTGGTGCGGAGGTTATTTAGATGCTGTTCGTAAGCCTTTCTCTGCAATTCATCGTTTTCTTGGCGGAGCAAATCAGTTACTTGCATTATCTCTCGTAGTAACTCTTGCCTCAACTTTGTGCGGGAGGTTTGAGTCTCGGTTGTTTCAGAAATAGAAGTATCGTCTGTACACGTAGTTGAACTTTCAACTTGAAGAAGCACCAATTCTTCTTTTGACGAAATATTGTGATACAATCTATCAAAAGATGACTCGAAATGCTCTTGATAACATTTTGCAGTGTTGTCATTCCGTTGCTCTTCGGCAGTGGGAAGAGAGGTGTTACTCGCTAATGGCGTTTCTGTCATTTCTTTTTCCGCAAATTTGTGTGTGTCGTCTCTATGCTCTTTCGCTTTGTTTGATGAAAAAGTAGCTTCATTCTCCAATGTTCTCTTCGTACGTGGAGGTTTCGAGCTTTTGGATTCTGGGCTCAAAGCACGGCTAATACTATCTTCTTGCGATGTACTTAACTTTCCATCTCTGGACGCATAGTATTCAAGGAATACCATTCCAAAATGAGTGTCAATTTCTTTCACTAGATCCAGTGTTGATGCTTCTAATTTACTAGAGATCTCTCTTTCCATATGAGCATCTGCGAAGAACTTGCGTTGTGTCGGGGTCAAATTCTTTTTTACAACATGATGAGCATCATAAGTATGCTTACAACAACTATATTCATAGGCTAAAAGTTTGGCTACTGTTGAATATGCCTCATCGCTGGTACGATAAATGTTGCTGATCTTTTCATCTTTGTCATACCTTAAAGGTGGCAAGTATGGCGATTTGTCTCTTCTAATTCGAGCAAGATCACCGTTAATGCCTGGGTCGAGCTCAGGGCTTCCCGGAGGCCCTCTATACAGAGGTTCACGGAAGTGTGATTTCTTCGATTTGAAACCAAACTGGTCCGACATTTATTGTCCCTGTAACTTCCACCGTGAGTGGGAGGTTTGTTGTGGCTAATTTTGAATTCGTGTAATAATGTTCAAGTTCGAAAGTTCAAAGTTACAGTACAGTACAGTACAGTAAGTAAGTAAGTAAAGCCGGGAGGGTGAGAAAAAGTGAGCGAGAATCTTGGCGATAATAAAATATTCGAGCCACACACAGTGTATTCAAAATACTCATAGCTGAATATAAATAAATAGACATCAATGTTTTGGCCTATATTTTTAAATACGACAGATTGAAGATATTTCCCAGCTCAACGGGGGGTTTCCCGAGAGCCACCCAAATCAAATCATCATTGAAAATGGACAACACCACAACAACAGAAAAACTCTTCACAATTCTCGAATTAGGTCGAGTAACTAGATACGCAACCAACGACGTATTTCAACGAAATCATGTCAGACTCTGAGAACGATTCATCATCTGCAGCTTCTTCTTCCGATGAAGAAGTTGAAGAAACTAGTCAACCTGTTGCAAAGAAACAACGCGTATCTACTAGTGCTCCTCTTGAACTAGCTCCTGCAGTTCAATCAACAGACCAACAACGCAAAGCATCAATCAAGTCAAAACAGAAAATAATTGTACTTCTTGACCAGGCAAGACTCGAGACAGTTAAAAATCGGAGAGGAATGTTCGAGCTACTAAATTGTGATGACCATCGTGAACTATGTAAAAAGAAATTGAAACGCGATCCCAAAGAATTTCGACCAGATATCTGCCACCAAGAGATGTTGGCTCTCATCGACTCCCCTTTGAATAAAGCTGGTTGTTTGCAGGTATACATCCGCACTAATCAGAATGTATTGATTGAAGTAAACCCATCAATTCGAATTCCTAGGACTTACAAGAGATTCTCTGGGCTCATTGTTCAACTCTTGCACAAAATGAAGATCAAAGCTGGAAATACATCTACGACTTTGATGAAGGTTATTAAGAATCCATTTTCTCAACATTTACCACCCGGCACAAGAGTTTATGGAATGTCTTGTCAGGGTACTCTATACAGCCCAAATGGTCTCGCGACAGCTCTTGTCCCCCTTGAGAATTCATCAGAATTACCCCCAATTTGTTTTGTGATTGGTGCAATGGCTGCCGGACACATTACTTTGGAAGACCACCCATACATCGAAAAAATGGTTAGTGTAAGCGAATATCCTTTGAGTGGCGCCTCCGCGATATCGAGAATCTTGGGAGGTATTGAAAATCACTGGGGTATTGTCTAAGATGTAGATATTTCTTAAATAAATAATAGTGGATTCATTCAGCGTAGACTTGACTTTGATACCAGTGATTTCACAAAGAGACATACAAAATCTCATATTAAGGTTCGTTAACAAAAACACACGTCGATTATGCTACGCGTGCTCATACTTCCATTTGTTTGGTACACGTAAAACACAAATGCAATTATCTGGATATCAAATTCCCTTCCTCCAGAAACAACAGCCATGTACCCGGGACTGAACGGAGAAAATCAAGATATTTCTTTTTTTAAATAAATAAAAGTGGATTCATTTAGCATGTACTACGTGTACACTCGACAAGACTTTGATACCAATTATTTCACAAAGAGATATTCATGCATCACATTACTTGAAAGTCCCCTATATCATATATTAAAGTTCGTTAACAAAAACACACGTAGATTTCGCTACGCCGCGTGCTCATACTTCTATTTGTCCCTCTTATTTGCTTGGCAGCACACAAATGCAATTTTCTGGATAGCCCTTACTCATCAACACCGCAATAGCTTTAATAGCAAATTCCCTTGCTCCAGAAACAACAGCCATGGTACCCGGACTGAACGGAGGAACTGATTCATCAATTTCATCATTGCTGTCCAATGAAGTCCCATCTTCAACGACACATGAAACAGCGAGCTTAGTGCTGTACTTAAAATATTCATCTTCCAAAGTTTTCAAAGCAATATCAAAATCTTTTTCATCGGTGTTTGCCCATATGACTGATACTCCTTTTACGCTAGAGGATCCAGGTGGTAACACGGATTTGACTTGATCCATCACTGGTGCAATTCCATCCCCTGATGCAAAGTATACCATGTCTGTGACAGGCAGGTATTCACCCTTGTAGTCAAGGGTCCTTGGTCCCGGTTGTAGTGCAATTTCATCGCCAACTTGCAATTCTGTTGCAAGAACCTGATCCTATAATGACGTGAAAAATTCAAAGAGTTAAAACGATGAGCCATAATGACCGGAACCTAGAGTTTCGGGACTATATAGTACCAAAGTGGTCACGTAGGTACAAAGACCTACAAACAGTTCCGCGAAAATTATCAAAAGCATTCACTTACGAAATTTCCTTCGCCCCTAGCTCTCCTTTTTTTCATCTCTACATCAACTTCAGGCTGATATGGCGAGGTAATCACAGAGAACTGCCCCTTCGTATTCTTGGGCGAATAAACATAATAATTCCTCTTGGCAACGTTATCCGCACTATCCAAACAACATAACGTCAGCTGCTGCCCCAATGTAAGCTGTAAAATATTCTCTGCATTTGGCAACTTAAATTCATACTCGGAATACTGACTCCTCCCCAAAGGTTTGACGGAGGCCAGCGTGCATACCCCCCAACCATCTGCGGCATCTCCCTCAAAAACCATAGGGAGACCCTCCGACTCTTTCTGAAATCCATCCATGAATCTCTTATACTTCCCCTTTACCAATCTACAACCGTGTTTCAAAGATGATGTAATTGGTTTGAATAGTTTGCCGACATGCTGGGTTGATTTGGCTGCAAAGGTGATGAAGAACGCAATTAAAAATGCAACGCAGGCTGTTTTGAATACATCAGAGACGAGGACGGCTAGGATTGATTTTGTAAACATATTTGTGGCGCTAGTGAAGCTAGTGAATTGTGTGGGAGATAGGACAGGTTGATCGAGTCTTACAGCTAGATCTGCGTGGGGCTGTAAGGTTGTGTCGTGATTGTATTTAGATCAATGGTGGATCAGTATTTAAAATAGGAAATCGGTACAGTATGGTATGTATTATGAGAATTGGATTTGTGGAATTAAACCAAAATATCAAATCATCGCTCTTTTCCAGCGCATAGCTTGATAACCTCTTGGCTCACCCAACTACCAGAGTTTACTCACCATAGGAGAAGAAGACATGCAGGTGGCAATTTCATTCGGAGGCAGCCTTCCACTATATATATTTTTGTGCTTCCTAAACAATCGATTCGATGACGCAACATTTCCATTTCCAAAATTATGTTTGTCGCATCGTGAAGATCCTGCACTAATTCGTGTATTGGTCGCTGCTGGTCTGTGAATGGACAGGGCATTAGCTGGCGACGAGTGATTTGCGATCAGGAGGGCTGTCCATAGGCTAAAGGTGAGAGTCAGCCTTATGCGCAACTTTTTATACTGTCTCTGCATGTTTCAAGTGATGTCTCTCCGTTCCGCAATGTAAATCTAGAGGGGTTGGTGTGGGCGATAGTGACGCTGCTGGTGTACGGGTAGGTGCAAGCGGCGTAAACCTTCGATGCAAAACAAGCTGGTGTTATCTATTTCGTCTTGATCGCGCACTTGATTAGTGTCCCGGAAAGGAGAAGGATAAAGCGCGGATCGCCAATAATGTTTCATGATGGCGTTGAAATTTGATTTTGAAATTTTCAATTTCGGAGATCTCGCTTCAAGTTGGCTTCGCGCCAAAATGAGAACCTCGCTCTCCCAATTTCTGTGTTATTATTTATTATTATCTTTACAACCTCTTACCCTCGTATCGTATCGTAGTCTTGCAAGATGAATCCAATGTTTAAATAATGCAGAGTACTGTATTTTTAAATTATTATTGTGTACCTGCATAGCGGAATTCTGTTTCTAAAAATCCACCCCACTTGATCCAAAGACCCCACAAAACACGTGCAATCGGAGCTTTTTTACTCTCATTTTTTTAACTTCTCAAATTATATGGATGCATATTGTTCGCAAAGGAAAGCGACCGTAACAAATCAGTCTCCATAACAGATACACCACAAGCATCTGAACAGAATGCAGAATCAAATCGTGGCTTCCGCTTGCAACTGGGTCGGATGCAGTACTTTGCAGCTTTCTTTTTAGGCTTTGTTGCGATTGCCTTGGCTCTCCCCAGCACAGTCTGGAAATTTTCATTAGGAGAGGGGATTGACACTGGCATTTCCATCTCCCTACCGTTATCAGGGGAAGCTTCACCATTGGATGCGGAGGAGGATTCGGATTGTGAGCTAACGGAATCTTCTTCCATTTCCAAATTGTGCAGGTCTACTTTGGATTCTTCGTCTTTTAAACATGCGAGCCTTACGTGGTCTTCTTCTGGGTCGAAAAAGTTCAACTGTGGTTTCTCAAATCCTGTTGGATAGCGCTGTTTGGAATCACGTTGGAGGAAAAGAATCATATTGTGACGGTCCGTTTTCCCCTCTGTTTTGTAAAGGTGAAATAATTAAAAGTAAATAAGTTGGACATGAGAAAATGAAGCGCATGTATCGATGAAAATGCAGCAACGCGCACTTACCTGCTTCTTCTAGATTATTTAGGACTCGCTCAAGTTCCTTTGTTCTCTGCTTAACACGTTCCCTCTTTCCAGCTGTAGCAGCATTAAGTTTGTGCAACATTTCTTTCCACTGCTTTTCAGAACGTTCGTGTCGAATGTGAACACTTCTCGAATGTCCACCAATGTTACAATGCAAGACACTTCCTAGAGGCCACTTATACGTTCCGCCATGCTTCGCATATGCCGCATGTCTCATAATATCTGCAGTAACGTGGGTCTTCCTCAAATGAATGCTTCTTTGACGCGCAATGCGCTTCTCAGCCTGCGGATACTTCTGAAACAGCTGCTTTTCATTGTAGCAGCGATCACAAGTGGGGGTGAAATGCGCTTCGCGCTTCTGTGGAGAATAAAATGTGTGATGGCCGCCACATTCCGCGTGACGCCAAGTGTTACACATGGAACAGCACAACATGACGCTTTTGCAGTAAATTTCAGTAACTTGACAGCAAAATAGAGGCTCTTTCGATAGTTTGCCATATTGTGCCTGGAACATCCGCTCGTGTATTTTGCAATGAGGTAACTTATCCAGAACACCTGGCTCAGCACTCTTTCCAAGCCTGCTATGCATTGATGCTGTAACTTTGATTGTATCACCATTGCGAAGCTTCATTTCATAAGCAGTGTTATCTGCTTTCGATTTCTTCTTTTCACGTTTGATAGCATTGTTAGAAGGGAACCATGTATCGATGGAAGAGTAATACAGAGGCTCTTCTTTCTCTTCTTCTTCATTCTGAATGTACACCGGTTCTTTGACATCCAAAGGAACTATTTCGGAAGACTCTTGAGCCGCATTCTTTCTATCATCATTCTTCGGGATATAGTTGGGTTCAGATGGAAGTTCTGGTAATCTCGAAAGCATCGCTTTAACTGGATCTTTACGCCCGTGGTCTACCGGTGAATGTGTTGGCGATTTAGGTGATTCGTTCTCTGGTCCGTCCATTGCTTCAGCTTCAACGGGGATGTCTTTAATTGAAGCAAAAAGTTTTGCTGCATTTGTGTCTGAAATATCATGATCAACATTAGATTCTCCAGATGCAGATGCAGATGCAGCTCTGCCTTCAGTTGCCTCGGCCAAAATCTGCATTGCATCAATATCAGGAGTATTGAATTCTGCAACAGGTTCGGCACTACTTTTAGCAGCTTCAAGCAAAAGAGAGACATTAGGGATCTTTCCAACATGACTATTAACGCCCTCCTCATGTTTCTGAAAAAGTGATTCATCACTTATCTTGAGTCCAGTTTCCGCTTGAAAACTTTCCTTGTCAAGTGCAATGGAACCAGAGTCATCAGATATATCAACACCATCATCTAGTCCGTTTATATCTTTGGCTCCTTTGAGCGCGGGGGGGGTACTAGTGTCATTGTCGTGCAGATTCTCTGCTGCATACGTTCCGTTTGCATCCTCCTCTACTTTAAGATTATCTGAATGGTACATACTACCGTTTGTGTCAATGTTACCATCCGTAGGAGTCGAGGTATCTACCGTGCCAACGAATTCTACTCCACTATCTGAATCTTTACCCTCGGAATGAAGACGGTCGTTCTCAATCAAATCAGACGTCAAATCAATATCAACATTGTTCACACTATTCGCGACGTCTGGAACGTTGGCGGTCATGTTAATGTGAGCATCTTCATGTTCAGACTTGAGCCGTTTCGCAATCTCCTGATTACCCAGCAATTGCATGCTATCGGAAACATTGGAATGCGAGCGCTTTGGACGTAAACGTGGAGATAAAACGGCTTCTTCTGAATTCACGGCAGAGATAAAGGACGAGGACCGCATCCTGTCGGCTACCGTCGGGCTAGTAGCCGCATTTGGTCCTACACCGCCATTCTTTCTTGAAAACAGAAAATCGTGGAATTGCCTTGCCTGTGCGTCCTTCAATTCTTGTTGCTTTCGCCTCTGTGATAGGGGAACATGTGAGATAAGGATCCCCTTCAATACAATTAATGGGCAATAAGTTTGTCATAAATACGAACCTCGTGCTCCTCCTGTAGCACCGCGAATGGACTTCTATGCCTGCTTGTCTGACTTTGAGACTGAGCATGAAGGTGGAATTGATCACCATTGAAAAACATGTTTCCTTGCTGCTGCTGCTGTTGTTGCTGTTGTTGCTGATGTGTATGCTGATGCTGCTGGTGAAAGTTCATCGAACTCTGGTGTTGCTGGTGCTGTGGGTAAGCATTTCCAGTGCTATTTTGGTTCTGCCTCGCTAAAGCGGCGATTAGATCACGATGATCACCGTATGGGTGCTGGTTCTGGTGCTGATGCTGGTGTTGGCGTTGATCGAGTTGCTGCTGAAGAAGACCGTGCATATTTAATCCTCTCTGTGGCATCCCACCAAGATTAGCAAGTTGAGGATTTTGAAACTGTGAACAAAATGAAGGTAATTGTATTAGTAACATGCGAATATTTATTAATTGTGGTGTAAGCGACGAGGAATGATAGATGATGAATGAACAAGAAAGGGTCCACTGAAAGCGTTGAATGAAGTGACCTCACCTGATATGGAAATGCGGGCATCTGTGGCTGCCGATTGTGACTATTATTACCACCATTCGGAGGCAATCCGTTAAAGCTGCTCCTGTTCGGATCCATCTTTGAACTTGACGACTCTATATCAAAAGGTAATGAATGCATATAAAATAATGTGCGGAGTGAGCATTTGTGAAATATTGGAAGACTGCGGTGAGCATCACACCCAAGCCGTGGCCCGCGGCTATCGGCCGCTCACAAAATGGGCTTGACTTACCTTTCCGCGCGGTGAAGAAATCAAAGTTCCTCAACTCAACAGACCTGTCCCTTGATTATGAAGGAAAATCAGTCGTGGTGATTACGGTGCTGCTCGCAAGTCCGCCTTCTGAAGTGGGAAACAAGAGTTACAGTTTAATCAATTATTATTATTTTTGGTGTGGTGTGCGAGTGTGTGAGGTATGAAAAAAGGGGGTGTTTCCGAACAAAAGTGATTTGGGAGCAAAAGACTATTTTCCACTTATGGTTGTAGGAAACGCCTTTATCTACAGTACAGGTATTTAGTCTGAAAATGCTGCTTTTTTTAATACGAATGGATTGGGCCAACACAATGCGGCCGGACAGCGGACGGACGCCATAATTAATACATACGCGACGGTTGTGGTTCACATTTCTTCACTGACTGGTGGTAGAAATTAAAATGTACATACCGCCGGTATGTATGGGATGGGGGGGGGTACAGAATAGAACGTATCAATCATACGTGGTGTAGGCAATGTTCGAAGGAAATTATTGACTGACTCTACAAGTGTCATCTCACTGTCTCACCTGTAAACCGTCCATAATGTCAATGTCGGTTGGGAAAATATGTACAGTACTGTAGACCGCGTGTAAATGTTCCGAGAAACCGCAAAGAAAGTTCTTGTTAGAAAGTAATAGGAGAGAAAGCAGGCATCGTCTGACCAACTTCGAAACTATTACATAGATAGCTACACACACGTACAGCACACATAGTGCTGGAATTCTGGTCTTCTCGAAAGCGAACACTTTGTCACATCAGATTCTCATTATACTATCAATCATGATGCTCGCTGGCTCATTTTGAAAACTGCATGCCTAGAACGAATGAATCAATTCCTTGTAACATCAGCAGAAGAGCATACTCTCCGAGCCCAGCAAGAATATGGCAATCAGACCATCGGAAGGTACCAAATATTCGGTGATGCAGGATTTATCAACTTTGGATTTTGGAAAAATATCGCCCCTGTTGGACACTTTGAAGGGCTAACAATGAAGGATCGCAATGAATCCGCCAAAGAGTTGTATCGCTATTTATGAAAACAAATCAATCTACTGTCTACGTCCGCTGCAAAGCAGTCAATCACCATTCTCGAAGTAGGTTGTAGCACTGGGTCTGGACTATCGATGTTGATGGAAGACCTTGATAACGACTCTCAGCACATGATATTGGTTGGTCAAGATATAACTCCCCAACAATTGCAGCGTGCCAAAGATAGGCTGAGTGCGGTTCATTCGAGTGTCCCGGTTCACCTTGTTTCTAACCTTGTTGAACTCGAATCGAACTCCTTTGATATTATATTTTCTGTAGAGACGCTGCAGGCTGTTGAAAATCTAGATTCTTTTGTTCAGCACGCTGCAAGATTACCAAATTCAGACAAGGGGGCACTCGCTTTCGCCATGCATCTGTGTCCTCACAGTGACAGAGGTATGAAAGATTGCGAGAAATCATACCAACATGGCCATCGCCCGATATCATGAGCCCTATATCGATACTTCTCGAAGTTTGTAGATATAAAGGTACAGAGTATTGGAGAATATGTATTTCCAGCCTGGGGAGCTTTTAGCGACACAGTCGACGTAGAAGAAAGTTTTGTCGAAGCTATCGTTCAGGCTTGAAGAGAGGGTGTTTTGGATTATTACATTGTTACAGCTTATAACCATCAGTCTATCTAATCCCTGATTTATAAGATTCGGATTTATGCGAAACCTCTCACGCCGTACACTTTCGTAGTGTCAACGTGTACGTGTAGTGACTGTGGCAGCAAGAAAAGATACACACTGTATCGCACCATTGAAATTCAAATCATCGTATTTACAGTTGTTATTGTATTAGATAAATTTTGAAGTTGTGACAAGGTTGTGAGCGAACAAATCTCAACTTCAACCAGAACTCTGCGGTTTCGGAAACAAATCTAAAATATTAGAGCAACGTTTCAAGAAACGAAGTTTTTCAACCTGTAGCAGCGACCCGAATTACTTTGGTATCAATTAAACAAGAATCTACTTTACATTTCCTTCCTTGTTATCAGTATCGTTTCGATTTTGGGAGGAGTAATAAACTTTTTGTTTCAAGAGGGTGGCCCAGGCCCTTCGACAGACAAAATAAAGAAATCGACGCACACTATTGAAATGTACGGTACTACTAGATTTATTGTTGATCCCAAAAACGTTTGAGCAGCCTCTTTGTTGTCTTCCAAGTCATCATAGTAGTACATATGCATACTCGTAGCTACAGCTACAGGTGAAGAACATTTTTATTAAACTAATGGACTTTGGATAATGTATCGTAGAAGCTCCAAGAAAACCCTGCATTCTCAAGACGCTGGAGTCAGCTTTGGAAAGTTTGCGACCCGGACTTCTTCCCTCTTTGATAGCTTTGTAAGACATCCTCATATTATTGCACCAATATCCCAGAGAAAGGTGCGTATTGTTTCTTGAACGTGTTCGAGGCACATTGCAGTGCCCAAACTCTGCTTTGAACGCAATGAGATGTTTGAAACGCTCATCAAAAGGAACTCTATTAGAAAGATTCCACTCAAATCCTGCATTCTCAAGACTCTAAATGTCAGCTTTGGACTTAGACAGTTTGCGACCTGAACTTCTTCCCTCTTTCATAGCTTTGTAAGACAGCGAACAATGTGAACATGATTGAGCAGAATTGAAGATGCTAGTAATTGGTTGTTGTTGTTGTTGTGTAACTCAGACCTGTGCTGTTGATTGATTGTTTGGGTTGGTGGTTTGATGGTTGATGGCTAACGGAGGGAACGCTGTCGCCTGTCGATCGAAATCGGTTGTAGCAAAACATTCCGCGCCACATGCGAAGCGGGCGGCTTGTTACCGTCATCCGTCATCATGTCAGGCGAACGCATCGCAACAAGACCCTTTATTTTTCACAAAAACATCCCATCATCAATCATCAGCACCATTAGAACTCACTTCTTTTGAGAATATGAGAGCACTTTTAAAAATCATTGCATTATCATTCCTTTGCAAATATTCAAACGGATTTGCACCGTCGCGAAACTATCAGATTATCCAAAGTCAAAGGAACCCTGCACCATTACGAGAGCAGAACAGCATAATAAAAAACAAAGCCCAAAAGTCAAACGATGAAGAAACCAACAAAACTAACAAAAAACCTCTCGGAAACCAACTTCGTCGGTCTTTTCTGATCTCCGCATCACTCGCTCTCACTACAAACCTAGGTCTAGCGGTTGCTGCACCACCGGGATTCAAACGTATTCCCACTCAGTTCATCGCTGCCATTGCAGACCCCAAAGCATCCTCGGGCTCTGATGCAAATGAATGGGGTGTGTGGACTGTCGATCCTGGTCCAAGGGGTGTTTTCCTCCGAGATTACAAGAAAGATATCCAGGGTAGGAATAATAAGGCGCCAGTCGGGTGGCAATTTGATCCTTCCGATTGGTGGGTAGAAGAGCATGGTCTAATCATGGAGGCACCCTCTTTTCCACTTGAGAAAGGTAGGTATTTGGTTACCGGTGGAAGACTCGTAACCACAGTGCTCGAGATAGGAGAGGGAGGGAAATGGAGCTTGGAGAAGGGTGAATTGTTTGATGTGACACATTTACCGTGTCGGTCTGCGAGGTACACTCCCCAGGGCGGGGTTGGTTCTGGTTCACCTCTGACAGCAAAGGAAAGTGATTTTCCGGTCAAGCCTGGTGCAGAGATGCCTAAAGTCGATGGGTGTGACAAAGTTGATTACGCTGTGTTATTTGTGATTGGAAAAGAAGCATGAACACATCGTTGTAGGCAAATTGCTTCAAGCAAGTGGAGACTGAAAATACACACTGCAAGAACATTACGTGGTGTACACGTAGTTACAGTAATGATGCTTTTTTTAATCGAAATTTGTATTGTAATACCAATTTCTCTGCGTCATGGGTTGATACTTTCTTGATAGCTTATTCCTAGTTCAAACAATGCATCGCAGTTTTGCTGCCTTTCTGGTAGGTCTTCTCAACGCTTCCCAAATTGTAGCATTGCGAAAGCTTTGGGATTGATTCATTCATTTAAAATTCATTAGCAGAAGCGCCATTATTCATTTCAGCAATACGTAGATCTTGCACCAGGAAAACGGTGAATACACGCAGTTGTCGTACCCTTACTTATAATAACGATTCTCCAAGACGACGAGTATGTGTAGCACAAAATTCTTCCTCATGTCTCTCAAACGCTTCTTGAGTATTTATTCCAACCTGTAACCTCCTTTGACGATTAGCGTTCACGAGTTCTTGTGCTCTGAACACAAAATCTTCGCCATTCCCAGACAGCCAAATAGATTATGATAAAGCCAGGAAAGGAAAGGTTCTCTACATATTTGTTGTTCCTATAAGGTCTCAAAAAGTAGAACCGTCGTCGTCATAGTAGCTCCCCCCCCCTTCTTCCATCGACCAGCATAGCAATTGATAATATAGGCAGAGTGGACGAATTGGTAGAAAGAAGAGAATGCTGCCAAAAGGCTATGCTACCATATGCGGCTTGAATGCGCCATTAACGGTAATGTATCAGACCAAGAAAAAGGGATGAAATAAACCCCCCCCCCCAAGCAAGTGCATGACCTCTATGATGAAAATACAATAAAGATTCAGTGATTCATTCCTCATGGAATTTTTAAAGACCAATCAATATGCATAAATTGAAAATATAATCCTTTCAATCTATTGGTTGATTTGTGAGGTGGGGGGATTCGCAGAACAAATTGCGAGCCAATCAGAATGAATCCTACAGTATTATAAAAATATAAAATATGCATTTTCGAACCCATGAGAATTTCACCGACCGGTACAATATTCTCAGAATAAAAGTCTCATAAACATAAATTGAAAATGACCGGTTGAAGTTGGCAACAAAAAGATGTCAACATCATGCAACTTCACTGTAAATGACGAAAGCTTCTTTTTTGAAAATCACACATAATTTGACAACACGATTCACTTCATTGGTCAAAGATCTTGATCCAATTTCAATCATTCGATAGATCCACATAATTTTCAGATTGTGCCAACCATGAATATTCGCTTCCCACCTAACGGTATGATGACTGTCTCCTCGTGGCTTCTACTTCAAATCCTCATGTCATCGTCTTCGACAGATGCCGCTGCTAGTGACGGGACTGGCGCAGATCTTGAACAAATGTTCCAGCTGATGGAATCCAATGCATTGGATTGGGCCAGACAAATGGAAGAGCTCATTTTGCCCACCAACAAGTGCAGCGAAGCGACG
>Ga0115005_10000553_pt1 | contig 28924 bp, 22 predicted proteins | sample ArcOceMetagenome_FD_87163 | JGI IMG/M metagenome (GOLD analysis project Ga0115005, IMG submission 87163) | Marine eukaryotic phytoplankton communities from Arctic Ocean - Arctic Ocean - Greenland ARC118M Metagenome | ecosystem: Environmental > Aquatic > Marine > Oceanic | place: Arctic Ocean...
AAAACTATTTACTCTCTGAAGAAAGAAATCCATATCTTGTGACTATACTTGAGAAGTTATTTAAAGATGCCAAGTCAATTAGGTCTCAATATCTAATTGGACTCGGACAAAAAACCTATTCATCTATTGCAAGAAAGTATATTTATAATAAGTGCAATGCAAAAAATGTCTTAATTGTTGGATCAGGTCAATTAGCTGAAGACCTTATCAATCAGTTTAAGAAAAAAACAAAGGTTACCATCGCTGCAAGAAACTCTTCAGCAGTAAGTAACCTTATTGAAACTCACGATATTGAGGTGCTTCCATGGTCAGAGGAGATAAACTTTGAGGATTTTCCATACATTGTAAATACAATTGGCACAGAGCAAACTATCTATCAAAATACTTTTTTCGAAAAATGGAGTGGTCTTCACCAATCTAAAATGTTTATCGACCTAGGCTCACCTACTTGTATTGAAACATCTATGCAAAAAGAAGACGGTGTTCTAAGATTGGAAGACATTTTCAAAGCTGGAGCAATACATGAAGAGCATAAATTGTCTCAAATTGCTAAAGCGAAAATGGCCATAAAAGAGACAACTATTAACAGAAAAAACATAATCGAAAAAAAGTTTAAACGTGATGAAATCTACAAATGTGAAGCCTAAGTATAAGATTGGAACGAGAGGAAGTTTACTTGCAGTCACCCAATGCACCTTAATTAGTGATGAAATATCTAAATTAACAAATTCAAATTTTCAACTCATTAAAATAAAAACCCAAGGTGATCAAATTACTGATAGGCCACTATGGCAACTTGAAGGAAAGGACTTTTTCACAAAAGAGCTAGATACAGCTCTATTAAATAACGATGTTGATCTAGTTGTTCATTCTTACAAAGATCTTGGAAGTGATAGACCTATAGGAATTAAAATTGGAGCGATTACTCAAAGAAATTATCCTCATGATGTCCTCTTAATTAAGAAGGACAAATTTAAAAATCTTAATTCGACGAAAACATTTATTGTGGGAACGAGTTCTCCAAGAAGAATCGTCAATATACAAAAATCTCTTGGAGACTATCTTCAAATTGAAAACAAAAAAATTGAGTGCAAAACTCTTAGAGGAAATATCAATACAAGAATTGAAAAACTTATCGATGATCAATATGATGCAATTGTCTTAGCTTTTGCAGGATTAGAGCGTCTAGCTAGTTATCCATCTTCAGCAGTTATTTTAAAAGATTTATTATCAACTCTCGATTTTATGATCCTACCAACCAAAGACTTTCCTCCTGCATCTTCACAAGGAGCTCTGGCAATTGAGTATAATGAAAGTAACGAGAAAACAATCTTACCAGTACTAAGATCTGTTCATTCAAAATCAACTGAGGAAGAGATAAAAAGAGAACGGGCTACATTTTCCAAGTATGGTGGTGGATGTCATCTTGCAGTAGGAATAAATGTAAAGAAAGTAGGAGCCTTTTATATTCATAATGAAAAGGGTGAAGTCGATAACTCACCTGTTGAAAAGATGAGTCTAGAAGGTTTTGATTATCCAAATCTATCTGGTTTAAAACCTTATTTTATGTTCTCGCAATATGACTATTTAACAAATTATACTTCGCTACAAACAGAGATAAACCCTAAAATGAATACCTATATTACAAGCTCTCATTGCTTTGATGCCATTAATGGCTCTGAAAATTCTCTATGGACTGCGGGAAATAGAACAATGAAAAAACTTTTACAAAATGGATATTGGGTATGTGGCAGTACAGAGGGTTTTGGAGAAAATGAAATTGTTAATTTCTCTCAATCTAACTTCGTCAATCTAGCAATTGGAAATGCTCCATGGGTGACGCTTACTCATGATAATGGAACAAGCAACTTTTCAAAGGTCATTGGTGTTTATGAACATAAGATCAATGATGAAATTGACCTAGTCAGAGAAAAAGAATTACTTAACGCTGATATCATTTACTGGTCAAGTAAAATCCAATTTGAATTATATACAAAGAAATACCCTGAGCTTTTAAAGAAAAAGCATGCAACTGGACTTGGGAAAACTTATAGCGCACTTGAAGCTTATGCCCCAATCCCATGTATTGATATGAATCATTTAAAACAATTAATTAAAGGATAATATGAAATCAAATGAGCTATTTGAAAAATCTCTAAAATACGTTCCAGGTGGAGTTCACTCTCCAGTTCGAAGTTTTAAAGGGCTACATACAACTCCACGCTTTATAAAAAATGCTAAGGGAGCCCATATTACGGATGAAGATGGAAAAGAATATATTGATTTTTGTATGTCTTTTGGTCCTCTTATCCTAGGTCATCAAAATGAAATCGTTAAAGAAAGAGTTATCAAGGCTCTTGATAACGGCTGGAGTTTTGGGGCTTGTGAGCGATATTCACTAGAGCTCGCTGAGTTTTTAATTAATAAGATATCATTTGTAGATAAAATTCGCTTCACGAACTCTGGTACGGAAGCAGTTATGGCCGCAATTAGAATTGCAAGAGGCCATACAAAGAAATCTAAAATCTTAAAATTCAATGGGTGCTATCACGGACATACTGATTCCATGCTTATAAAAGCTGGATCTGGACTCGCAGGGACTAGTACATCATCATCTGCAGGTGTCACTGAACAAACAAGCTCGGAGACACTTATTTGCGAATTAGGTGATATCAAGTTAGTTGAAGAAATTTTTACGAAAAATAAAAATGAAATTGCAGCAGTTTTTATCGAGCCTCTTCCAGCAAACAATGGACTACTTGTGCAAACACATGAGTATTTAAAACAATTAAGAGAGCTATGTAATAAGCATAATACTCTTCTTGTCTTTGATGAAGTTATTTCTGGTTTTAGAGTTGGCTTTGGAGGAATGGCAGAAAAATTAAATATTGAGCCTGATATTGTCACTTATGGAAAAATTATTGGTGGCGGCTTTCCTGTTGGAGCTGTAGCTGGAAAATCAGAAATCATGGATGTATTAGCTCCTATTGGAGAGGTTTACCAAGCAGGTACTCTTAGTGCGAACCCAGTTGCAATGGTAGCAGGGCTTGCAAATTTAGAACAACTTACTCCTGACTTCTATAATAAACTAGAAACACAATCGGAAGATATTTATAAAGTCTTTACTCAATGGTTTGCAAAGTCAGAATTTAGTGATTACTCTTTAAAAAGTTACAGCTCACTCTTTTGGCCTATCCCTACAACAAATAATATTCTTAACCCACACGAAGTTCCTAAGAATATTAACGAGAGATTTTATAAATTATTTGAAACTCTTTTAAATAAAGGAGTCTATCTCTCCCCAAATGCTTTCGAAGTAGGATTTGTCAGTATTGCTCACGATCAAAAGATTGCACAAGAGCTTGAAGAAAGATTATGGTCATAGACAAGACGAGAAAATATTTTTATTTTATTATTCTTGCTCTTGTTAGCTTTATCCTCACTCTTGGCTTTTGGTGGCTTTATTTAATTTTTAAATTATCTATAAAATTATCAGACCTACAACATCCGGCTATAGAGGGAAATTTAATAAATATGGTAAAATGGGAAGGATTAACATTCTTTGTTCTTCTCATTGCACTAAGTTTCTTTCTACTCTACTTATACTTACAAGATTTTAAAAAAACAAAATCTATCCAAGCTTTTTTTTCATCCCTTACCCATGAGTTAAAAACACCTTTGGCCAGTATGAAATTACAAGCAGAGGTCATGAATGACTTTATTGAGGATCTTGATGAAAAAGATCTTATTAAAAATAAGCTTAAAAAATATTCTGAGAGATTACTCGTAGACAATAAAAAACTAGAAACTCAACTTGATAATCACCTTCAACTGGCAAGAATTGAGCGAGGAGCAAATATTAATGAGAGAGAAATCTCTCTTTTTCAGTTCCTAACAAATCTTGTTCAAGAATATCAAAATGAAGCTACTATTACTCTTGTAAATATAGACAATAATTTCAATGTCGCTGCAGATGACTTTGCTCTTAAAACTGTTTTTAAAAATTTAATTGAAAATAGTATTAAACATGTAAAATTATCAACGATTGAAATTAAAATAGAAGTCACTAATAACGATTCAAGATTCATCTCTCTTCTTTATACAGATAATGGGGAGGGTTTTTTAGGTAATAGAGAAAACCTTGGAACTCTTTTTTATAAATTTAATTCCCCACAAGGCTCAGGGATCGGTCTCTATATTGTAAAAAACTTAATTGAGTCCATGCGTGGGAGATTCCTAATTGTAAATACAACACCTCTAGAGTTTCAAATTGATTTAAAAAGAGTAAGTCATGAATAACTCTTTAAATATACTCATTATTGAAGATGATAAAAATTTAGGTTTAACCCTTAGTGAGTACTTACTTGAGAAAGATCATCATTGCGAGCTTGCAAGAAATTGTTCTGAAGCGAGAGAAAAATTTAATCATGATACGCAAGTTGTCCTTATGGATATAGGTCTGCCTGATGGTGATGGAATTAGCCTTGCAAAAGAATTTAGACAATTAAGAAAAGACTTTATTCTTCTCTTCTTATCGGCGCAAAATGATCCTGAAACGAAACTTTCAGGTCTAGAACTTGGTGCAGATGACTATATAACAAAACCATTTGATCTAAGAGAATTAATGCTAAGGCTTAAGAAAGCCTATCTATCACATACAACGATTTCTCAAAACAGTGATATTATTTCTATTGGTTCTCTTAGAATACATTTTAAGAAGTATGAGCTCATTGATGGGAATGGCCTTATTATAAATTTAGGCCAAAAAGAATGTGCCATCCTTGACTTACTCTATAAGAAAAAAGGAATCGTTGTTTCAAGGGATGAAATCTTAGAATCCATCTGGGGATCTGAGACTTATCCAAGTAATAGAACCGTAGACAACTATATTGTAAAATTAAGAAAATGGCTGGAGACGGATGAGCAAAATGCTGCTGAAATAAAATCAATAAGAAGTGTTGGATATCAATTAATTATAAATAATAATAACGAAGGATAAAGTATGAATGATATTTTTGAGAATAGAATAAAAGTAGATAATAAAACGAGAGTTCCTGTTTGGTTTATGAGACAAGCAGGAAGGTACCATGACCATTATCAAAACATGAAGAAAAAAAATACCTTCATGGAACTTTGTAAAACACCTCCTCTTGCTTGTGAAGTCACAATGGGCCCTATTAGAGATTTTGATTTTGATGCAGCTATTCTGTTTTCAGATCTTCTATTTCCCCTAGAACAATTAGGAATGGATTTAATTTATGATCCAGGTCCAAAACTAGGTTTTCAAATTGATAAACTAGAAGATATTAAAAAGTTAAATCATAATCCTGATCATAATTTTTTTAACTTTCAAGCTGAAGCGACAACACTACTTAGAGAAGCATTAAGTGACACAAAATCAGTACTTGGATTTGTTGGAGCACCTTTTACATTATACGCATATGCAGTAGAAGGATCCCATGCAGGAAGCCTTGTGAGTTCAAAAGTAGGTCTCTTTGATGGACGCTATGAAGCTTTTTGTGAGCTTTTACTTCCAAATGTTTTACACGAAATGAAAATCCAAGCAAAAGCAGGGGCTAATGCTGTTTGTCTATTCGATACAGCTGTAGGGGAATTAACTGTCAATGATTTTAAAGAATTTGCGATACCGAAAATAAAATACCTCACGAGTGAATTCAAAAAAGAATTTCCAAATACAAAAATCATTTATTATTCAAGAAATACTCACGTTAAACATTTAAGAGAAATTCAAGATAGAAACATTGATGTTCTCGGAGTTGATTGGAGACATGATTTAGCAGAAGTGATTAATGAGTTCTCTAAAGATTATTATATTCAAGGAAATTTTGATCCCTGTTGGTTACACCTTGAATGGAGTCAGGTTGAGAAAAAACTAGAAACGTTTCATAAAGAATTAGTTGATGCAAATGTTGATTTTTCAAAATGGATCTGTGGCTTAGGCCATGGTGTACTTCAACATACTCCTGAAGAAAATGTAAGAAAAACAATTCAATATATTCACAAAAACTTTTTATATTAAAATAAAAGGCCCTTTAAACAAGGGCCTTTCTGTCATCTTAATATTTAACATCACAAATTGTTTCTTCTAATTCGACATAACATTCAACTTCCAATTCACCATTATTATAATTTACCATTTCTGGTTGTTCGTCAGATCTTGGGATTGAGTGAGACGCACCATCAATATCTTTATCTGATAAATCTTTAACAAGTGCAAAAAGCCCTTCAGCATCTGTCTTTCTTACTTTTTTCGCTTTTTGAGTGCTATTTGTACTTGTTACACATGCTTTTACCATATTCTTAAGCCAATCATTATTATTTGTCTTTGAAGAAATCAAAAGACAATCTGAAACTTCATTTGAATGACTCTCAACAACTTCAATTATTTTTGTAAATGATTCTCTCTCTAGATTCCATGTTATTTGAAAAGCTTTATCTAGATCTGAGAGTTTATGATTAAAACAATAATCCATAATATCTCGTTGTTCGAGTGGAGATTGACTACCAGGTAGTTTATCTAATAAATCAGTACAGACTGCTTTATTTTCAAAAGCAAAGGTTTGTAATGATAATAATGCCAAAATACCCATCAATAAATTTTTCATCTATATGTCTCCTAAAGATTAATTTTTTAATTAAAAATAGTTTATAAGATTCATTAAAGGGGATGGAATTTAATTCGAATTTAGCGTAAGAATTATATGTAAAAAATATAGACACTTAAGAAAGATTAAATGCCTATATTTGCCAATCAATTACGGCCTTATTATTAGATTTTAGGTACTTATTTGTAAGAGAAAAATGCTTACATCCAAAAAATCCACGGTATGATGATAAAGGCGAAGGATGATGACCACTTAAAATTAAGTGCTTATTTGGATCTATCATCTTCCCTTTCTTCTGAGCGTAGCTTCCCCAAAGAATAAAGACGATATGATCAAAGTGATTATTTAAGACTTCTATAATTTTACTCGTAAACTCTTCCCATCCTTTATTTTTATGAGAATTGGGCTTTCCCCCCTCGACTGTAAGGACACTATTTAAGAGTAGCACTCCTTGTTCACACCACTTTGTTAAGTTTCCATCACGAGGCATCTCAATCCCTATATCTTCGCATAACTCTTTATAGATATTCTTTAGTGAAGGAGGTAGTTTTGGGTTATTTTCAACAGAAAATGAGAGACCGTGGGCCTGATTAGGGCCATGATAAGGGTCCTGACCTAAAATAACGACCTTAACCGACTTTGGGTCTAGGATCTTTAAGGCATTAAATATATTTTTAAACTCAGGATAAATGATTTTATCACTTTTATATTCTAAGTTCACAAAATCATTTAGCTTAATAAAATATTCTTTTTGAGTCTCCTCAATGAGATAAGTTAACCAATCTTTAGGGATTTCATTTTTTAAATTCAATTTTTATCCAATCGTTTCAATTATTTGCTGTTGTTTAGAATCGAGCACACCATCTTGATAATAAAGTGTACCTCTAAATTCTTCATCTTTGAAGACTCTAGATATAAAGAGTTTATCCCCTTCCCAAAGATTTAGTTCAAGTAATTTATCCTTAGGAATCCAGACTAGTGTGCCTTCTGGGTTCTCAGCAATAAGATCTCCTGAGAATTCATTAGAATAATAAATATGTACTTCCCAGTCATTGCCAAATTTGTCGAATTTTGGAAAAAGAATTTCACCTTTTTTAAATAGATTTAAGAGAACTAAACCAGATTCTTCTAAAACTTCTCTTTTTGCACAATCTTCAAGGGTTTCATTTGGATCCAGCTTTCCCCCAAGTCCATTGTACTTTCCAAGATGAAGATCTTTTTCTCTTTTATTACGATGAATCATGAGAATTTGGTTATTTCTTTCAATATAAACTAATGTCGCTTTTATGGTCATCTTTATTCCTCATTAGAATAAATGTAATAGCAAAATAATTTGCAAACGTCGAATGAGAAACATCTAAACATTCAGTTCTAGCAATTAGATTGTTATAAGTTAAGATAACCTGGATCATTAAATAGTCCTCACTTACTTATGTGAGTGAGGACTAAAAGATAAATGCTATAAAATTTCTGAAAAATACCAGTTATGAGCTTCTCTTACACCTATTTGCTCAGAGTCTTTAATACCTTTTGAAAAATCCCTTCTATCTATAGATTTAGTATCTATCATTTCAGTAATATACCCCTCTTCATCTAAATTAAAAGTACTAATTGTATTCGCTCCAAATGTAATATTATTTGCGCCAAGGCCTGTTAGCTTAGCCGTTTTAAACAAGAACATCTGATTATCAACTTGAGATGAACATAAGTCGCTAGATTTTACTTTGTACCATGTTGAAACTAATGTATCTCCATCTCGAGATTGAAGCTCAACAATACCTAAACCTGATGGTCGATTACACTCTGCTTGCATGACAATACCACTGACAGTTTCTGATGCAAATACAGTTAGAGATGACAAAAGTGTTAAACCAATTAAAAGTGTTTTCATAAATATTCTCCTATTTCTCTTTTCTCAATGTATATGAGACGTTTATATATCTTAGTAGTAATAGTCTAATTTCATTTTTAATTTTTCACAAAGCACTTATAGATTTTTCATACCAATAAAAATAATGATTAATAATTTAACAATTGAGTCCTTTAAGGACTTGTAAGAGCTGTCTAAAGTTTAGACTATTTTTTGAATAAATTTCAAAAAGGCAGTATGAAATGCAAAATATGACATAATCATATTATGAATATTAAATTTTGGACTCTAAATCTCTTATTAATAGTATCCTCTGTAGAAGCAAATACCTTCACAGGCTATCTTGGTGACTATAATATAGAGGCTCAAGAAATATCAGATTATTATCAAGAAAATGGCTTTGATTATTTTCAAATTAATAGGCCAAATGAATCTATCTACAAACTTAATTTTAGAAATCAATTTGAAATTAGTCAGTGGTATCAAAAAGATTGGTTCAGCCTTCAAAATCAATTTAGTTTTGATTTAGATAGGTTTAACCAATATTATAATGGACAAACTCTAAACGAATCTAAAATTAACTATTATTCAAACCTTGATTTTAGTAAAAAAAAGATGTTTCATGAAGAAGAGAGACACTTTTATAAAGAATGGGGAGGACTAAACCATCCACCCATCATCAATAAAATCAAAGATCTTGAAGCTTATCATTCTCATTATCAGGAAATAGATTATCAAAATATCGAATCCCCCTTTTTTGAAACTGAATTTCAAGAAAAAGTTGATGCTCTCTCTAGTTCAGAATTAAGCTTTCAAAACGAAATTAATATACTTGAGGATCACCACTCATATGATAGAAAGTTAGAACTGATAAAGAATGCTAAAGAGATCATTTTTATGAGCTCCCTTGTCTTTATATGTGATGATTCAACGAAAATTCTTGTCAATGAACTTATTAAAAAATCAAATGAAGGCATCCCTACTTTTATTCTTGTTGATAAGTTAATCTCAACAGTTGTCCTTGCAAACGAATGCCTAAATAAAATGGATAAAAATGGTGTTCACGTTATGCGAGCAAATGATTTCTTTAAAGGCAAAGGAAGTTCCGTTTATCATAGTAAGGTTTTAGTTGTGGACAATAAGGTGGCCATCACTGGCGGTCAAAATATGATTGATGCTGACAATAAATCAAATAGTGTTGATTTTAAAAATAGAGATATTGATATTGAAATTAAAGGACCTCTGGTTACAGATATTGCGATCTCATTTATTGACAATTATGAGCATTTTTATCATAAAAAGCTTCAATCTCTATATAAAAGAACTTTGAGACAAGGAATTAGAGATATTCAAAAACGTTCATACAAACGAAGCTATGAGAAATACAAAAAACATTCAATAAGTACCTATAAAATTGCCATCGATAAGAACAAAGAAAATGAAAGTAAAAATAAGTTAAGAGGAAAAAGTCATTATCAAGAAATTTTGAGAGATCCAACCAGAAGAATGAATGGGGTTTGTAGATTCATTATGCAATCACCTTATGAGGATGGAGTAAATATAGGTAAAACATATTTAGAATACCTTGATCAGACAGAGAGTTACCTATCAATTCAAACTCCAGAAATCCTTGATCGCATTTATGCCACAAGAAGTGAGAGACCTTTGATTGAAAAATTTGATACATTTACCATGTATAATAAGCTTCATAAAAAAATTCAAACAATTAGTAAAAATATTAAAATTGATCTCATTACTGCAGGTCCAGAAATTGCAGGTAATGAGAACGTTGTCATTTTACATGAACAAATTAAAGAGAATCTAAACAACGGAAAAAATAGAACTGCAAATTTTAATTTTAAATTAATTAATTTTTGGAATAATTTCTATGGAAAACCTCATTATGAAAATTTATTAACTGACTATGCTCCCAACTCAAATATAAACGTATGGAATCATATCAGTTTTATTCATTCAAAAATTTTCTATTTTGATAGAATTGCAGCCAGTATAGGAAGTTATAATCTTCATCACAATGCAACAGATCACTCATATGAAAACACAATCATATGTCTTGATGAAAAACTCAATAATCAATTAGATGAAGTGATGGTTAGAGACATGGCCAACTCAGTTCCACTAGTTTATAAAGATCTTAAGTAAATTATTTTTTTAAGGTCTCTCTGTCTACCCTTGAGAAATGTCTGTGGTCTACAGGAAGTTTTGATATTTCTTTTACCAAAAATTCAGAAAGATTCATCTGCTCTAAATACTGATTCAATCCTCCTATATCCACTTGAGAGGACTTCTCTATAAAGAGTATTTTTGGATCATTAATAAATGCAGATTTAACTCCAAAAATATTTAAAATATGTTCTTCTATTGAATAACATGGCATCCATTCTCCATTAATTTGGATTTGATCTTTTAAACGTCCAAGTAACCAAAGATTACTTTCCTCATCAAAATACCCAAGATCCCCAGTTCTATGCCATATTTTACCTTGAGAGTCTTTTAGTTTAAGCTCCCTATTCGAAATATGATCATCAATATATTCCTCTATCACATGAGGTCCTGATAAGATAACCTCTCCAAAACTTCTACATCCATGGCTGAGGATTATTGTGGATTCATTAACACTTAGTTCTCCAGTTTTCAGGAGTTTTATTTCTAATGTAGGTGCTGCTTTTCCAACAAGATAACCATCCCCTTCTTTTTGTAACAAATCAGCTACGGAAATATATGTGATCGGTTCTGCCTCAGTTGATCCATAGACGACATTTAAATCTGTATTTGGAAATGCTTTAACTAAAAGCTTACATAAAGTTCTTGAAACACAAGCTCCTCCAACAACAATAGAGCTTAAAGTTTCTAATTTTATATTATTCTTCAGTATATAATCTGCAATTTTTTCAATAAAAAATGGTTGTGCACTCATGCGAGTTATTTTTTCTTCTGTAATTTGCGCCACGATTAAAGAAGGGTTCATTTCGTTAATTTTTTGAAAATTTATATATGGAAGAATACTACTCACACCGCAGCCTAAATTCTGTAAGACAATCATCGGAAAAGAAGGCATATCAATTTCATTTAATTTATGAGGCCACATATACTCTGAAACTATTTTTTGATTAAGAAGAATCCTGATCGTTCTATTCGCCCCCTTTGGAATTGAGAGAGCACCACTTGTAAATGTAATAAGAGCTGTTGAGTTCTCATCTTGAAGTGTTTCCTGTTCATTATACATTTTTTCTGAGCGAAGATCATTCAGAGCATGGAAAAAAAATCTTTTACTATTAAAAGAATAACAATTTTTAAAGTAAAGCGAAGGTAAAAAAAATCGAAACTTGAGTAGTTCGTCTACAGAGATCACAAGCTTTGCTTTTGAGATTTTTAGAACTGATAGTAATTTATCTTTCCCCATTGTCACATCAATAAAGACAGGAACGGCACCAATATAAAAACAAGCGAAGATCAAAAGGTACAGGTCAACAGAGACAGGGAACAAAAGTATAACTCTATCACCAGCACTGATACCTTCATCTTTTAGGCCCTGCGCAAAAAAAAGGGCATTCTTACGAAACTCACCAAAAGTTAAAGAATCATAGGTTAAATAGCCGTTATTATTTATCATCTTAGGGAATTTTAGAGCTATTTTTTCAGGATTTTTTTCCATATGCTCTAAAGCATAATGATTAGCATTATAGGGATTTTTTTTATATCCTAGCTCTGTACGTAATTTAGCGATATCCATAACTAAATTGTGCATCACTTTCTCTTAAGTGTAAAAAGATTAATCTATAGGACTGTTAATATGAATTTTATCATTACATCAACTGAATCTTTAAATCATGATAGAAAAATAATTGGAGGTAAGGCCCATCAATTGGCTCTCATATCAAAATTTAATATTCCTAATTGGATTGTGATTACAACAGATTTATTTTATCTTTTACTCGAAGAAGCAAATCAAAAACATTTTTTTCAAGAAGCTCTAAAAAAAATCACGATTGATAATTATAATGATAACTACAAAGAAATAATATCATCAATTAATCACATTAAATTCAATGAGAAGTTGTCTAATCAAATATCTAAACATCTTGATTCAACAAAATCATATGCAGTAAGAAGTTCAGCAATCGATGAAGATGGAGATCAAAATTCCTTTGCAGGTATCTTAGAGAGTTATCTTTATCAAAATAATATGGAATCCATCTGTAAATCCATTATTGATTGTTTCAAAAGTTGTTTTTCAGCTCGAGCTCTCAAATATCGATTAGATAAAGGAATTTCTCTCGAAAATCTAGCGGTGGCCGTTATTATTCAAGAAATGGTTAATTCGGAAAAATCAGGGGTTCTTTTCACAGCGAATCCTACCAATGGTGAGAGATCAGAGTTTTTAATCTCAGCAAATTATGGCCTAGGTGAAGGAGTTGTCTCAGGGGATTGTATCTGTGATGAATATGCTTTTAATATACAGACAAAAGAGCTCATTCAGAATATTAATCAAAAAGATACATTCTACACACATATTGAAAATAAGTCAGGAACTAGAGTCATAGAGATTAGTAAAGAACTTCAAAAGAAATCTGTATTATCTGAAGATGAAATTGGTAAACTTGTTGAAATAGGTAAAAAGATATCTACTGATAGAAAATTTCCCCAAGATATTGAGTGGGCGATAGAAAATGATGAACTCTATATTTTGCAAACGAGAAATATAACAAATTTAATTCCTCCCCTCAAATCAGATGATCAAAATATAGTCTTCGACAATTCAAATATTCAAGAAAGTTTCTGTGGAATCACAACACCTCTAACTTTCTCCTATGCAAATGAAGCTTATTTTAGAGTTTATCACCAAATGCTCTCCATTATGGGATTAAGTCAAAAAGTCATACAATCACATGAAAAACGCCATTGGAATATGATCTCTCTCATTAAAGGTCGAGTCTATTATAATATCAATAGCTGGTATGAAGGGCTGTTAATTTTTCCATCCCTTGAATCAAATAAAGACTCAATGGAAAAGATGATGGGATTACAAGATCCAGTTGATTTTATTACTGATAAAAAGTTAAATTTTAAAGAAAAATGCCAAATTTTTCCAACCTTATTTAAATGTTATGCCAATCTTATTTATTATTTTATTAATATAGATAAAATCGTAAATAATTTTATAAATATTTTCGCAGTGGAATATAAAAAATTCAAAAGAGAAGAATTTATTTTTTATGATCTTGCAAAGTTATTTAACCTTACCGATCAGATCATAAAGAAGATAACTTCAAACTGGCAAGCTCCAATCATTAATGATTTTTATGTCATGACTTTTCATGGTAAAGCTCATCGTTTTCTAGAAAAACATAATGTGCCTGATTTCCAAATTCAATTAAGTAACCTTTTATCAGGAGAAGAAGGGATTGAGAGTACTGAGCCTACGAAATTAATGCTTCATATTTCTGATCAAATAAGACTTGAATCAACATTGGTTGAATTTGTAAAAATAAATGACCCTATTTCAATACAAAAAAATATTGAACATCATTACCCACAAATATTGAGCCTATGCCAAAAGTATATTGAACTTTATGGGGACAGAGTGATGGGTGAATTAAAATTAGAATCTATCTCCTTAAGAGAGAACCCTCAATTTTTATACTTATGCCTAAAGAACTATATTCTTCAAGAGATGACATTAAAAAAATATACTTCTAACGAAACAGAGCTTCGATTAAAGACAGAAAAAATCGTTTTTGATTTTTTAAAGTCGAATCATGGGTCAAGAAAACTTAAACAATTTAAAAGTATTCTCTTAAAAACAAGAAAAGGTGTTAAATACCGAGAGAACATGCGTCTTTTAAGAACTAGAGTATTTGGACTTTCAAGAGATATATATTTAGAAATGGGTCGCCAATTAAAAACGTATAATGCTCTTGAACATGAAAGAGATATTTTCTTTTTAACTCTCGATGAATTAGAAAGATATAGAATGGGTAGATCAGTTCAATCTGATTTAAAAAGCTTAGTCCTTATCAGAAAAAAAGAGTTCGATAGTTATCATTTAGATGTACCTGCAAATCATTTTCATACAACTGGACTTGTAAACCTAGGTAATAAATTTGAATACCCCTACCAAGAAAATGAACAAAGCGATCTCTCAGGCCTTGGTTGCTATCCAGGAATTGTAGAAGGAGAAGTCGTTAATATGAAATCCCCTGATGACATGCTCGATATTAATGGGAAAATTCTTTGTACCTTGAGAACTGATCCAGGCTGGGCTCCCATTTTCCCAATGATTAAAGGCCTTATTGTTGAGAGGGGCTCAATGCTCTCCCACTCAGCTGTTATAGCCAGAGAACTAGGGATTCCTACGATTGTAAATATCCCAAAAGTAACTGAGAAACTTGCGACTGGAGATCAAATTGAAATGAATGGAAGTACAGGAAAAATACTTAAGAAATAAATTATTTTTTTTGATACACTTTAATTTCATACATCTGAACTTTTTCAGCGTTAATCTCATCGATAAATTGATCAGTAATATCAACAAATCCTTCTAACTGGGGTCTATAAATTCTTAAATAATATCTAACGACAATGATTCCTCTTGAACTCACTGACTGGGTAATCTCTTGTAAGAAACTTCTTCCTAAATCATCAGAAAAATATGAAGGTACATCACTCATGGAAATAAAATCATATTTTTCATTTCCCTTTCTTAAGTATTCCAATATATTTTCTTGAATATAATTTGGAGCTTTTCTCATTAAACTATTTTTTATGCTTAAAAAAACATCTTCTTGTGCTTCAATGATTGATAGCTCTGGTGATACAAGTTTACCTAAAAATGATAGTTGTAAAAAAAATGACTCTTTTATCGTTGATTGAGAGAATAGTTTTTTGAAAACATCATAATAGAATTTAACGTAGGTTTTATCAATGTTCTTTCTAATAAAATGACCTTTATATAATAGAGCATTAAAAAGCGTCTTATTTCCCACAATGGTAAGAATAAAAAACCATCTTATGCGAAAATATAATTTATTAGTAAATTTAATTTGATCTTCTAAACTCTGTATTTGTGAGATTTTACTTATGGTCTTTTTGCCTAAGAAAAATTGAACTAATTTATTTAATTTAAGATAAGTTTTTTCCCAGTTTCCATAAAAAAGTGGCGGACCCCAGTTTTCACTATCAAAAGTACTTTTTAGCTCTGGCTCTATGCCTTTTAAAGATTTTTCAAATAACTTTTTCCGATCAGCACTTGAAATTTCAGTATATCCCCAAAACATCATAAACTCGTTATAACTAAGATTTTTAAACGTATAGGCCTTCAATTTTGCCCATCTAAGTTGAACTGATGAGACATCGAGTATATCGAGCTTATTCGATGATGAATTAAGAAGACTTAAGCACCTGGTGCCACTACCGGAAACACTACAAATACTCTTTGACTGAAATCTTTCTATAATTGCTCTTTCAAGTGAGCTATCTTCATTCATCATTGAATAATTTAAATTTTCTAAAAAATAGTTTATACTCATTTAAAGATATTAAGCATTAATGCCATAATTGACAAAATTTATTTCGAAGGATCAAAAATTGACTATCATAGATAAAAATTCAAATATTCTACTCAGACTAAGTGAGTGGTCAAAAGATCGTTTTCCAATTCCAAATTTTATCAGCGGAGCTCTCTCATTTATTACAATGATTCTTATTGGAAGATTTCTTAATGAAAATCAAATTGTTGCTTTAACTCAGATTGATTTAATTGGTATTATTGCATTTGTAGGACACCTACTTGTCTTAAGAGTTTTTGATGAACATAAGGACTATAAAGTTGATCTTATTAATCATCCAGAAAGAGTATTGTCAAAAGGTGTTATTACTCTAACCCACTTAAAGTATTTGGCGCTTCCCTTTCCAATGATTGCTATCTTCTGGTCTTATTTGGCAGATCAATCCTTTGGTCCTACTTTTTTTGTTTGGCTGTTAATGTTCATATATTCTGTTTTAATGGCAAAAGAATTTTTTATTGGAAAATATTTAACAAAAAATTTATTTATCTACTCTTTAAGTCATATGTTAGTCTCTCCAATCATGGTACTATGGCCTATTACAGCGGGTCTTGGAAAAATTGATTTAACAATACCACTAATACAATATACATTATTTATTTCTTTAGCGAGTGGACTCGCTTACGAACTGACAAGAAAAACAAGAGGTCAAGATGAGGATAAAAACCTAGACTCTTACAATAAAAGCTTTGGAACAAAAATATCTATTAGTTATATTAGCCTTTTAAATTTAATGACTTTTATCTTAGGTTATTTGATTCTCGAGCAAATAAATAGCTCACTTTTTTATCCAAAACTTATACTCTTTCTAGGATATACTTGCACATTTTATCCGACATTTAATTTTTTAAAAAAACAAACCCAAAAAAGCAGAAAGATAAACGAAGGAGGTATTGGTTTATACTTCTTATTTCTTTATGTCGCGATTCTCATCACTCTTATCAAAGCTTAAAATCGCAGAAGGCAAAACGTATAAATCTGTGATTATCGCCATGAGAATCGTTAGTGAGCACAAAAAGCCAAATTTAATATTTGGTATGAACTCACTTAAGAGAAATAATCCAAATCCGATGATAAGGATAAAAGAAGTCATGATTAATGAATGACCATGGTTTCTAAATACTTTTAGAATACTCTTCTCTATACTTTCATCTTCTCTATATCTTCCATAATTAATCATAAAATGAATTGTATCATCTATTGCGATACCCAGACAGACTGCACAAACTAGCGCCGTACCGATATCAATAGTGATTCCAGCGAGCTGCATCAAACCAATAATAAACCCTAGAGGAACTAAATTAGGTAACATTGAAATGAATGCGAGTCTTAGGGATTTCAACAGGACAAGCATTATCAAAAAGACTGAACCTATTGCAAAAATGATCGAAGAGAAAAATGTTTCTGCGACATATTGGTTCATCTCTAAAAAGAGTGCATTTTTTCCTGTCACATAAATATCTAGACCCAATTCTTTTGCTTTTAACTTTATGATTTCAAGTCTCTCAAGTCTCTCTTTTGCATCAGTAATTTTCCATAATAAAGTTAAACGCATTGACTCCATATCGTTACTCACTCTATTGTTGAGATTAAATCCATTACCTAATTTACTTTGATGTTCAATATAGAGATCAATAATTTCATCTCTCGTTTCAGGTAATTTGTAAAAATTCTCATCATTTTTATTTATCTTTTTGTATAACTCCTTACCTAACTCAATCATAGAAATAGATTTATCAATATATTTTTGCCCTTTTAGCCAATCACCAAAAGAATCAACTCTATTTAAAAAATCTAATTCTAAAATTCCTTCACGCATTCCTGAGTGAATAATAATCTCAGGTCCTGTTATGGCCCCAACTTCCTTCAAAATAAACTCTGAAGCTGTTCGCACTTCAGATGATTCCTTAAAGTATTTTAAAGGGTCTGTGTTAATTTCATTCTGAGCACCGATTAAACCCATAATCAGAGAGAGACAAAGAGAGATGATAAGAATTGGTCGTTTAAATTTTACAACAAATCCATATAGGGATAAAAAATCACTCTTCTTTAATATGTGATTTTTTGTTAATTTTTTTGATGATAACTTTAAAAGAAAAATTGGATAGATACTTATCGATAGTACCCAAGCTAGCATAACACCAATGGCCGCAAGGACTCCCATATGACTCACTGGAACTAACTTAGAAGTATATAAAGTAATAAACCCAATTGAAGTAGTTAAACTTGTTAAAAATGTTGGAAGTAAATTAGATGCTAATGACATTTCAATGGCCTCACGATTTGAATGTCCTTCATTAATATTTTTCTTAAATGACATAAATAAATGAATAATATCAGCTAGACTTATGGTTAAAACGATAAGAGGCACAATCGCAAGCATATTTTCAAATGAGTAATCAAGATAACCAGCAAAGCCATAGATTGATATATTCGTAATCATAATAATGAACATCGCTGTAAATAAATGAGCAAAGGAGTTCATAAGAAAATAAAGAACAATCATGATAAATAGAAATAGAATCGGTAAAATTCGAGCAAGATCAATCTCAGAAACTTCACTGAAATCATTTTGTAAGATGGGAGTTCCCGTTAAGTGTATCTGCAATCCATTCTGTTCATACTTATGCTTTAAATCCCTTAAACTTTTCGTCAAATTTCGATAGTGAATCTCTTCTGCTATATCTCCATTTATAATGATTGTGGGCTTTAACTGAATATAGATCACTAAGGTTTGTAAATTTCTAGAAATAAATAGCTCTTGAATGAGTTTAGTCGATTTTATATCATCTAAAATTTCTAATTTTTTAAAGTCATCTAAATTAATAATCCTTTTTGATACTAATTCATTTGTTTTAGTTGAAAATGTAGGAATTTCCAAATTGATTAGAGATAATGTTGATTTCACATCTTCAATAAGCTCAATCTCATTAATCATCTCCCTAATAAGCTTGAGAGTCTTTATTTCTAAAATCCCATCTTCTCTAGTAAGAGAAATCACAGCAGATTCATCATTACCAAAATTATCTTCAAAATAGTTGAGCTTTTGAATCAGGTGATCCTCGTGATCTAACCAGTAACGCATATTGTAATTTGTTTTAAAATTTGTCACTCCACTTAGAACAAACAAAAGCAACATAGCAAAAAAAATAAGAACTGTTTTATAGTAACTAAATAAAACTAAAATATATTTATTTTTCATCAAATTATCCCAAAATGCACTTTTTCCCCATTGTAACTCTATCTTTATAATTGTTACAATACTAAACGTGTTAGCTACTTTCCAGGAGAGGAAATGAAGATATTTTTACCAATTGCATTAGTTACATTAGTTTTAACTTTGAATGCATTTTCAGCGCAAAATGAAGCGAAGGCCAAAAGAAAAATTTCATCAGATGATTTAATAGAGCAAATAGCTCCGTCTGATAAAAAAATCACCGATGAATTAAATAGCATTATTCTCAGTGTTAAGCCCTCAGTTTTAGCAGATGGATCACCAAATTATGAACAAACGGCAAAGACAGTTAAGTCTGCAATTGATAAAATTGTAAAACTCGCTGATTCAAACCCTCAAAGTGATATAGCTCAATTATATAAAGCTGCTGCAGAACATATCCCTCTATTTAAAGGATTTGTTTATAGATTAAGAAAAATTGTTGAAGTTGCAGATGTTATGTACATTTCAGCAATTTGGTCTCTAAAACAATTTAAACAAACTTCTAATTTTAGAGCTCCCTACTTTGAAGCACTTTTTGATCTTCTTACAATGCCTAATCCAGAAGAATCTATTTTAGGCCAAAAAGGAATGTTTGATTCTGTTTCTGAATTTCAGAACTGGATGGTAAATCAAATTGCACCAAGATTTGCAAAAACAATTAAATCAATGAAAGCAATTGCTTATAAAAGTGGAAATGGACTTCATCCAATTGGCCTAATAAAAGCTGATCTATTAGTTGGAGAAATTATCGCTAAAAAATATGAGCCATCAAAGAATACTCATAGAGAATGGATCCTTACTTCAGGGCATTTAATTGGTGCTGTTTCTTCTTTAGAGAACTATATGGGATTTTTGTATTATTTAAGTGCTTATGATTTAGAGAAATTAGCTGAGTTTACAAATATACTTAGCCAAGAAACTTTTATTGCGGTTGATGGAGCAGCTTCTAGATCAGAAATTTTTTCTAAAGCTTCTAAAAGAGTTGATTTATTATCAACGAAAAGAGTTTATGAGTTAACATCCCCAGTTCCTGGTAAAAATAAAGTTGGTCTTTTTGGTAAGAACTCTCTTGTTAAGAATCAAAATGAGAGAGAATTATATAAATCATTTGGAACGATTAGACCAATTGCGAAGCAAAAGGTATCTGACTATGACAACTATTTATTAGCAGCAAAAAGTTATTTTACTGAAGCAGCAAAAGACCAATATGAATTTCATAAAGCAATGGTTGCAAGTTATGGTATGAGTGGAGAAGATAAACTTGTTATTAATCCAAGTTCTTATAAGGCAACTCTTGATATCACTCCATATATTGATAAAGATCAGGTTCTAGAAAAATCAATCGAAATTCTTGAAGCAAATGGACCAGTAACACTTGAAGACCACTTTATCAAAAAATCATATACAATTAATACATCTGTTCTTTTTGATATAAATAAAGTTTCTGATTTAAGAAATTTTCTTCCTAATAAATTTTCAGACTCTAGAAAAGAAAGATCCCCAGAGGATCCAGCAGGTTTGAATTGGTTTTCAAATAATGTAGAAAAATGGAAACAAAACTTTTCATGGAATTATTCTTACAACAAAGCAACTCAGTGGAAAGATCCTAGCTTTGGTGGACTTCTTCCAAATATTGGTTCAGAGAAACAAGGTGATGAGTTAAACCTTCACTTATTAAATGTTTCATCTCAACCAGAGGTACCTTATATGGCCCTTTGGTTAAGTATGTTCTACGGTTATTAATAAATAATAATGGGAAGGAGCCCCCTTCCCATTTCTATAAATTATGAATCATGATACAAATCTCCATTTTCAAGATATAGCGGAAGACTTTTTTGAAGTTAAAAATATTATCAATGAGAAATGGCTTTATGAAGTAGAGCACCCTGAAGAATTGTATTTTTTATTCTCTCCTTTAAATCCACTTAAAGAAAAGATTAAGTCACATATTATCGTTGAAAAAGCAAAGGCACGTATTGTTTGTTTTTTTAACCCAGAAAATAAAATTAATGATGAACAAATTGCTTATTTTGGTTATTGGGAAACAATAGATAGTCTTGAGATCAATAGCAAAATGTTTAAAGAGTGTGAGAATTGGGCAAGAGATTGTGGTGCAACAAAACTAATAGGTCCTATTAATTTTTCAACTTATAATCGATATAGACTTAATTTATCAAGTCCAAGTGATCACCCTTTTTTTAATGAGCCTCAGAACCCAGAGTACTATCCGATCCTACTGGAGAATCTTGGGTTTAAACCTCTTAATGAATACGTCTCATATATAGTGAAAGATAAAGAGAAAATTAAAAACTGGATTAGTGTTTACGAGCAGAAAAAAGCTATTTTAGATTTTGGTTATACCTTTGAGAAAATTACACCAAAAGTTTGGATGGATAATCTAGAAGAGATTCATAAAAAAAGTGAGATAGTTTTTGGTGGAAACTTTGCCTTTACTCCCATTAGCATTGATCTTTTTAAAATCAAATATGGGGAGTTTTTCTCAAAGCTCATTTGCCCTAAAACTTCGATTTTCGTAAGAAAGAAAGATAACTCTGAGATTATTGGAGTCTTGATAAATTTTCCTAATTACAATGACTTACCAATAGATCAACGTAATTTAAGTAACTTATCCTATGAAAATTATACTAGGAAAATAAAAAAGCCTACTTTATTGATGAAAACTATAGGTATAGTTGATGGGCATTCACATATGGGCTTTTTAGTCATACGAATGCTATTAGAAATCGCTGAAGATGCGTTGGCAGGCTACGATGAGTTTATTTTTTGTTTAATGCAAAAAGATAATTATCCATCTAAACTGGGCCATGAATTTAAGAGCAGTGAAAAGAAATACGCTCTCTATTCCAAGGATTTAAGGTAGTATATGTTTGAAACAAAAAAAGCTCCGAGGATAAACTTTGCAAGTACTGATGAAGCAAGAAAGCAGAGAATTGAAACCATTGAGAAGTATTTAAACTTAAACCTAAATCATATAAATAAAACATCCTATTCAACAAAAGATATCTCTGGAAATATTGAGTCGTTTATTGGAAGTATCGAAATCCCTGTAGGAATTGCAGGTCCCATTAAAATGATTGATGAAAATGGTGAAGCTGAAGAAATTTATGCTCCTGTGGCCACGAATGAAGGGGCCCTTGTTGCATCTCTAAGTAGAGGTGCCTACTCTATCAATCTTGCTGGAGGTTTCCATGCAAGAGTGGCAAAACAAAGAATGTCTAGATGTCCAATGTTCTCATTCCAATCAATGGTGGCAGCAGATAAATTTACAAGATGGATTGAAAATAGCTTTGATTTAATTAAAAATGAAGCCGAAAAATTCTCTAATTATGCAAAGCTTATAACACTTGATCCACAGTTATTTGGAAAGCATATACACTTAAAGTTTGATTATGAAACCGCTGATGCAAGTGGACAGAATATGACGACAACATGTACTTGGAATGCATGCTTATTTATTGAAAAACTTTATAATGAACAAACTATTGAAAATCAAAGAATAGAAAATTTTGTGATTGAAGCCAATGGCTCATCAGATAAGAAAATTAGTAGTCGCTCAAGAATTTCTACTCGAGGAATAAAAGTAACTTCAGAATGTTTCATTCCTGAAAAAATTATTAATAAGATCATGAAAACAACGTCAAAAGAAATTGTTGATCTCTATATTAGAGCAAATGCTATTGCTCACTTTGATGGAATGGTCGGTTATAATGTAAACGTAGCAAATGCTATAGCAGCTTTTTTTGCCTCCACAGGGCAAGATCTTGCATGTATTCATGAATCTTCTGTAGGTATCTTACAAATGGAGCTTGAAGAAAATGGATTGTATGTTGCTTTAACTCTTCCATCTTTAGTCATAGGAACAGTGGGTGGTGGAACGGCATTAGCAGGTGCAAACGAATCATTAAAAATTCTTAACTGCTCTGGTGCTAACAAAGTAGAGAGACTTGCAAAAATTATTTGTGGTTTTGCCATGGGCCTAGAAGTTTCGACAATGTCCGCTATAACGAGCGGTCAATTTGCGACTTCCCATGAAAGACTTGGTCGAAATAGGCCAGTAGATTGGCTAAAAGCACATGAACTAAATTTGGATTTTTTTGAAACGAAATTAGAGATTAAAAACATCATGCATCTTCAAAGATCAAATGTTATTAAAGTTGATAATGGAATTGTTTCATCAGTAACAGCAAGAGTATCAAAAAAACTAATAGGATTCTATCCCTTTGAACTTACAATAAATAACAAAGTTGAAAATATTATTTTTAAATTAAAACCTCTCGATGATGAAATTTTACTAGGTTTTGAAATAATTGCAGGACTTGTATCCCCTAAATTGAAAGAGCTTTATCAAACATGGAAACTTAATAATTCATTTATAAAATCTCACGTAAAAGAGATTGATCTTTATAAAATCATTAATCAATCGAATCCCCAGTATATTCCTAAACTCTATGGAAGTGTGAAAGACTCAAATAGAGAAATTTATGGTGTAGCGATTGAATATTTAAAAAGCGAAAATACTTTTTTATTAAATAGTGAGAATAATCCAGAGAAATGGAGCTTAGAATCAAAGAAAAAAGTAATAAAGGCAATCAGTGAGATTCACAATAACTTTTTTGATACTCCAATTCATTTAGAGACAAAAATAATATCCCTTCAAGAAAAAATTAACTTAATACCTTTTTACCTAGAAATTTTAAGCGAAGCAAAGAATAATCTAAAATGGATACAGGAAGATGATATTCTCTTTTTTAAGAATATTATAGACGGCATATCGCAGTGGTATGTAAAGTATTTAGAAATTCCGCAAACGCTTATTCATAATGATTTTAATCCTAGAAATTTATGTTTTCATAATGACATACCTTGCTTTTATGACTGGGAATTAGCCCAAAATGCTCCTGCCCAAAGAGATTTGATTGAATTTATCGCATTTACAAGTTCAGATATTTTTAGTGAAAGTGAATTTGAAGAATTAGTTACTTACCATTTTGATAACGTCTATAAAGAGACTGAGATAAATATCTCAATTGAAGAATGGAAAAGAGGCCTTCTCTTTAGTGCTTATGAATTTTTAACTGATAGACTAAGTTTTTACATGATTGGAAATATTATTAATCAATACGATTTTCTTGAAAGAGTCTATAAAAATACAAAGGTCATTATCAAATATTTGGAGACAGATATTGAATAGCTTATTAGATATCCTTACTAAGAATAAAGCCTATGCTGAGCCTATATGTCATTTGTATGCTCAATATAGTTTAATTGAGTCCTTAAGTTATAGTGAAATACTAAACCAATCAAAAAATTATGCCCAAAATTTAAAAAAGAGACTTAGGTGTACAAATGAGCCAATCCTAATCTCACTTGATACGAGTAAGGAGTTTCTTTTCTCTTTTTTTGGTATTCTTATTTCAGGCAATATACCTGTCCCAGTGTCAAGCAATACCTTAATGTTAAAGAATGATTATATTGAGCTTATTGAAAAAATCAGAACTTCTTGTCATGCTAAATTTATCATTTCAAATATGACTTTTGATTTCGATATTGAATCGATTCAACCAAAAGATTTAACAAAAGAATCAGATGAGGGAATGAACCTTCCAAGCTTCCAACTTGATGATATCTGCTTTATTCAATATTCATCTGGGTCAACAAGAGATCCAAAGGGAGTCGCTGTTAGCCATGGAAATATCCTCGCCAACCTCGCCCAAATAAAAGAAGGAATGAAAGTAACATCCCGTGATAAAATTTGTTCATGGCTTCCTCTTCACCATGACATGGGGCTTATAGGAGTCTTGTTTGCTTCTCTATATTGTAGAGTTGAATCACACCTTTTATCTCCACTCGATTTTATTTTATCTCCACAGTCATGGCTAAAACTTATATCGGATCATAGTATTTCTGTGATCGTAGCTCCTAATGCCGCTTATAGTGCTTGCACTAAGAAAATAAAAAAGACTTCTTTTAAAGATCTTGATTTAAGTAATATAAGGCTTGCACTTTCAGGAGCTGAACCGGTTAATCACAAAGTTTGTCAGCAATTTATTGAACATTTTAAAGATGTAGGTCTCAAAGAAAATGTTATCTTTCCAGTGTATGGCCTCGCTGAAGCAACTCTTGCAGTTAGTTTTAATGATGTGGGCATCGAATATCCACGACTGAAAATTAACTATGATATTCTGACAAAACAAAATAAGGCCGATACAGAGGTTGGTAAATCTGACTCGATAGAAATCGTTTCTTGCGGAAAAGCATTAGATCAAATCGAAATTCAAATTAGGCAACCTAATAAGTTAGCCGTTGACTGCGAAGTTGGTGAAATTTTTATTAAAGGACCTAATATTGTTTCTTCCTATTATCTTCAAGAAACTCATCTACAAAATGATTGGCTCTCCACAGGTGATTTAGGTTTTTTAAAAGATGGTCTACTTTATATCGTTGGTCGGATCAAAGATCTCCTTATCATCAATGGGAAAAACATCGCTGCCAATGATATTGAGGCAAAAGCTTGTGAGTTGAGTCCTCTAAAGCTTGGAAGAACCGTTGCATTTAGCCATTTCGATAGTCATAATCAGGAATCTGCCAAATTAGTTGCAGAGGTTTGTCTTCTTAGTTTAAAAGAAAGAAATAAATTAAAAGTTGAGATTTGTTCTCATTTAAGATCGATCCTTCCCTTAAAACCAGAAGATATTTTCTTAATTCCACCACTTTTAATCAAGAAAACAACAAGCGGTAAGGTAAAGCGCTTTCATATAAAAGAATCTTTTCTAAACAAGAGGGTTTCTAGATGGGAGAAAAATTTTATTATATTATTTTATAGATCACAAATTCTTATTTTAAGTTTAAAAGTTAAATTTTTTATTTTTGAAAAGATACGTAGTTTGTTACACTTAAAGTATAAAACGAAAAAAGAGAGCATCTATGAATCAACACTATGAGCTAAAAAACATTCTCTTAAAGTGCTTTGATGAAGCACTAGACGGTGAGGAGGTCAACTTAGAGAGTGATTTCGCCCTAATGGGAATAGACTCAATGAGTGCCTTTAGCTTTACTTCAAGTTTAAAAGAAGTTATTCCTACGATACCTTTAACTATATTCCTTGAGTGTTCCAACATTGCTGAACTTCAACAATATATTATTAAAAATCATCAATCAGAACTTCATCAGTACTTAAAAGAGATGGCCTAGTTAAATGAATATTGAATTAGAAAAAAAACTATATAATCTAAATGAAAAAAGTAAGACAAATTACTACTCAATAGATGAGCTCGACTGGAGCCGCCCAATAAATAAGAAAATTAGATGGGTTCCAGAAGAAATGAACTACCTCTCCTACTTACCAAGTTATTCCCTCTTATCTGAACAAGAACGCTTACGCTATAACCAATTATATGCCCTTAGCGTTTGTGAGCAATTTGTGTGGCTTGAAAACAATCTTCTTGCGGGGATACTCTCTGATGGAATACAAAACTCCTCCCTATCGAGTGAACTGAGAGAAGGAATAAACACATTCTTTACTGAAGAGGAAAAGCATTCAGAAATGTTTTGGAGGACACTCGAAAAGTCAGAACCAACTTGGTATATCAACAATAGAAAATTCAGACTTTTTAAAACAAATAAGCTTCATGATATTTTCTTTTCGACTATTACAAAATACAATCGTCATTTTCTTGTCTGGATATGGCTCTCATTATTCTTTGAAGAGAGAACTCTGGATTTTTCAAAAAAATACCACAAGGCCTATCTTGCAGATAAAGAAAATATTGAATTCAATTTTTGGCAAGTTCATTATTTCCATATGAAAGATGAGATAAGACACCATCAAATGGATGAAATATTTCTAAATCAATTTTATGATGATGCTCCAAAATGGAAACAATCTCTTTGTGGTTATATGTTTCATAAACTAATGAAGGCTTACCTTGCTCCTAAAAGAAATGCTAAAAATATGCTTCTCATCTTGGAAGATGAGTTTCCTCATTTAAAAAATTCAGTGATTACCCAAAAACTTCGCGAAGAACTTCCACTACTTGAAAGAAACAAAAAATTTCAAGACATTGTTTTTGGCAAACATGCCATTGGCAGAACTCTAGAGCTAATGTCTAAATACAATGAATTCAATAAGATTTGGAGTTTATTTTTAAATTTTTCAAAACAAGATTTTATCTCTAAATAGTACAAGTAATCTTTTCATTAAATTCATTTTTGACTCCAAGGCAACATCCAACACTTTGAACCATTTTGTAATTCATAGTACTTAGGAATGCTCCTAGTTTTGTTCCTTGAAAGCTCTCATAATCAGAGATGTCTTCGCAGTCCCCTTCACTATTTGTAAATGATCCCCATGAACTCATATCGGGCTTAAACTTACACACTTTTACAGGTTCTGAATTATTATTATAAATCACTTTTGCAGAATAAGAAAAAAACTCATCGGAAAATTCGTTTATGTTTTTTAAAAACACTTCTTTAATTTTTCCCGTTGGACCAAATGTTGGCTCTATAAAATTATGTTTTGAAAATTCTAATTTTGCACTTTTCGGCTGACAAGAGATATTCAAAAAAGGTGAAGTCTCATTGACTTCTAAGTTGCTTTTAAAAACATTACATGTTGTCGACTTTGGACCGAAATCATGATTAACATCACTTTCTGTCATCATACTAATAAATCTATCACTATAACCTGTAAGAGGTTGACATTTCCCACCTTCATAGGTCCATTCATGTGATCCTAATTCCGAGCAAGCTGTTGGTGTGGAAAAAGTTAATAATAATGCTGCATCTGCAGGGGCACTTGTAGCAACGGCCAGAGCGACTCCAGCTGCTCTAGTTAATCCAATTTTCTTTAAGCTCATGCTTGCTAGTATTTTAGATGATCTCGCAGCGATTGTGCCTATTGCAGCTTTTGAATTATTTGATATTTTATAAAAAAGACTATTTATTTTCATCGATTTGGAAATATTTAAGGCTGCTAGAGGACTTAATTTTTTATACATTAATTCTGGTACAATTTTTTTATAATTTTGTTCTAAATAAAGCGCCATTTTTTTATATGCAGCATCATCTTTTGATGTGTTCGATTCACTTTCTAAAAACATTTGTCTTCCGAATTCTTCTGCACTAACTGGATTCATGGCACGGTCAACAAAATCTGCTAAATTCTCAAGTCTTGATAACTTCGGTACGAATTCCTCTTTAAATTTAGTTGCATCTTCAAGACTCATTTTATGAGTGAGTTGAAAAAGTTCCTTCTCGACTATTTGTCTCATGATCGATTTATCCACACCATTTAGGCCATTAATGACTTCCATAGGTGGTCTTTTTCCATAGTACTCATAGAGCTTTTCATAATAGGTTTTACCGTCTGTGAACCTGTAATTATGACCTATTTTTGCATCATCATGAACTGATAAAATTCTTGTTACCATCTCTTTATCAATCCCCTTGAATTCCTCTGGAAATTTTTCAACTAGGTGTGCAGCTAATTCAACAACTCTTTTTTTATGTAATTGCGTATGGTGATAAAAATCAACAACGGAGTTAACATATTGTCTCTTTTCTGCTCCATCAATCTCACTAGCGATTGCTGCCATCCCAAAAA
>Ga0115005_10000557_pt1 | contig 28802 bp, 27 predicted proteins | sample ArcOceMetagenome_FD_87163 | JGI IMG/M metagenome (GOLD analysis project Ga0115005, IMG submission 87163) | Marine eukaryotic phytoplankton communities from Arctic Ocean - Arctic Ocean - Greenland ARC118M Metagenome | ecosystem: Environmental > Aquatic > Marine > Oceanic | place: Arctic Ocean...
AATGACCGATGAAAAACGATTTTGTTTTGCACCTAAATCGGCACGAGTCGTATTAACAAGAACTAAAGCGGCATCAACTTGTGCTATAGCTGTTGAAGCTCCGGCAGCTGATGTTACTGTTGCTGCTCCACTTAGAATGGCTGAAGCGTTAAAGTTTTGTCCAATAGAAACAGTAATTTTTTGACCACCATCTGCACCTACCTGAAAATCTTTAGACGTAAACGTAGCATCCAGAAGATTTTCACCCGCAAAAGTTGTTTGTTCTGAGATACGTGTTAACTCAAGCTCTAATTCACTAAATTCGGAATCAATCGCAGTTCTATCTGCATCACTATTTGACCCATTCGCTGATTGAACCGCTAACGTACGCATACGTTGAAGGTTATTCGTATATTCATCTAACGCGCCTTCGGCAGTTTGCGCTAATGAAATACCATCGTTTGCGTTTCGAGACGCTTGATTCAAGCCATTAATTTGTGATGTTAAACGGCTAGAAATTTGCAGACCCGCGGCATCATCTTTAGCGCTATTAATTCTTTTACCTGAGGATAAACGCTCGAAATTACCCGCTAGATCATTAGTTGCGCCAGACAACTGACGTTGAGAATTCAATGATTGAACATTACTATTAACTACTAAAGCCATTTTAATACTCCTGGGCATTACACCCTATAAAAAAATTATAAGACGAAGCAATTAAACGTATTGGTCAATGCTTCCTACAAACTTTATCGGACACATTACAAATAACTTTACATTTATTTTGTAAATAACACGAAAAAAAAACAACCCACTGATTTTATGGGATTTTTGTTAATGTTTTTTACTTAAGAATTAAAAAATCATACCAAAAAGTAAGATAATCTTGAATTTATATTAAAAAAAGGTCGAAAAAAAAGCTCTTCGTAAGAGCTTTTTTAAGTTTATTATTGATACTAACCTTATTGCAATAACGACAAAGCAATTTGGGGCTGTTGATTTGCTTGGGCAAGCATTGAGCTCGATGCTTGTTGCAGCACTGAATTTTTAGCTAGTGATGCACTTTCTACTGCATAATCGGTGTCCATTACACGTGAACGTGAAGCTGATAGATTTTGCGCGGTGTTATCATTGCTTCGAATAATTGAACTAAAGCGATTTTGTTTTGCACCTAGATCTGCTCGTGTACTACTAACTGTTCCCAATGCATCATCAATTTTACCAATGGCTGTCGATGCTTGAGCGGCTGTAGTTACATCTGGTGAACTTATAATAGCTGAAGCGGCAAAATCTTGCGGTATGGATAAACGGATAGTTTGGCCGCCATCGGCACCAATTTGAAAGTCTTTACCTACATAATCACCATTCAATAAGTTCTCACCAGCAAAACTCGCCTGGTCAGAAATTCTCGTCAGCTCGCTTGCAAGCTCTTGAAACTCAGAGTCTAATGCCAATCTATCATTAATACTATTCGAGCCATTCGCTGATTGTACAGACAATGTTCTCATGCGTTGTAACGCATTAGTATATTCATCTAATGCACCTTCAGCAGTTTGCGATAACGATATGCCATCATTAGCATTACGTGTTGCTTGGTTTAAACCATTAATTTGTGAAGTTAAACGGTTAGAAATTTGTAACCCTGCCGCATCATCTTTCGCACTATTGATCCGCTTACCAGAAGATAAACGCTCAAAGTTAGTTGATAAGGCATTTGTAGAGTTGTTTAATGCTCGCTGTGAATTCAGTGAGGCTATATTACTATTTACGACTAAAGCCATTGCTATCATCTCCTAATGTTAGGTAGTGGTTCTGTGCTGATAACAACATATCTATGAACCACGGTGTATATTTTTTGACACACAAGTATAAAAGCATATTGCATGCCAAATATTATTTTTATATATAATTAAATAATGATAGGTCTTTTATTTTAACAAACGTTTGCTGGGCTGCTTGAAGCGCAACTTGAGATTGCTCAAACTTAGAAATTGCTTTGGCATAATCTAAATCTTCAATGTTTGACTGTCCTTTTGTCATAACCAATTCATTATCTAAGTGGCTACTCTTCTGGTGGTCTATAAGATTACCACGCACACCGGCGTCAGTTTGACGGACGGTCATATGGTTAAGCGCACTACTGAGTTGATTGAGAATTTCCTCATAATCAACTTGGTGTTGTTCGAGATTTACGGGTGATGTCCCAACCTTCATCCAATCAATTGCTGATTTTATGGTCTCAAAAACACTTATATTTTCTTTTGGTGACAATGTTAATTGATCACCGGGCAAAGGGTTGCCGCTTATTTGTACTTCTACACTATTAAAGGCAATTGTTTGCCCAGCAGTATAAGGGGCGGTTGGATATACCGTAGCACCGTTGCCGTCAGTAACCGTTAAATCGCTTGGTGATGTGAAACTAAAATTATAATCAGGTGGGAAACTCGTACTGTCGTAATTACTTGGATCAGCAATAACTGCACTTGCAACATTAATTCCTGAAGTATTGGTTATATAGGATGGCGTAAAATCCCCAATAGTATTGCTGATATTTTGAAATGCTGCATCGCCTGGTTGATTTAATTCAACCATCACATTTTTAGCTATTTGCAACTCTCTTATACCTTTATCACCTTGATAATCTACTGAATTATCTGACTGCATGGCAAAGGGTTTTTTATCAACCTGAAAGCCTGCAAAAATATAACCACCGGTTTCATCAGTAGTATTAGCGATGTTAAGTAGTTTTTGTTGGCTATTACCTACTAGCTCAGATAAAGAATATAGATCTTCACTCGACAAACTAGCGTTATTTGCTTGGACAAAAAGTTGCTTCAATTTTTGTAATACGTCGTCCGCATTTGAAAAGGAAACATCTTGCAGGCTGTTTCGACTTTCCGCTTGAGTGATATTGCGTTTATACTTTTCAATATTCTGCAAACCTTCTTTATAACCGGCTAATGTGCTAAAAACGACCGCATCGTCCTTTGCCGTTAAAATACGTTTTCCGCTTGAAATATACCCTATTTGATCATTCACGTCAGACGACTTATTACTGATTTGTTGACTACTTTGAAAATAAAACTGAGCTGTTGATACACGCATAGTTAACTCCTACCGAGACGCTTGTAGCAAGGTATCGAAAATGGTATTGGCAATCGAAATGATCCGTGATGATGCTTGATAAGCTTGTTGAAATCGCATCAAATTCGCTGCTTCTTCATCAAGGTTTACACCAGAAATTTGTTGATTTCTGTTATAAGCTTGAGTGTGTAAAGCTTCTGCAGTTTCTGAGACTAATTCAGCTGAGCTTGCTTTTGCACCAATATCTGATGCTGAAATAGCCAAACTTTGACTGAAGGTTTCCCGGCCATTATTTACGACTCCTTTTTCCTGAGTTAACGCCATCAATATGGCATTACCTCCATTACCAAAACCAAAAGCATCGCCAATGGTAAATTCTTCCGGTGCCAAAGCCCCTTGACCTTTCGGTTGACCTGTTATTTCAATTTGAAAAGCAGCCGTTGCTGGAGAAGGTGGCATATCAATTAATGTATTATTACCCGCTAAAAAAGTCCCTGATGCAATGGCACCCACCATAGATGGCGGTGAGGGTGGTGGAGATAATGCATCAGCATCATAAACGCGATAAGAAAAAACGCCTGCTGAGCTTTCATAAACATCAACTAATAGACCCATATTGGCTGTATCGGTGAATGCCCTTGCCGCTACAGGATCAGTAACATTAGTAATATTTACTTTTCCATCACTGACATTTTTGCTCGAAGCATCAACACCTATAGCGGTACTAGCAGCAATTCCATTACCATGAGATAACGTCACCTCCATGAATGAAGCACTATTTTTTGTAGGTTTGATAAGGAAGCTATCATCAGAAGAGGGGGTTCCCGATAATTCCGTAAATTCAAAGCCATAATCTGGATTTGACGGTGTATAGGTACCAGAACCTGGTGCGCCAAGATTTTGTAAACTTCCATCATTCATATTAGTCATGATGTAATCTGTACCATCAAATCGAATCTCGAATTCATCGGTTGGTATTTTAGAAATATCTGTGATGTTAATGCTGGCTGCCAAATTTCCAGCATTAGTTGACGGTGACAGCACTCGCCCTTGTTGTAATGCTGAACTATTTATATCGGTAAATATATCCAGCCCTTGTTGAGCATTTAAGTCTAAACCTTCGGATTGTGAATGGTTTAATGTCCCTGAGATCGCCATCGCCATGCGATCAACTTCTCGTCTTAATTGCGATAAATGCTCATCTCTATACTCAAACTTAGCGGCCAAAGCACCACCTATAGCTGAACCATTGATAGCCACTGAGCTATTTGGACCAAGCAGTCTAAGTTGAGTATCTTTCGGATCTGGGTCACCTGAAATAACGCTTATAGATAAAGGTGTTATACCCGCAACCAAAGTCGCTCCACTGCCAATCATTACCGTCATGACACCATTTTCATCAAGTATAGTATTAACAGAAGTATACTCACCAAGTTCACCTACTAGCTGATCTCTTTTATCTAGTAAATCATTAGGTTGACCATTTATCGTTAAATCTTGGCTTTGTAATATTTGTTCATTAATTTTTGCCAGTTCAACAGATAGCTGTGAAATTTTGTTCGCCATCTGTACTATTACACTATTGGCCGATTTTTCTAATTGATCAATATTGTCATTTAATCTACTGAAATCACTCGATAAAACACCAGCTTGATTTAACGCAATACTGCGTAAACCTAGATCACTTGGGTTATCCGCAATACCATTCATTGTTTGATAAAAGTTTTCAATCGAGCTGTTAATCGATGCACCTGAGAAGGACATTATTTCGTTAAGTTGATCTAAATCTTTATGCAAAGTATCAGCATTACCTAAGTTACTTTGATTATGAAGTTGTTCTTTATAAGTAAATTGATTGTAGATGCGACTTATATCTTGAACATAAGTACCCGAGCCAACGAAGTTTCCACCACCGTATAATCCAACTGATGCGTTTTGTTCTGCACGTTGTCGATTAAAACCTTCAGTATTAACATTAGCAATATTGTGACCTGTTGTCGCCAGCTGTTGCTGTGCGGCAAGTAAACCACTAACACCTGTGTTATATAAGTTAACCGACATGAATTCACTCCTGACCTAACCAAAACTCAATACATATAATGTTGAGTTACATATTCACTTATTTATTCAGTAAACTGGTTACGGTTCGTAGTGTTCCCTTTATTTTTTCTGCGTATTTGGGATCCGTCGCATAACCTGCACCCTGCAATTTATGCAGGAAATGTTCCACATTGCCAGCTTTATCTAATGCACTTTTATAACGTTCATTATTGGAAAGGAAATTGATGTAATCGTTAACACTGTCACCAATGGTTTCATAGACTCGAAAGGGTTGGCGTTTTTTAACCATAGCGCCTTGTTCAAATTCAAGTGTTTCTTTATTCGTTTTGTCACCATCCCATCGCTTGTCCGCTTTAATATTAAAGAGATTATTAGAGCTTTGACCACTTTCAGTTTTGATGATTTTTTGTCCCCAGCCAGTTTCTAATGCGGCCTGAGCAATAACAACTTCAAAGGGTATATTTAACTTTTCTTCGACACGTTTAGCATCTTCCGTTAATGCGGTAACAAAATCTTTAGGTACTTTATACTGAGGCGTTTGGAGAGCAAGTGTTTCATAAACTGATAACTTTTCATTTTGTGAGTACTGCGCCTTTAACGAAGAAGGAGCTCTTTGAGGCATACTAAATAATGCATTTTGATTATTTACGGGATGATCATTCGAGTCATTAGTTTGACGATCCTCAGTTGAAATAAGGATCCCTTCTTTTACTATTGACTTGCCTTTATTTACATCTTCATTAAGTAAACCATTATTTTTACTAAAGCGAGTATCGCTGCGCAACATTGATTGTGATGTAAAATTCTCAGTATCCCCACCTAATTGACGAACAATTAAATCAGATAATCCTAATGATCCATTACTAGATAACTCTAATGACATTTGTTGGTCATGCATATCACGATAAAATTTAGTACTCTCGGAGTTAAATGGGCTATCTGACTCTAAAACCTCTTGTGCTTTACGCATACTTTTCATTAGCATTTGCATAAAGATCGCTTCAAATTGCTTGGCGGCAGTTTGCAAAGCCGCCTCTTTTGACCCTTTATCTGTTTCTTTAGACTGTTGGCGAATTGAATTCAATCCATTGATGTCTAAGAAATTTTGTGAATTAGCGGTCACAGATGATTGCGGTGAAAATGAAGAGAATGCAGAATTAGTAGGTGAAGTCATAAGCACGATTGATCATTAAATGATGATCAATTCTCCACGTAATGCACCCGCTTGTGATAAGGCTTCTAATATTGCCATTACATCACCAGGGCCGGCACCAATTTCATTAATGGCACGAACAAGTGTATCTAAACTTACACCGGGATTAAAAACAAACATCCGGTTATCATCTGTGTTCACGTTCACTATCGATTGATTGGTTGTAACGGTATCACCATCTGCAAATGCATTAGGCTGAGAAACATCGCGTGTTTCATTAATAGTAACCGTAATACCACCATGTGTTATTGCCGCTGGTAACAAACGTACATCAGAGCCAATAACAATAGTACCCGTGCGCGAGTTCACAATGACTTTAGCAGCGGGACGTGAGGGTTCGAATTCTAAATTTTCTAATGCGGCAAGAAAGCTTACACGCTGGCTAGCATCTCTTGGGGCATTCACTTGAATAGATGTTGCATCAATCGCACGAGCAATAAAAGTGGTGGGATCATTGATATTAGCAAATTCACTATTTATAACCCTTTCCAAACTTCTCGCACTACTAAAATCAGAGTCTCGAAGATTAAATGTAATATAATCACCACTCGTAAAAGGTGAAATCACTTCACGTTCAACCATGGCGCCATTGGCGATACGGCCGACTGTTGGCGTATTTACTATCACTTTTGAACCATCTAAACCTTCAGCACCTAAACCACTGACGACTAAACTTCCTTGGCCAACCGCATATGCATTACCATCAATACCCATAAGAATAGTTTGAATTAACGTTCCACCTTGTAAACTTTGCGCACTTCCCATTGAAGAAACAGTTATATCGATCCTTTGTCCAGGTTTTGCAAAAGCGGGTAATTCAGCATGAACAGCAACAGCAGCAACATTTTTAATTTTAGGTTTTAAATTTTTAGGCATAGTAATACCAAAATTACTTAACATGGTTTTAAAGCTTTGTTCAGTAAAGGGACTTTGTTCACCTGTACCAGGTAAACCAACCACTAAACCATACCCTATTAGCGGGTTACTTCGTACTCCTGCAACATCAGCTAAATCTTTAATTCGTTGCGCATAACTGGTAGAGCTCATCAGAAGTGTTAGCAACAATATCGTCAATTTTATGCTTGTGGTAAAAGTGTTCATAATAATACCTACTGAAAATCTTTATTGAATAAAAGCTAAAGTTGAATAAAGCTAAAGAGGCCACCAAGAGCTACTAAAGAAGCTGGACAACCAGCCTTGTTCTTGCATATCAGCAAAAGTCCCTGTGCCTGCATACTGAATACGTGCATTTGCAATTTTACTGGAAGTAATCGTATTACCTGAACTTATATCTTGAGCTCGGATCACACCGGTTAACCGTATATATTCATCACCGTTATTTAGGGTCATCCATTTTTCACCACGGATCATCAAATTTCCGTTGGGTAAAACACGCAATACATGAACAGATATATTGCCGCTTAAACTATTACCTTGGTTAGACTTAGAATCCCCACTAAAATCAGACCCTTGGTTAAAGCCAAATTGTAGCGCATCATTTTTAAAGTTCACTGCAGTTCCACCTAGACCAATAATAGGATCTAACGTGGCACTGTTTTCCTTTTTTAACTCAGTTTTAGCATTCTTCTTCGCTTGCGTACTCTCACTCAAAATAACTGAAATAATGTCACCAACACGATGCGCTTTCGAATCAGAATAAATGTTATTGACGTAATTCACCTTAAACAATGAACCCGTAGGAATAATCGAGGATTCTTCCATTTCAGGTAAAATCGGTGCAAAGTCAGGATCATTGGGTAAAGTTTTTGCTTGCTCAGTGCTTGCACATCCACTTATTGCTAAAAATGTAATTATTAATACTAAAGCTGTTTTCATCATTAAATCCTTAAATGCTATAACTGTTGATTAATATAACTAAGCATTTTATCAACCGCCGAAATAACTTTTGAATTCATTTCATAGACACGCTGACTTTCAATCAAGTTGACTAATTCTTCCGTCGTATTTACATTCGATGTTTCAAGTGCGCCCTGCACTATCATGCCAAAACCTGCTAGACCTGGAACACCTTCTTGTGGAGCACCACTCACTGCAGTTTCAATATACAAATTTTGTCCAATAGGCTGCAAGCCTGTTGGGTTGACAAAATTAACGGTATTAATTTGACCAATCACTGCAGGATCAGGTTGCCCTTGAAGGGTCACCGATACCTCACCGTCTTGGGAAACAATAATACTCAAAGCATCTTGAGGAATCGTTATTTGTGGTTGAATTAAATAGCCCGCACCCGGCGTAACCATATTGCCTTCTTCATCCATGGTAAACTGACCATTTCGTGAAAAAGACGATGTACCGTCAGGTAATTGTACTTCAAAAAAACCTTCACCTTGGATCATTAAATCTAACGCGTTATCAGTCGTTTGCATATCACCTTGGGTATGAATTTTTTGTGTAGCAACCACCTTTGTTCCAGCGCCAAGCATTAACCCCGATGGCATTTCAGTGTCTTGCGCTGAACGACCACCTGGTTGGTTAATTGTTTGATAAAGTAAATCTTCAAATACCGCACGACTTTTCTTAAAACCGATAGTACTGGCGTTAGCTAAGTTATTAGAAATTACCGCAATATCTTTACTTTGCGCATCTAATCCTGTTTTACTTATCCATAATGCTGGGTTCATAAATCACCTCAAAAAATCATTTATTTAAATTAAAAAGCACGTAATAAAGATGCAGAACTGGCATCAATTTCTTCGGCTGTTTTCATTAGTTTTAATTGCATTTCAAATTGGCGTTGTAAAGAGATCATCGCTGTCATTTCACCAATAGGATTTACGTTACTCGATTCAAGCATTCCACTTTCTACTTTGACATTGATGTCGGCATCTTCATTAAGGCCGTCTTTTCGTCGAAATAAGCCATCCGCACCTTTCATTAACTCTTGCACTCGAGGGTTGACCATTTTGATTCTACCCACTTCATCCTGAACAGAACTCGGCGCACCTTCCGGCTGTACCATAATGGTTCCGTCTGCGCTAATATGAATATTATTTACAGGAAGAGGTATAAATATAGGCCCGGTATCGCCCATGACCAATTCACCTTCCGAGGTTTCTAATGCACCCTCTTCATTCATGCGAAATTGACCATCACGTGTATAAGCTTCAGTGCCATCTTCAGCTTGAACGGTAAACCAACCAGGTCCTTGAATAGCGAGATCTAAGTCACGAGAGGTTTGCATTAAAGCACCACTGTCAAAGTTTTGGCTTGATTTTTCTGTCATGGAAAACACGCGAGAAGGTAATCCTTCGCCGAAAGCTTGCATTGAACGTGCCTGCGCCATATCAGCCTTAAAACCAGTGGTTTTAGCGTTAGCAAGGTTGTTAGCATTCACTGCTAGCGCATGCATATTTTGTTTCGCACCACTCATGGCGATATAAAGCATTTTGTCCATAACCGTTCTCTAAAATGGTATCTTACAATGAGAAATGCAATAACAGTGCCAGAAGAAATAGTACAGGGGGGAATTTAAAATAAGAAACGTCTACGTTTCTTGGTATCGACCTACATGAATGCACAACCACTTGGAAAGACAGGAGATCTCAGAAAGATCATCCCTAATATACAAAAGAGATAAAACATTCAACATGTTTTATCTCTTACTTTTAGCTTTTAATATAAAGTTATTTAAACGCTCTGTTTATCGAATTTGTAGAATAGTTTGATTCAGCTGATTATCTACTTCCAATGCACGAGAGTTAGCTTGGAAGTTTCGTTGTGCTGAGATTAAATCGATTAATTCGGCCGTTAAATTAACATTAGATTGCTCTAATGCAGAAGAATTAATCGTACCAAAGGTCCCTGAACCGCCTTCACCTGCAAGTGCTTCACCTGAACTTATACTTTCTTTCCAAGAACTGTTTCCTATTTGCGTTAAACCTTGCTCGTTGGCAAAGTTGACTAAAGCAATACGGGATAACGGTTCTGAAGTACCATTACTGTACGTCGCTCGAATTAACCCATCAGCACCAATATCAATACCGGTTAGACGTCCTACAGCTAGACCATCTTGCTCTAACGCCGTCACTTCAAAATTAGATGCAAATTGCGTAGGTTCATTAGAATTTGGACCGGTTGGATCTAAATTAAAGTCAATTGCTATCGTTTGAGTATCATCTGCACCATTTGATAAAATAGTACTACCTAACGGCTCTGTGACAAAACCGCCTGATGCTTCATTTGGGTATTGAGCTATAAAATCACCTGATGAGTCAAATTCTAAACGACCCCCAATGACTGTATACGGTCCTGAAACAGAACCACCCGTGCGTAAGTCAGCTACAGCGTCACCATTAGGATCAGCTAAATCCACCATAGTACTATCAACCGCTGCAAATACTAACCATTTGTTAGGGCCCGAAGGCGCGGTTGCACTAGGGTTTTCTTTAACAAAGTAATAAGTCATGATATGACTATCACCGAGCGAGTCGAAAGTAGTCACCGAAGTAGAGTGGTTGTAGGTTAAAGCGTCTTCGTTATCAAAATTACCTGGAGACCCGGCAATATAGGAATCACTTGCCGGTAAATTCATGCGAATATCAACTTCACTCGTTTGTGTTGGAGCACCCGATGACGTAGGAATAAGTACTGGCTCTGCCGTGCTTAAACTAACCGATGATGATGAACCATCTGAGTTTACGGGAAAGCCTAATAAAAACCCACCTCCCGAGTTCACAACGAAGTTGCTATCGTTTAATTTAAATTGACCTGCTCGCGTATAAGAAGTTTCTAAAGAGTCAAGTTCTGGAACTGTCGCAAAAAAACCATTACCCGTAATCGCTAAATCCAACGCATTGTTGGTAAATTGAATACTACCCTGTTGGAATTGCTGGGCTACATCTGCCGTCAAAACTCCGTCACCTACTTTGGTTTTTCCGGCAGCGAGTAAAGAAGACGCATACACATCTACAAATTCTGCACGTGACTCTTTAAAGCCGGTGGTATTAACGTTCGCGATGTTATTCGATGTAACATCCAAATCTTTCTGAGCAGCATTCAATCCGCTCAACGCTATATTAAATGACATAATTGCACCTCATATAAAAACTGTTTATCTTCATTATTTCTAAATTTTGTGAGTATTCACGATTCATTGAAATAACAGTGGCTTAAATTTCCATTAGTTCTAATGAACGATTAATCTAACCTTCTGATACTTCAACCACATCTGCTAGTGCCATAGAACTGCCACCATTAAGATTGAGTAAAATATTTCCACCTGCACCCGCTAACGTGACGCTGTCAACTTTACGATAAGTCATCGCTTGTAACTCTGAAGCCTCACCATCAACTAAACCGGCAATTCTAAAACGGTATGCGCCTTGAGGAGCCGGTTCCCCATTCGCCATTTTGCCATCCCAATTAAAGGTAAAGTCTCCTGCGGAAACGCTGCCTACAGGGACCGTTTGAATAAGCTCACCCGCACTATTTTCAACATAAATATTGACATTACTCGCCGGTTTATCGGTTACCATTTTTCCTTTAATATTTTCACCTTCTGACATCCCAAAAACATTCTCATTAACTAATACGCTGCGGCCAACTAACGAGGAGGCTTGCAATGCTTGACTAGATGACATTGATGAAGCAAATGATGTAAATTGTTCGTTTAAGGTTGCAACACCATCAGTGGTTGAAAATGCCGTCATTTGCGAAATCATTTCATTGTTTTCAACAGGCTTTGTTGGGTCTTGATGAGAAAGCTCTTTGGTGAGTAACGCAAAAAAATCTGCTTGCGTTAACATGCCATTATCATTCTCAGCTTCTGGTGTTACTTCCTTTTGCCAGCGAAGGCCATCTAAAGGATTAGTGCCACTTACAGTTTCCATTTTAATTCCACCTTTAGTTGTTACTTGCCAAGCTGCAGGGTTTTATTCAACATGTTTTTTGCTGATTCCGCTAACTGAACATTAGTTTGATATGAGCGTGAAGCCGAAATCATATTCGTCATTTCTTCAATTACATTTACATTGGGTTTATATATATAACCATCTTTATCTGCCATTGGATGCCCAGGATTATGCTCAACAGTTAAAGGTTTATTACTTTCCACAATACCTAAAACTTTTACGCCTACTGCAGAATTATCTTGCCCTGCGGCAGCTTTTTGCATCTCAGCGGCAAAAACAGGATGCCGTGCTCGATATGTTTGATCAATACTACTACTCACACTATCGGCATTAGCAATATTACTGGCAGTAGCGTTTAAGCGAACAGATTGAGCGCTCATCCCCGTTCCAGATATAGTAAATACGTTAAATAGACTCATATTTATTGTCCTGTAATGGCTTTCTTCAAGCCTTTTATCCTGCCAGTTAAAAATTGAAGACTCGCTTGATACTGCATTGAGTTTTCTAGATACAAGTTTCGTTCCACTTGTGCATCTACCGTATTACCATCACCTGTATCTGCTTGATCGGGCGTTCTAAACATCACGCCATTATTGAGTTCAGTGCGAACATCAAAATGTTTAGCATGTGTACGAGCCATACCTGATTGTTGTTTTTGGGAGGCTTGCGCTAACGCAGTTTTAAAATCCATGTCCCTTGCTTTATAGCCAGGTGTATCAGCATTTGCGATGTTACTAGCAATAACTTCAGCGCGTTTAGCGCGAACCGCAAGTGTTTGCGGATGAATACCAAGTGCTTGTTCAAAATTAATAGCCATAGTGTTACCTCCAAATCAATAAAAGTAACCATACAATATTTATGCCACAGGAGGGTTTTTAGAGGAGATTAATTCTTTTTCTGGTAAATAATACCTGGATTACAGCGAACCATATCAAAATTAGGGTTTAAACCAGAGAGAGATTCTGAGGCGCCAAGAAATAGATATTTTTTAGAGTTTAATGCCACTTCAAATTGAGCAATAATTTGTTTTTTAATCTCAGGGGCAAAGTAAATCAATACGTTACGACAAAATATGATATCAAACCGCCCCATTAAACTATAACTATTTAATAGGTTTAATTGCCTAAAGCTCACCATTTTTTTAACTGATTCTTTGACTTTTGACATACCTTTATCGCCATTTTCAAAAAACATTCTTTTTCGCTCGGCAGATAAACCACGTGACAACGCTAAGCTGTCGTAATGTCCATACTTACAGTGCTCTAACATCGTATTAGAGATGTCAGTGCCAATAATTTGAACACCCCCAGAAAAGGCTCCTGGATTACTTTGTTGAAATTCTGTCACTGCCATAGCAATAGAGTATGGCTCTTGACCTGAAGAGCTAGCCGCAGACCAAATTTTTAAAGGTGTTCTTTGATTTTTAAATTCAGGCAGTAAACGCTTTTTCAAAAGTTCGAATGGGTACTCATCGCGAAACCATAATGTTTCATTGGTCGTCATTGCATCAATTACCGAAGCACGCAACTGTCTTTCCATTGGACTGAGAGTTCGAGTGACTAAATCACCGAGTGTGGCAACATCAAATTTCGCCATTAAAGGCGCTAAACGGCTTTTTACTAGGTATTGTTTATTTTCACCTAACACAATGCCACACTGTTTCTCTAGAAAAACTCTAAACTGATGATAGCTTCGATCATCAAGCTGCCGGTCTGACACTTCTATATTCTACCTTAAATTATTATGGTGCTCGTTTAATGGGTATAAAATACGCTAATAAAAGCAAAATTTAATTGGCACCTTTCCCTATTTCATCTTTCTTCAACCATTTCTTTACTGATGTAGCTAATTCATCAGGGTGAAATTTTGGAATAAAATCTTCCGCCCCTACTTTTTCAACCATCGCATTATTAAAAACACCACTGAGTGATGTATGCAAAATAACAGGCATGTCTTTTAAGCAGTCATTACCTTTTATCTCAGCCGTTAAGGTATAACCATCCATTTCAGGCATTTCAATATCAGATATAAGCAGAGCTACTTTTTCAGTTATCGACGAATGACAGTCTTCCGCTAAAGCAAGCAATTGGTTTAAGGCGTCTTGACCATTCTTCGCTAGTAGCATATTCAAGCCCAAAGGTTCTAAAGCTCGTTTGACTTGATTACGGGCAACGGTCGAATCATCAGCTATCATGATAACGCGTTCCCCAATACTAGCACCAACAGTAGAATCAGCGACATCTTCACTTAACTCAGTTGAAATAGGGCTAATTTCATTAAGAATTTTTTCTACATCTAAAATAGACACCATTTTCTTTTCTATTTCAGTAACGGCTGTGAGATAACTTGACTTACCTGCCCCTTCTGGAGGTGGCATAACATCTTTCCAACTCAAAGTTACAATTCTTTCAACACCTCCCACTAAAAATCCTTGAACACTTCGATTATACTCAGCAATAATGACAAAGGAGTTCTCATCGGGTATTATTTCAGGTCCACCCGTCGATTTACTCAAATCGATAACAGAGATGGTTTGACCACGAATATGTGCAACACCTTTGATGTAAGAGTCTTGCCCAGGAAGTGCGGTTAAACGAGGACAAGGCATTACTTCTCGTACTTTAAAAACATTAATACCAAAAAGTTGCGGCCCGATTAAACGAAAAAGTAATAATTCAAGTCTATTCTGTCCGACCATCTGAGTACGTTGATTTACTGAGTCTAAAATTCCTGCCATACGAACCTCATATTACTTAATTCACAAAAAGGCACACTTCTTGATTGTGCTTACTAATATTATATTTAATGTTCAATTTTTTGACGTTTGGTACATATTCGTCTGTATTTACTTATCCTTAAGTTTATACATAAATTACGCATAGACAAGTATTTAAATTTCCCTAGCAGATAGTTGACAATTATATGAGTATATTAAACAATTTTATTATTATTTCCATAATCTCCGCTTCTTTGTCAAATTTAGCTTTTGGCCAAACAATGAACAGAGAGCAACTTCAAGATTTTGTGGAGCAATTTATAGAAAATAATATCGCATTGCCAACTCAAGGAAAAATGACAGTTTCAGTCTCTCCCTTAGATCCTAGAATTATCATTAAACCTTGTTTATCTTCTTTAGTGGCAAATATACCTGAAAATCATAATGGTAGAAACGTAAATGTAAAAATAAATTGTAATGATCCAACACCGTGGTATCTTTTTATTCCTGCAAGAATTCAGATGGTCGTGCCCGTAGTTGTAGCAAAAAGCATTATTAGTAAAGATAGTAGAGTTGATCAATCGAATGTAATCATTGAATATCGAGATACACGTAGAATTCGAGGTGAGACTATTGATAATAAAAAAATAGTCATTGGTACAAGAGCTAAAAGAAAGCTATCTGCTGGTGCCATTTTAACCAAAAAAAACATTTGCTTTGTGTGTAAAGGAAGTCACGTCACACTGATTGCAAAGTCAGATAATTTAATGATAAAAACATCAGGAATAGCCCTAAAAGACGGTGGTATAGGCGAGCAGATACGGGTTAAAAATGATAGTAGTGGAAGAACGGTGACAGGTCGTGTATCTGGTATCAACAAAGTCATAATTAATTTATAATAATCGTTAAGTTATTAGGCGGTTTGCCGATAACAAGATAGTGAATATAAACCCGTTATCTATAGGATAGTATTATGGCTATAAATATCAACAACCTGCCGAACAATAGTCAGGTAAAGCAAAAACTTGATCAACAGGTGCAAATAAAACAACAAGTCACACAAAATGCTGTTAGTAGTGAACAAGTTAAATCTGCAGGGAAAGATTCTGTTTCTTTAACGCCACAAGCCAAGCAGCTTAATGAATTACAAAAGAAAGCGAGTGATGCACCAGCACTCGATCAGAAAAAGATTGATCAACTTAAGAAAGCAATTACAAATGGTGAATATAAAGTTGATCCTGAAAAACTTGCCGCAAGCATAGCAAATTTCGAATTTAAACTAGGTTAATAGTAAGCTGTTAACCTAATCACAGGAGATTATACGTGATGACAGCGTTAACAGCAGAGCAATTAATTGCTCAACAATTACAAAACCTGCAGCAACTTGAAGATTTGCTTGTCTTAGAAAAAGCAGTATTACAAAAGCAAGATCCTGAAGATTTAATTACTGTTACCCAACAAAAAAACACTTTACTACAGTCTATACAAAAACTTGATGAGAAAAACGCTCAAGACCCTGTTTTAAAAAATGAAATAGAGTCAGGTATTCATCAGAAAAAAATTGATGAAATTGAGGCCATTTTAATTCGCTGTAAAAACAAAAATCATGTCAATGGACAGGTTATACAACAATCCTCACTCGCAGCAGAGCGTATGAAAAATTCACTACTTGAAAATCACAACCGTTCATCAATGACTTACAACAGTAAGGGCAAAAAAAGTGGTGGTCTCAGCAGTTTAGGTATTAAAGCTTAAGAGTAAATATGTATAAAAAGTATATATTGTCACTGATGGCATCCGTTTCACTTCAATATACTATTGATCATGAAAATAGAAAGCCTCAACTTTGCATTAAGTTGGGGCTTTTTTATATGCAGAAATATACCGTTTTATTAACATCACCCCAGGATGAATCAATCTTTTTCTTTTATTTATCAATAAGTTAAACTTTACACCTAAGAATACACCTATTCAACGGCTAGACCAGACATAGTCTAACCAAATAAATCACCTAACTTTTTCTTCACTTTATCTTCAAGCTTTTTCTTTTGTTTATCTTCGAATGCTTTCTTTTTAGCTTTTACTACATCCGAATTCATCAGGTTATCTAATGCTTTATCCGTATCATTAATCAAGGACTCTACATCAACAAAAGACTGCTCTTCCTCACGACTAAAGCCTAAAGATTCAGTTAGTTTAGTATTTAAGCCGGTTACAACATCTGATTTAAAACCGGTTAATTTATTTGATACTTGTTTCATCATTGATTTCTTTAACTCTTTATCTAATGGCGATGAGACAGATAAACGTGGATCTGTGATTTTACCTTTAGCAGTAATCGTTAATGCTAATGTTTTCAAAGACTGAACCGTATCAATAAATAACGTACTTAAATGAGAAGTCCCTGTCCCGGTATATTGTGTATTATTAAGGTTAAGTTTGTTTTCACTATTAATTTGATCATCAAGAAATGAAAAAGTCCCATTACCTGATAATAAGCCACTATCGAGTGTTAAATTAAATGCACTAGATTCTTGCAGAGGCACACTTTTTAAATCAACATCAGCCAATTGCCATTTGCCATCACTTTTAAGCACATGATTTTGGTCTAATGAGAATTCCAACGCTAGTGATAATTCACCAGTGCCTTGCACATTATCACTTGTCACTTCAACGACACTATTATTACCCCGTACCCAATGTTGATGCGTCAATTCTTTGCCACTGATAGCAAATTCACCTTGTGGCAATATCAATGAAAAATGGGCTTGTTCAATAAGCACATCAGGCAAAGGGGTTTCATCATAAAAATGAATAAAACGACCTTCACCTATTGATGGTTTAGCTCCTTTATCTACTTTAGATGAGTTAACTAATGGGGCTATAGTTTGGTAGACCGTATCGGCGTAATCAAAATATTCACGCGCTTGTTCACCAAACAACAAATGAGCAAAGTCAGCACCATCTACTGTGTCGAGTTGATACTTGCTTTCGATGTTTTTCCAATCAGCGTTAGGCGCATCTTTTAATGCTTTAGTTTGTTTTGACAATAACGTTTTAGAAGCGGTCACTTGCTGTTTAGCATGCTTAACAATGGCTTGGTCCGCTTTAAATTGTTTTTTAAGCGCTTTAAACGCTTCATTAAGCTTTGCAATATCAGCTAAGGTTTTAATTTTCGTCTTGCTTAATACCTTTATTTTTTCATTATAACTAGCCAAGCTGTCTTTATCGGGTAGTGTTTCATAAATATCGTTAAGTTTTTTCTTTTCAGTTTGATAGCTTTGCACTAAAGCTTTACCGTGCTTAATAGTTAATAAGTCACTATTATTCAATAAATCATCCACTGTAGGTAAGCTCATATCAAGTTCTGGTAACGCTGACTCATCGGCTCCTTCACTGCCGTCTTCGACTCCTTTACTAGATGAAGTATATACTTCACCTGTAGTGAGTCTTGGCTGGTCAATACGTAAGCCTGAAATATTTAACTCGCTAATATATATTTTCCCAAAGAGATACTGCCAAACATCAATACCTGCTGACGCTTGAGAAAAACTCACTAAGTTATGTGTAGATTTTTCTGGGTCTGTCGCCTGAAAACCTTCAATATTTAATGTTAGTGGAGCATATTTTATTTCAACATCAGTAACATTCACCTCAGCACCTAAATACCACTCTCCTGATTTTTCTATCCCTTTTTTAACTAAAGCATCTGCAAAAAAATAAACAAAAGTCATAATTAATGCGATGATCACAAAAAAACTGACTAGCCCTTGCCAGCGAATAAAGCGACTCATGACAATGCCCCTTGACCTGATATTTGAGAATAAACACTGTAAAACTTTGATGCCTTCAACGCTTTAACAATACGAAATTTATCAAAGAATGCTTTGATATGTATTCGGTACTTCTCAATGAAGAAATTACACAGAAAATAAAGTGGAATAGCGAATAAACAACCAACAACAAGCGCACCTAAGGTATAGGTATGATGAAGGTGAGCTAACTTAAATAACGAGAATTGATATAAGTGATCAAATAAAGGCTGCAAAGGCTCGGCTGTTAATATTGATTCGCCAACCATTATAATTAATGAAGATAATAAATAACTGACACCCTTAAAAAATCCCCACGCTAATATAAACCCACCTATGTTCACCCGGAGAAATAAAACGATGAATAGAAATGCAATATTATGCAACGTTAATAGTGGAGATAGCCCAACGATAAAGCCTAATGCTATGGCCAATGATATTTGCCTTGTTGAGCTTTCGGAGTTTAGTGCATGAAACAGTTTAGCGAATAATGAGAGCATTCCTTTTCCTTTTCTGTTGTTTTCATTTTTAAATGGATATCGGTAAATAACTGAATAATAATAATTAAGCTAACGTCTTATTTACCTATGTAATCACGTTATTCAACTGCCTTGCGTGTAAATACCCAATCATTTCCTTGACTCAAATCTTCACTGTATTGGTAACCCGCACTATCAAATGATTTCAGTTGTTCAATATCTGTTAAGCGATTTTCAATAATATAACGCGCCATTAAACCGCGTGCTTTTTTAGCAAAAAAGCTGATCATCTTAAATTGACCATTTTTCCAATCTTTAAATGCTGGTGTGATGATGTTACCTTTCAAATTTTTCTTCTTCACAGATTTAAAGTATTCGTTTGATGCAAGATTAATTAGAATTTCATCACCTTGTTGGGCTAATGCTTCATTGACGTTATCAGTAATAATATCTCCCCAAAACTGATACAAATTAGTTCCACGGTCATTAGCTAATCTTGAGCCCATTTCTAATCGATAGGGTTGCATTAAGTCAAGCGGTTTGAGTAAACCATATAAACCAGATAAAATTCTCATGTGTTTCTGTGCAAACTCAAAATCTTCATCACTAAACGTTTTTGCGTCTAATCCGGTATACACATCGCCATTAAAAGCTAATACCGCTGGTCGAGCATTATCAACAGTAAAAGGCATTGACCATTCACCAAATCTAGCGGCATTTAACCCTGCAAGCTTGTCACTAATTCCCATCAGTGTTGATATATCAACGGGTGTTAATTTTTTGCAATGCATGATCAACTCTTTACTGTGCTCTAACAGCACAGGTTGGGAATATTTATCAGTAGATAATGGCGACTCAAAGTCTAAGTTTTTGGCTGGAGAAACAACAAGTAGCATAAAGGATCCGTTAAATGGCAGAAACAAAATAGATAAGTCATATAATACAATAAAACAACTAAACATGAAAAAAAATGATGAGCCAACTCAAAGCTCACTTAAAAAAATGTCAAACATGCTTGCTATATATCGAAAATTTGTTACAAATATAGCGGTATCAAGCATTACATCAAAGATTTATAGCTTTATCAGCCATTAATGTTGTAATAATTCTCCAATTTGAAGTTTCAAGGTAAAAAGGTAAAGGAAATGACTAATCAGCTTTCACAATTAAAAAAAATGACCACAGTAGTCGCTGACACTGGCGATATTGAAGCAATCGCAAAATTTCAACCTCAAGATGCAACCACTAACCCATCGCTATTATTAAAAGCAGCTTCACTTGAGAACTACCAGCACTTACTTACAAACGCTGTTTCATGGGCAAAACAACAATCATCAAGTGCCGAGCAACAAGTCGTTGATGCTGCAGATAAGTTATCAGTATTGATTGGCTTAGAAATATTAAAAACCGTTCCTGGCCGTATTTCAACAGAAGTTGATTCACGTTTATCTTTTGATACCGAAGCGTCAATCGCAAAAGCACATAAGCTCATGGCGATGTATAAAGAAGCCGGTATCAGTAATGATCGCATTCTTATTAAGTTAGCTTCAACTTGGGAAGGTATTAAAGCTGCCGAGCAGTTAGAAAAATCAGGTATTAATTGTAACCTAACTTTATTATTTAGTTTTGCGCAAGCACAAGCCTGTGCAGAAGCCGGTATTTATTTAATATCACCCTTTGTTGGACGAATTCTCGATTGGTTCAAAAAAGACAGTGGCAAAAGTGAATACGCTGCCGATGAAGACCCTGGTGTAGTATCAGTAACAAGTATTTATAACTTTTATAAAAGTAAAGGCTATAAAACGGTAGTGATGGGTGCAAGCTTTCGAAATATCGATGAAATTCGTCAATTAGCCGGTTGTGACCGTTTAACAATAAGCCCAGGATTACTTGATGAGCTAGAAAAGAGTAATGAAAACCTAGAACAAAAATTATTTAGTCAACAACCTGAACTCACTAATGATCCTAAATTATCTGAAAGTAGCTATCGCTGGGCAATGAACGAAGATGCTATGGCAACAGAGAAACTTGCTGAAGGAATTAGAAATTTCACCCTTGACCAAATAAAATTAGAAAAACAGCTTGCAGAGTTACTTTAACAGCTACTTTTCATACAGTTAGTATTAATTAACAACTATAACGAGTCACTTTACAACCACTTAATACTATTGTTTATTGCTTTTATTATTTGCTTATCGTCTTGAATGTGTTATTAAAAAGGTGCTGTTAAATCAAAATGGAGCATTCTATGGATAAACTTCAAGATGTATTGGGATCATTTGGTAAAAGACCAAAGTCCTCAGAAAGCACTAATAAGAAAAGAAAATGGCGTGAAATAGAACAATTAAAAGAAAGGTTCCAACTAGAAAAAGAACTAAAAGCTTATGAAGACTCGTTAGAATTTATGCTAGAAGATTTCTAGTTTTATTTCAAAATGAAAAAACCCAGTTTTAAACTGGGTTTTTTATTGCCTATAAATTATGCAGTGAATTGCGTATCGAAAGCATATTAAATAGGTTGCCCCGCTCATAGTTTTCCTTCCGGGTATTCACCGACTAGACGCTCTAGCTGTCCTATTCACTTCGTTTTTGTTGTGAATTTTCACTCTACTTTCATATAACAACAGTAATTGTTCTGCTTCAACAACCAAACCAAGGGGTGACAACATCAACGACTAATTGTTGCTAAACCAACGATAAAACTACGCTTGATATGCGATCTAAAACGGTTGTGCATAAAAGATGAAACGACTGCTGCTATTTTTAATATAAAATTGTAATCAATATTTATTAAAATACGTAATGACTTTATACAAGTTTACTTTCGCTAGACTTATTGCGATGAACAGTGGTGATGAAAGGTGAGCGGTAGTGATTTACAAACAATTTAATCATTTCTCTGAGAACCTTAACAAATAACTAAATCAAGGTTAATTTATAACCCACACTATAAACAGATTGAACGAGCTCATTTTCTCCTGATACAGCATTTAACTTTTTTCGTAATTTCTTGATATGACTATCTATCGTTCGTTCACTGACAATACGATTATCGTGATAAATCAAATCAATTAACTGCGAGCGAGAATATATTCTTCCAGGTTTTTCATTCAGTATTTTCAGTAAATTAAATTCTATCGCTGTTAATTCAACAACGTGTTGATAAACGTTTACCTGATTTGTATCGCTGTCTAACTCTAAGACATGCGAAAGCGGTTTTTTTTGGGTGTTAGCACGTCTTAAAAGCGCTTTGACACGAGCGACAACCTCTCGAGGTGAATAAGGTTTACAAATATAGTCGTCGGCCCCTAACTCTAGCCCGAGTAATCGATCAATTTCTTCAACTTTAGCTGTCATCATTATAATGGCAATATCACTGAACTCTCGCAGTTCACGACAAAGTGTTAAACCGTCTTTACCTGGAAGCATTAAATCAAGTAATATTAAGTCTACATTCTGCTCTTTTACCGTATCAATAACGTTAAGACCGTCTAATAAAATCGTTGTTTGATGATTACCTAAAGCGAGGTACTCAGCCAAAACATTGGCTAACTTCTCTTCATCTTCAACAATTAAAATATGCGCCATAATAACTCCTTAAGTGCTTACTTTTACGTTTAATTAGGCAAGCGGTAACGTACAGTGAATACGTAAACCACCTTTTGGTGATTCACTGGCAGTCATTGAGCCATTGTGCGCTAACATTATACTTTTACATAATGAAAGGCCAAGCCCTGCACCGCCTGTTTTTCTATTTCTTGAGCTATCGACTCTATATAAATGTTCGAATAATTTGCCTAGCGACTCGGTAGGAACACACGGTAACGTATCATCAATAGTAATCACTGCCATTCCTGAGTTTTTTGTCAGCTTAACGAATATAGCCCCTCGTGCTAGGGTATATTTAATACTGTTATTTAAAAGATTATCAAATAATTGATTCACTCTGGTTTCATCTGCCCAAACAAATAAATTATTGCTTTCCATGTTACAACTTATTGATAAACCCATTTCGTTCGCCTGATGTTGATGGCGAGCAATATTTTGCTCAAGCAATTTTGAAAGATTAATACGCTCTTTTTGGTATCTTAAGGCACCAATTTCAGCATTCGTTAATTCCGTTAAGTCTGCTACTAACTTTTGTAAATGCTGCACTTCTTCTGATAATGAATGCAAACTTTGTAAATCAAAAGGTCTGATGCCATCTTCAATGGCTTCAATTTCACTTTTTATAATCGCAATAGGTGTGCGTAATTCGTGCGAAATATTCGCTAACCATCGATTTCTAGAGTCTTCATTTTGTTCAAGTGTTTGCGCTAAATCATTAAAATTTTGAGATAAGGAGGCTAGTTCATCTTTACCTCTCACTTTCAGACTTACTTTAAAGTCTCCCTTATTAAGTAATCGCATTGAGCGATCTAAACGTTTAATAGGCAAAACAAAGTGCCGAGATAAAGGTAAAGCGATTAAAATAATAAGTACAAAAAATCCAAAGAAAGTGTACAGCATATTTTTTTGCATTTGTTTTGCAAAAGCTAAATCAAATTTGTCCGTTAAATGTATAGCGGGAGGTAATGCAAGGTAGCCAATAACTTGATTATCGAGTTCAATAGATTTCAAGCTAAAGTTATCCCGATAATGACCTAGGACTAACTCTTTATTAGCATCTAATAATGCAGGTAATATCCCTTCACGACCAAATTTTGGGGGAGGTCCATTTCTTTTTCTAGGCTCGTTCCTGTTGGGCGGTCGAGAGTCAGCTCTGTTGTCACGAGGCGGCCTTGGTGGTCTAGCGGAATACTCTGTGGAGTGTTCAACAACATAATTGTCGATATTATCGGGAAGGTTTTCTCCCTCCTCTGACAACCTAAATATTTTCAACCATAACGAATTGATTGGTGGTTTTTTTCTATCTGAAGGTTTTGTTTTAAAATGTTTGCCACTTCGAGGCTGCTCTTTTCGAGGAAAATATTTTTGTGGTGGCCTTTCTTGGGCTAAATCATTATCCGTTAACAAAGACTGCCAGTGACCTTTCTTCTGATAATAACGTGATAAATTGTCACTAAATAACTGTAAGTTTTCCAACTGCTTTTGATTAACATAATCAAGCATACCGCGATCAAAACTTAACTGAACCACCGTAAAAATAATAGTCAGTATCAGTAAACTGGTTAACAACAGCGCTAAAATTAATTTAGTAAATATTTTCATTTCAAAATATACAGTCTGTTTTTATAAAATTGTTATAAGACATTTATACGCTTTATTAATATAAATGTCTTATCCATCAGCTAAATACATAGAAAACTATCGAATTATTCATCCGTGAACGTTTCTAAAAAGGCAATTAAATCTTCTATCTCATTATTACTTAATCTTAATTCCCCAATACGACCGCCTTGATCAATATTTTGATTAACTTCCGGATCACCACCAAACGTTGTATCTCGGGTGTTATAAAAATCAATCACTTCTCGCAAGGTAGTAAAAACACCGTTGTGCATGTAAGGGGCAGTATTTGCAATGTTTCGTAACGTTGATACTCTAAATTCACCATTGTTTTGTAAGTTACCACTTTCACCACCCAAGCCCAGGTCTATAAAGGTAGAGTCTGCAATGAAAGCGGGCAACATGCGATTACTCGGCACACCAATATTTTTATAGGTAAAGTCCGAAAAAATTTCAGGTCCTTGATTTGTATGATGACAACGCTGGCAATCCCCTTTGTTATTAAAAATATTTTGGCCTCTTGTTTCCGAAGCCGTAAAACTGTCAGTCCCTGCCTGTACTCGATCAAATTTTGAAGAGAAAGGAGAAAACAGCCGCGTTCGTTCAAAAGCGGCAATAGCATCGGCAACATAGTTATAGGCACGTTCACTATCAGTAAATATGCCCTCTCCAAATAACAATTCAAATTCAAACGCATAGGTACTGTTAGCGACTTTTTCGATAACACTTTGTTCAGAGGTATTCCCCATTTCTATAGCATTGAGAAAAGGGCCTTTGGCTTGCTCTTCTAATGAGGTTGCTCGTCCATCAAGAAATAAACCGCCCATTAACTGGCCTCTTGCGCCAGGCCTATCAAACGTAGGAGCAGGAATATGCGCTGAATAACTTGCCGTAGGTGAATTTCGCGTACCAAAACTAACACCATCAGCGCCAAGCGAAGTAGGGTTTGAACTATTAGGATCATCAAAACCGGTGTTAATATCATGACAGCTAGCACATGATTGCCCTATCGGGTTCGATAAATTCGTATCATGATAAATTAAGTTACCTAAGTTAACGAGTATACTCGTTTCAACTTCACTACCATCAACCAATATCGTTGTTTCATCAAGTGCTAAAACGTCAATATTCACGGTCGCAATATTAGAGTCTATGGTCCCGTCGTTTACGGTAAAAGTAAAACGATCATTCCCTGAAAAGTTATTATTAGGAAGGTAGGTGGCCACATTATCAATAAGTGTTAAAGAACCATTATCAACCGATTTTTCTATTTGATAAGTGAGCAGTTCATTGTCAACATCACTGGCTATTAATCTAATACTCACTGTGCCATTCGTGCTGACCGTTGCATGAGTATCGCTAACAATAGGCTGACTATTATTCGCTGGCATATTGCTCGTAGAATCACCAACATTGATGACGATAAGATCAACTGGTTCTGTGACGCTTTCTTCCGGTTCACTCCCCCCACAAGCAGATATTCCCAATAAAATAAAACTGAATATTACAGGGATAAAGGATTTTTTAAAGGTAACTTTTCTCAACATATCAATACTTCCTACCGCTAAGTTATTACATAATAAAGTAACAATATAAAGTGCAAACAATGTGCATAAAATAAGGAAATAATGTGCAAATCATAACGAGGAACGTAAGCTTTACAGAAAATTATTCAATCATGAGGGAATATACTTAAAATATGAGTACGGCTATGTTTTATCGCGATATTCCACCGACGCCATTTCAATTAACCGACTTTTAGTGCGTTCAAATTCAAACATCAGGGAGCCGCTATTGTAAAGCTCACTTAGGGGCGTATAAGCGGTAATAAATAGATTTATGTTACAGTCGTAAGACTCATCAACTAACGCTATAAATCGCCTAGCCGCATCGTCCATAGGCGCTAATAACACTTCACGCTCGCCTGTTTTTCCTGCTGAAACATTAATATTTGAACCATTATCTTCAGTGCCTCTGGCTTTTATTCTTTCATATGTTTGTCCGCTCATCGGCGGTACGTTAAACAACAAGATAGTCGTAAACTGTTTTGCAAGTTCTATATAGTCAAAATGGCTCCGAGCACCCTGGCATAATGCTGAAAACTCAAAACAAATAACACGATGATTCTGTTTGTTATTCTGTGCAATAATGTTAATAAACCTCCCTAAAATAAGTATTTTATTGTCAGGCTTATGATTTAAATCGAACCGACTTAACAAAGTTTGATGTAAAGTTATTTGTGGCTCTTCTGACGTTGCTAACTCAAAATAGTTTTGGGCATAGGTTAATGTACGAAGCCTATGGTCATGATCCCCAGTTAAATGTAATATCTGCGTCTTGTCCTCTATCGCAGCAATAGCGGGTAAAAATCGATCACGTTGCAATCCATTTAGGTATAACTGGCTAGGTGCACAATTACTTGTACAGACCACCACTATGTCAAGTTCAAACATAAATTGCAGTAAATTACCGAGCAACATAGCGTCTCCAATATCAGAGACAAAAAACTCGTCAAAACACAACACACGATACTGCTGACTAAATTTTCGAGCAATTATTTTCAAAGGCTCTGATTGGCCAGACAGTATATTAAGTTGACGATGCACACCTTGCATAAAGTGATGAAAATGTTGTCGGTTACATACAGAATTAGGTAAACTATTCACCAATAAATCCATTAAAAATGTTTTACCACGACCGACTTTACCCCATAAATATATCCCCTTAAATTGTCTTGTTTTTTCCTTGTTTTTGGTTGCACCTCTGACTGGAACTTTAGCCGTTATTTCACTTTGCTTCTCGACTTCTGTCGGTTGAAGCTTTACATACAGCTGTTGTAGCAACGCCACCGCTTGTTGTTGTGACTCGTCAAAGCTTATTTTTTTAAAATTGACTAACGCTTGGTATTGATTGAGCGGAGAGCTATAAGGCATATTAGGTAAAACTAGATGTTAACGTATGAATATCGGCGTTATTCTACCGTAAAAATGAGATTAACGTGACCTTTAACGTTAAATAGAAATAACAATAAACAAAGAAAAATTAAGCAATGGTACTTTCACCTTGGAGAAATATTTTTTAATCTGTGTGAACCAATGTCTGTTAAAATAAAACCTATTTTTATTTTCTTATTCGAACAGCGAACAAAAGGTATTCACGTGATTAGAGTTTTACTGCTTATTTTAACCGTATTCATGTCTTTTCAACTACTGGCCGTCAAGAGTAAAGGGCAATATATCCAACCAAGTAATTTAATTCCTAAAGTACGCATTGATACCTCAATGGGTAGCATTATTGTTCAACTTGACCGATATAAAGCAAGAATTACAACAAACAATTTTTTAGGATATGTCGCGCGAGGGCAATACGATAAAACGTTGATCCACCGCGTAGAAGACATGTACCTGATTCAAGCCGGTGGGTTTATGACTAACTACATGGAAGTAGAATCTGACACACCTATCTTTAATGAATCTGGCAATGGCTTAAAAAATAAAAAAGGTACCATCGCCATGGCAAAACAGCTGAACGATGCACATTCAGCAACCAATCAATTTTTTATAAACCTAAACGATAATAATAATTTAGATCCAGGTAGAAAATGGGGCTATGCCGTATTTGGCGAAATAATCGAAGGTTATGAAATACTTGAAGCTATCGCACAAGTAGAAGTGGGTTACAGTGAACAATTAGGTTACCCAACCGTCCCAAAAAGAATGATCACGATTATCAGAGTGGTTATTCTTGATGAAGAAGATTAAGAGAAATGGCTTTGCCCGCGCGAGGGTGGATCTCTAAAGGGCGCCTCTTTTATTTGTTATATTGCTTTTCGTAGCCTCTCCATTTTAGATAAACACGAGAAAAATCCAACATAAAAAATAAAATTTCGGTGGGGTATGTATCATTCAATATTGCCATAAAATTCATTACTTTATCATAAATTAACGTAGCCCAATATTTTTTAAAAACATGGCAAATAATGCCAAGGCTAACCCTAACCGCCAACCCAAAACTATAATAAAATATACGAAACCTTTTACTTTGTACTTTTTCCACATAAAAACAACGATTACATGTATTTACTTCGCCAGTTAACACTACTGGAACATTCGAATAAAACGGCCCAATAACTGGTTCATATTATTGTGCCTCCATACCAATGAGTACTAACAACAAAACATCAATGGAAGGGTAAATGGCTGATGATTACATTTTGATGGACGGCTATTGCCACAGACTGTGTGAAAACTCATAGCCAAAAATTTTTATGGAACGCTATGTAAAATAAATAGCACTTTGACAGCAAACTTACTTCAGAATTTAAGCTACAGAGCATTATTTAGCTAATAGACCCTAACTA
>Ga0115005_10000558_pt1 | contig 28784 bp, 12 predicted proteins | sample ArcOceMetagenome_FD_87163 | JGI IMG/M metagenome (GOLD analysis project Ga0115005, IMG submission 87163) | Marine eukaryotic phytoplankton communities from Arctic Ocean - Arctic Ocean - Greenland ARC118M Metagenome | ecosystem: Environmental > Aquatic > Marine > Oceanic | place: Arctic Ocean...
CCCTCCATCGTTTCCTTCAATCATGAAATTGGGGTCAGTTGGATGTTGCCAAAATGCATGATGATCAGGATGTACGCCTTTTCCATAATCTAGAATCACTTCAAAAGATTTCCCTCCATCTTCACTTTTGGACACATAAGTGTACAAATTCCAAAGTCGATTTTCATTGCCCGAATCCACAAAAATATCTGCATAATAAAATGGTCGACCTCCGATATTTTTCTTCGAAACTAGTTTCCAATTTTCGCCTCCGTCCGTAGATTTGTACAAACCATTTTCTTTCGCCTCAATCAAGGAGTACATGATATTTGGTTTGCTAGGAGAAAAAGCGAGACCGATTCTACCCAGATTTCCTTTGGGCATACCGTTGTCTTTTGCGTTTAATTTTTTCCAAGTTTCCCCACCATCGTAAGTGATGTGCATGCCCGAGCCTTTGCCTCCAGAATTAAAAGTCCAAGGCTTTCGACCGAACTCCCACATGGCTGCGACCAATTTATTTGGGTTGGAAGGATCCATCACGAGGTCAGCAATTCCAGTTGATTCATTGGCGTATAAAATTTTATTCCAAGTCTTTCCGCCGTCGGTTGTTTTGAAAACACCTCGCTCAGAATTAGTTCCCCAAGCTTGACCTTGCACGCCTGCGTAGACGATATTTGGATTATCTTGATTGATTAAAATTCGGTGGATGACGCGCGTTTTTTCTAAACCCATTCGCTTCCAAGTTTTACCTCCGTCGATGGTTTTGAAAATTCCTTCCCCACTATTTTGAGAGTTCCGAGGATTTCCTTCTCCAGTTCCTACCCAAATTTCAGCAGTATTTTTTTGATTGATGGCAATACTTCCAATTGATTGCAGAGGTGCATCATCAAAAATCGGTTCCCATCGAATTCCACCACTTTCAGATTTCCAAACGCCACCTGAAGCAGTACCGACATAAATGATTTGAGGATTGGACAGATCGACATCAATAGTGGTGACTCGACCACTCATTCCTGCTGGGCCGATATTTCGCATTTCGAGATTTTCGAGATCCTCGACATTTATTTTTTGAGAAAAACAGAAAATTGGAAAAAGAGAAAGAAAGAGAAAAATGAAAAGGTTTCTCATGTTGTATCTGGTTTTAGATTTGATTAAAAAAATTAAAAAGTCGGCTAATTTATTGAAAAAAAATGGAAGGAAGGAAGAATGAAGAGATGATCATTTGAAGAAGACATTTGGATGCTTTTTTGGGAAAAAACTAAACTGATTTTTTGATTGTCTTTTTTGTGAGAAAAAATGAAAACAAGATTACTTATTTTTGGCCACTTAAAAATTTAATATCATGAAATTATATTATCCAGTTTTAGATGAAAAAGTGAAAACACTCGAAGAGAAAATGATCGAGATGGTGGTGTCGCATAAATTGGTTTTGCGAAAGAAAATTAAACAACCTTTGCTCGAATTTGGTAAAGATAGGGTAGAAGGGGCGGATGAGATTATGACTTATTTGGAGGATTTGTATCGAGATATGCAGAAGGGGTATTTTTGTGCATGCTAGTTTTTTATACTTTTTTTGAATCACAAAGGCAGAAAAGGATCACAAAAGATTTCAGGTTTTTATTTTATTCGCATTCCTTAAAGAATACAGAGTGGAGAGTTTTGGAAAATAAAAATAGAGTTATGGGCGATTTGAAGAAAAATCGCAGCTTTAATTTAGGTTTAATAAAATTGATCCCTTTCCTGAATTTATTGGAAAATTAACTTATCTTATTCATTTAGATTTATGTGCCAACCGATTAACAATTTTACTCAAATCCATTTTGAAATTAAAGAAATTGGAAAAGTTAGACTTGCGATGGAATAATAATTTGAAGATCCCAAAGTGGATTTTTGAATTAGGGAAAATAGGTTGCTTGGTCTATTTGTAGATTTTCGAAAATCGACTTTACTTAAATCGGGAATAAGTATATTTGTAAAATATAGATGTATTACATTTTATGCTCTAGACGAGGCATCATTTTGCCTCAAAAGTGTATCTTTATATTTTTACGTGAATTAAAGTCTTCATCCTTATTTAAAAATAAAGATCATTCTTTTTACAAAAAGAAATTATCCTATTTATCTTCATAACTACCCCAGATGTCAACTTAAAGAACCTAAAAAAAATTAGGAAATTTTAGCTATGCAAAATTGAGACGATTTTTAGTTAACACTATTTACTTAACTTGAACGACTCAAAATGAAAAGATTTTTACTCACTACAACCACTATTTTAATTCTATTGATTTCGATGGCGTTCACTTCTGAGCCTGATTCCAAAAGTGATTTCCTTAATTGCTCAGTTGACGATGTGATCTTGAATCTTTCTGAACCAGTAGAACGAATCAAATTTGTTTTGCCAGAAGGCGGAATTAATGGAGTTGTATTATGTGATTTGGAAGTTGGAAAAACGTATGATTTATACCTTGTTGATGTGACGAGTGCTTGTGCAATTCCTCCTGAGTTTGAAGGCAATATCGTTGGTAATGAAACGTATTTACAAATTACAGCTACTTCAACCTGTTATGATTTAAGCATTCATAATTTTTGTGATTTTAAAAAGCCAGTAAGGCTTTCTGTTTTTCAGCAAGGAGATGGAGGAGGATCCACTATTTCGAATGGACCAGAGATGATTCCGATTACAACAAACGGTAATTATACTGCTACAGAATTGATTGAAGATGTATTTATTGGTGGAGGTTGTTTTGATGTGACCAATGTAACTACGCTCGGTTCTTCAACAGGTATGGGTGCGTTTTCAAATGGATTAACTTCTTTAGGGTTTGATGAAGGAGTAGTAATTTCATCTGGAAATATAGCTACAGTTTCTGGACCAAATAATACAGAAAGTGCTGGTTCAGGTACAGGTGGTGGGTCAGATCCGGATTTGCAACAGTTGAACTCACAAAATATTTTTGATGCGACAGGAATTGAATTTGATTTTTCTCCTACCTTATCTACTATTGACTTTAGATTTGTTTTTGGATCAGAGGAATATTGTGAATTTGTCAATGCCAATGTTAATGATGTATTTGGATTTTTTATAAGTGGCCCTGGTATAACTGGCCCATTTTCCAATAATTCAGCCAATTTGGCTCTGATACCAATGACTAATATTCCAATAAGTATTGATGATGTAAACAATAATAGTAACCCCGCATATTTTGTACCCAACAGTACAGGTTGTGGAGGAATAACGAATGCTGCGGATATTCAATTTGATGGTTATACTATAGCTTTGACAGCAACAGCAAATGTAATTCCATGTGAAACTTATCATATAAAATTAGTAGTTGGAGATGGAGGAGATGCTATATATGATTCAGCAGTATTTTTAGAAGCAGGTAGTTTCAATGCTGGAGGACAAGCTACGGTAAGTGCCGTCAATGCTTCTACAGGTACTAATTTAGTATATGAAGATTGTGGAGATGCGTTTATTACTTTTACTAGGCAGACTGGTGATCTTAGTCTTCCTTTGGTAATTACTTATACAATTGATCCATCCAGTACTGCAACTAATGGACTAGATTATACAGGACTTCCGATTTCAATTACTATTCCAGCAGGACAAACGGAAGTGATAATTCCCTTGACGATATTTTCGGATGGAATTCTAGAAGGGTTAGAAACGATTATTATTAATATGGATAATTCTTGTTCTTGTACTAATAGTTCTGCTACAATAGAGATTCTAGATGTGCCTCCGTTGATCGTTGACCCGATGTTAGATCAAGTGTTGTGTGGGCCTGAAACGGTTACGTTGACAGCAGCGATCTCTGGAGGCGTTGCGCCTTTTACTTATAATTGGAGTACGGGAGCAACTACCGCAACTATTTCGGAATTTGTGGCTTCAACAATGATTTATACTGTGACGGTTATGGATGCCTGTGGAAACTTAGTTCAAGATGATGTGATGATTGAAGTGGGAACTACTCCAATTGCATTTATAAGTGGAATTGGGGATATTTGTCCTCCGAGTAATCCAGTTGCAGTTTTGCAAATAGATTTTACGGGTACTGGCCCTTGGGATATTTTTTATGCAATTAATGGAATTGGTCAAGTACCATTAATTGGAATTACAGATAATCCATATTTCTTATCCGTATCAGAAGTTGGAACATATACGATCACTCAATTAATGGTAAATGGATGTCCTGGACTTGGATCTGGGATTGCAATTGTTACAGAAACAGTAATTGATCCAATAGCAGTTGAAATGGACGTAAGCTGTTGGGGATTTAATGATGGTTCCATCAATGTTTTCCCCATAGGAGGACAAGGGCCATATGTTTACTCTTGGAGCAATCCATTTGCAAGTGGCGAGAATCCAACTAATTTGCCAGCTGGTGATTACACGGTAACCGTTTATGATGACAATGGATGTATTGGTTTGACAAGTGTAACGATAGATGAACCTGCGCCTATTATATTGACAGCTGTGGGGAACTCTGTTGATTGTAGTGATCCCAATAGTGGAAGTATTGATTTGACGATAGATGGAGGAATATTTCCGTATTCTACTATTTGGAGTGATGGTTCGAATAGTGAGGACCCAACTGGTTTGGCAGCAGGAATTTATACAGTAACGGTTACAGATTTGGGCGGATGTTTTGTAACTACAACTGCAGTTGTAGAAGATAATAATGATCCACCACTAGCGGTGGCGAATGCACCTGATCTTTTAAATTGTACGAATTCCCAAGTAACGATTAATGGAAATGGATCGAGTACAGGAGGTGATTATACTTATCTTTGGACGACTTCAGATGGAACAATTCTTTCAGGAGAAAACAGCTTGACTCCAATGGTGGGGACAAGTGGTACGTACCAGATTTTAGTGACGAATACGACGAATGGTTGTACCGAAATAGCAAACGTAATAGTTACGGAAAGTACTGACTTACCAGATGCATTTGCGAATGCACCAATCGGATTAGATTGCAACAATACTCAAATTTTTATTGATGGAAATGGCTCGAGTGCGGGAAGTGATTTTACTTATTTATGGACGACTTCGGATGGAAATATTGTTTCGGGAGATACTTCTCTTAATCCTACCGTAGGCCAAGCAGGAACTTATCAAATCCTGGTGACTAACTCGATCAATGGTTGCTCTCAGATTGCTATCGTTACCGTTGGAGAAAATACAACTCCGCCAACTGCAGATGCCGGAACCAATCAAATGTTAGATTGTAATACGACAACAGTTTCTTTATCAGGAGCAGGGTCTAGTTCCGGTTCAAGTTATACCTACTTATGGACAACTTTCAATGGTTTAATTGTAGATGGAGAAACGACTATTTTTCCAAATGTAGAAGCAGCAGGAACTTACCAAATAGAGGTGACAGATCAGACTAATGGATGTACTTCGATTGCGACCGTTGAGGTAACTTCAGATTCGACTGTGCCGGTGGCGGTAGCTGGAACTGCGGCAGATTTAACTTGTTCAACTTTGGAAATTACGCTTGATGGAACAGGTTCAAGTACAGGAACTGGATATACTTATTTGTGGACAACAAGTGATGGAACAATCGTCAATAATGAAACAACTTTAAACCCAATAATTAACGAGACAGGTACTTACCAAATCTTGGTAACTGCGCTAAATGGTTGTACTCAGGTTGCTATGGTTACAGTTGGAGAAAATACCACACCACCACTTGCAGATGCTGGTTTGGAAATGACCATAGATTGTGGAGTGTTAGTAATTTCACTTGATGGAAGTAACTCAAGTACAGGAAGTGATTATACTTATGAGTGGACGACTTCTGGAGGAAATATAGTTTCTGGAGGGACGACTTTAAATCCTTCTGTTGATGCAGCGGGTGGTTATGCTTTAACCGTAACAAATGCAGCTACGGGCTGTACCTCAACTGCGAGTACCAATGTAAATAGTTCGGCTAATTTACCTGCTGCAAATGCAGGAACTCAGCAAACATTGGACTGTGTAACATTGGAGGTTGCCTTAGATGGATCAGGCTCTGAAGTTGGAGCGAATATTACTTACCTCTGGACGACTTCAGATGGAAGTATTGTTTCTGGAAATAACGGAATAAATCCAATCGTAGATGGAGATGGAACGTATCAAATTTTAGTAACAAATACTGATAATGGGTGTACTGCAATTTCAACTGTTACGGTTAGTTTAGATAATCAAGCTCCAGTAGCCATTGCCAATGTACCAACTCAGTTGTCTTGTATTTCTTTATCTGTTTCACTAGATGGAAATGGATCGAGTTCAGGGGGCGATTTTACTTACGAGTGGACTACTTCAAATGGAAGTATTTTGTCAGGAGAGAATTCACTTACGCCAGAAGTTGATGCAGCTGGGACCTATCAAATTTTGGTCACCAGTACAGAAAATGGATGTACAGAAATTGCCTCTGTGGATGTTGTGGTTAATGGAAGTTTACCAAGCGCAGATGCAGGAGTTGCTGATGATTTAACTTGCGTTACCGATCAAATTTCGCTCAACGGAAGTGCTTCCACAGGAGCTAATTTTACTTACCTGTGGACTACGAATGATGGAAGTATAGTTTCTGGAGATGATGGCTTAAACCCAATTGTAAATGCAACGGGAACCTACCAGCTATTAGTAACGGATAATGATAATGGATGTACTACAATTTCAACCGTTTTAGTGGAAGAAGATCTGGAGTCGCCAGATGTTTCGGCAGATACTCCTTCTTCCTTGACTTGTGTTGTCTCGGCAGTAGATTTAAGTGCTACCAATAATGGAACAGGAAATAATTACACCTATTCCTGGACTACATCAAACGGTAATATTGTCTCTGGTGAAGATGGCTTAACTCCAACTGTAAATGTTGCTGGAAACTATGTGTTAGAAATCACAAATACAACGAATGGATGTACTTCCACCGTTTCTGTTGATGTGCCAATTGATGATCAAGAACCAACGGCTGATGCTGGCGCAAATATGGAAGTTACTTGTGCAGAAACGGAAGTTGCATTAGATGGAAGTGGCTCTGACTTAGGGACTAATTTCACATACTTTTGGACGACTTCAACTGGAACTATTATTTCGGGAGAGGATAGTTCAAATCCTCTTGTTGGAGCAACTGGAACTTATCAATTATTAGTGACCAATACCTTGACTGGATGTACTTCACTTTCAGATGTTTTTGTAGATGAAGATGTGGAAGATCCGATTGCGATTGCAGGACTTCCGCAAACCTTAAGTTGTGCTTCAACTTCTGCTCAATTAAATGGAAATGGAAGTAGTTTCGGTTCAAATTTCACTCATGAATGGACGACTTCAACTGGTAATATTCTTTCAGGTGAAAATACCCTTACGCCAGAAGTTAACGCTCCTGGAGATTACCAAATTCAAGTAACGAATACAGACAATGGATGTGTTGCAACAGAAGTTGTAACGGTATCTCAAGATAGCAATGCACCAATTGCCGAAGCAGGTTTAGATGATCTTTTAAATTGTAATATTCCGAGCTTAATGTTAGATGGAAGTGGCTCTTCTCAAGGGTTAGAATTCACTTATGAATGGACGACTTCGAATGGAAATATCGTCTCGGGAGGAACAACTTTAAATCCAGAAATTAATGCTCCTGGAGACTACGAATTAGTAGTTTCAAATGTAGTTAATGGGTGCTCTACGATCTCTTCCTTAATTATTGATATTGATGATACACCACCAACTGCTGAAGCAGGTATTTCCCAGTTTTTAAGTTGCACTAATAGTACACTTACCCTTAATGGAACTGGTTCGAGCGCAGGAACAGACTACACTTATCAATGGGTGACTTCAAATGGAAATATTGTTGCTGGAGAAAATTCTCTTGCCCCAGAAGTCAATGCCACAGGGACTTATGGGTTAATAGTTACTTCAGTAATTAATGGATGTACCATTTCAGATGAAGTAGAAATTACGCAAGACAGTAGTTTGCCAGTAGCTAATGCAGGGGATGGGTTTGAAATCACTTGTCAAGTTTTCGATGGCATATTAGATGGATCAAGTTCGACCATAAATAATGATATTACATTTGAATGGACGACTACTGATGGAAACATAGTCTCAGGAGCAAATTCATTGGCACCTTTTGTTGATGAGGTAGGTGTTTATCAATTAACTTTGACAAATATCACTAATGGTTGTACCGCTATTTCATCAGCAACTGTTATCGAAAATAATGAAGCGCCAGATGTCGAAGCTGGAGTGACAATGGAGCGGAACTGTAACAATGAAAACCTTTCGATCATAGGTTCAACTTCTGATGTCAGTACTGACTTTATTTATGAATGGACAACAACAGATGGAAATATTATTTCTGGAATTAATGACCTAATCATTGATGTTGATAGCGACGGAACTTACCAATTAATGATAACGAATACTGCTACTGGTTGTGTCTCGACTGATGAAGTAATAATCACTTCTAATTTTGTACAACCATCTGCAGATGCGGGTGCAACAGATGAATTAAATTGTACGCAAATATTCACTATTTTAGATGGAAATGGAAGTAGCCTTGGAGCAAATTTTATTTATCAATGGACGACATCAAATGGTAATATCGTTGCAGGTGAAAACACTTTAAACCCTGAAGTCAATATGCCTGGTGGTTATCAGATTTTAGTAACGGATTTAATTAATGGATGTACTGCTTTTGAAAATGTATTTATTTCTCAAAATACTACTCCTCCAATTGCAAATGCAGGGATCGCAAATGATTTAACCTGTATTATTGAATCATTTGATTTAGATGGGAGTAATTCAAGTGTAGGGACTGATTTTGAATATCTCTGGACTACGAATAATGGAAATATTTTGACAGGAAATAATACATTAAATCCTAGCATAGATGAACCTGGAATTTATGAAATCCAAGTCACCAATACGGTTAACAATTGTGTTTCAACTGCTGAGATTACAGTTGATCAAAATATCGATACTCCAACAGCAGATGCAGGGCTGCAAACACAATTGACTTGTACTATCACGGAAACTCAACTAGGCGGAAATAACTCAAGTTCTGGCAGCAATATTACCTACCAATGGATCACTTCTAACGGAAGTATAATTAGTGATGAAAACACTACGACTCCAACTATTGGAGGAACTGGAACTTATGGATTAATCGTCACCAATACCATTTCAGGATGTACGGCAAATGCTTTTGTGGAAGTTGTTGCTGATGTAAATATTCCAGATGCAGAAGCTATTCCAATGGGCGTTTTGACATGTAATGAAAATACAGTTTCGCTAAATGGAAATGGCTCTTCAACTGGAACTAATTTCATTTATGAATGGTCAACAACTAATGGGAATATTGTCTCAGGAGGAACTTCCATTTTGCCAGTTGTAGATCAGATAGGACAGTACACATTATTGGTTACGAGTACAGATAATGGGTGTAGTAATGAAACAACAGTTACTGTCGGAGAAGATTTATCACCTCCAGTAGCTGTTGTTGATCAAACAGGAAATACTAGTTTAGATTGCGATATTTCAAGTATCGTTTTAGATGGATCAGGTTCTCAACCGTTTGGAAATGTTTCCTATTCTTGGGTCACTATAAATGGAAATATTCTTTCCGGAGCAAATACTGCAAATCCAGAAGTTGATGATGATGGAGAATACATTTTATTGGTAACTAATTTAATCAATGGATGTACGGAAACTCAATCGATTATTATCGAACAAGACCTTTCCGTTCCACAAGTTAATATTGGATCTCCTTTGACTTTGACTTGTGATTTGACCGAAACAACTTTAGATGCAGGAAATTCATCTCAAGGAAATTATTCTTATCAATGGATCACAGTAAATGGAATTATCGTTTCAGGTGCAACTACTTTGACTCCATTAATCAGTCAAATTGGAACTTATCAATTAGTCGTTACCGACTTAGGAAGTAATTGTACGAATGAAGCTTCGATAACTGTTTTGGAAAATACCACTCCTCCAATCGCCGAAGCAGGAATTGCAGATATATTGGATTGTCAAACTACTTCAGTTTCATTAAATGGCTCAGGGTCTTCGTCAGGCTCAAATTTCATTTACGAATGGAGTACGGGCAATGGTAGTTTTATAGGAGGAACAACTGGAGTTTCAGCAGAAGTGGATCTTGCAGGAAGTTATAATCTGGAAGTTACTAATACTCAAAACGGATGTAATGCAACTGATTTTGTGATAGTCGAAGAAGATACTAATACACCTAATGCAATTATTTATACTATCGATTCACCAGAATGTCATGGAGATCAAGGAAGTATTATTATTGAAACGGTAGATGGCGGAACAGCACCTTATGTTTACTCAATTGATGGAATCAATTATTATAGCGGGCATATATTTACCATTGAAGCTGGAGATTATACCCTATATGCACAAGATGCACAAGGATGTGAAACTCAAATCGATTTTGAAATTCCAGAATTAGCTCCAGTTGAGATACTTTTAGATAGTGAAGTAACCATAGATTTAGGAGATGATTATCAAATTGAAGCATTTACCAATATCCCTGCAAGTGATATTGCTAGTATCAGCTGGACACCATCTCATCATTTATCTTGTGATGATTGCTTGAATCCAAAAGTAGAGCAGTTGTTTGACGACGCAACTTATACATTGACTATCGTCAATAATAATGGTTGTAAAATCAGCGCTAAAATCAAGATTAATGTTGATAAAGCTAGAGCTATCTACATTCCAAATGTATTTACTCCAAATGGCGATGGCGAGAATGATATATTTATGATTTATGCAGGTGATTTAAGTCAAATCAAGCAAGTTAACACCTTTATGATTTATGATCGTTGGGGAGAAACCATTTTTAGAGCAGCTGATTTTGGGCCAATGGATCCTCAAAATGGTTGGGATGGAACATTTAAAGGAGAAACATTGAATCCTCAAGTGTTCGTTTATTGGGCAGAGATTGAATTTATTGATGGACTTAAAGTGATGTACAAAGGGGATGTTGCTTTGAGGAAATAGAAGTATATTTTTTTAATGTTCGAGAAAAAAACGGGTTTATTTTGCTTTGAAATAAACCCGTTTTTTTTTTTTTGGATAAAAAAGACGGAATTTAGAAATAAGGTGAAAAAAAAGTCAAGTATTTTGCAACCAAACCACTTCTAAAAACGATACAAACTAGATCCTTTTTGAGAGATTTATGATTGATTTTACCTTTTTTCCTTCGGGGTCAATTTTTTTTACAAAAAAAAGTAAAAAAAGATTAAAAAAAAAGAGATTTCATTTGACAGTTTCTTTAAAAAATGTATCTTTGCATTCGTTTTTGAAGAAATAGGCAGGAAAACAGTTTTTTGCTAGCTTTTTTGAAAAGATAATTTATAAGAAATTATAATGTGTAAGCCGATGTAGCTCAGTTGGCCAGAGCAGCTGATTTGTAATCAGCGGGTCGGCGGTTCGAATCCGTCCATCGGCTCATTTTAGTTTTAATTTGACATAATTTTTTTGACCAATTTAGTGGTTTAGATAATTTAGAGATTTGTAAGTTTTCAAAGGAAAATTTAGTTTTAATTCTTATCTAAGTACCAACTCCACAGAATTGTTCAAGAAATCAAAAATAAAATATCATTAGGGGATGCGCCGGAGTTGGAGAGCCGGGACGGACTGTAAATCCGTTGCTTTTAGCTGAGTAGGTTCGATTCCTACCATCCCCACTTGATAATTTTAATAATGTACTTATATCCAATAAAAAATCATACCTTCGGGCGATTTTTAAACTATAGGAATCATTTTAAGCGGGAGTAGCTCAGTTGGTAGAGCGACAGCCTTCCAAGCTGTAGGTCGCCGGTTCGAGCCTGGTCTCCCGCTCATTTTTTTATTTTTGAAATAACCGTGGAGTGGTTTAAAATTCTATCCATCCTCACATTTGATGAAATGAAAAAATCAATTAATTAATTCTAATTACTTTTTTCATTAAAAAGCCGATGTAGCTCAGGGGTAGAGCACTTCCATGGTAAGGAAGGGGTCAAGGGTTCAAATCCCTTCATTGGCTCTGGACTGATTTTAAAAAGATTTGTTAACCTTATTATTCATAATAATTAAAAACTTTTAACGATGGCTAAGGAAACCTTTGAAAGAAATAAGCCTCACTTAAACATTGGCACAATTGGTCACGTTGATCACGGTAAAACTACTTTGACAGCTGCAATTACTTTTGTACTTTCTGAGAAAGGATTGGCACAAAAACAAGACTATTCAAGTATTGATGCTGCTCCTGAGGAGAAAGAGAGAGGTATTACTATTAATACTGCTCATGTTGAGTACGAAACTGAAAAGCGTCATTACGCACACGTAGATTGTCCAGGTCACGCGGATTATGTGAAAAACATGGTTACGGGGGCTGCACAAATGGACGGTGCTATTATTGTTGTTGCTGCTACAGATGGACCTATGCCTCAAACTCGTGAGCATATTTTGTTGGCACGTCAGGTAGGTGTTCCTGAATTAGTTGTTTTTATGAACAAAGTTGATTTAGTGGATGATGAGGAAATGTTAGAACTTGTGGAAATGGAAGTTCGTGAGTTGTTAAGTTCATATGAATTTGATGGAGATAATACCCCAATTATTATGGGATCTGCATTGAAAGCTTTGGAGGGTGATGCTGATGCTCAAGCAAAAATCATGGAATTGATGGATGCTTGCGATAGTTATATTCCAGAACCAATACGTTTAACTGACAAACCTTTCTTGATGCCTATCGAGGATGTGTTTTCAATCACAGGTCGTGGAACTGTTGCTACAGGTCGTATCGAGCGTGGAGTTATCAATACTGGTGATGCTGTAGAGATTATTGGTATGATGTCAGACGATGCTAAGCCATTAACTTCAGTTGTAACAGGAGTTGAAATGTTCCGAAAAATATTGGCAAGAGGAGAAGCTGGTGATAATGCTGGTATTCTTTTAAGAGGTATTGCTAAGGAAGATATTAAGCGAGGAATGGTAATTTGTGCACCAAAATCTGTTAATCCACATAAGCATTTCAAAGCTGAGGTCTATGTATTATCAAAAGATGAAGGTGGACGTCATACTCCATTTTTCAACGGATATAGACCACAGTTCTACTTTAGAACTACAGATGTAACTGGTGATGTGAATTTACCAACAGGAGTAGAAATGGTAATGCCTGGTGATAATGTATCTTTAGAAGTGAAATTAATCAACACTATTGCAATGGAGAAAGGTCTTCGGTTCGCAATTCGTGAAGGTGGTCGAACTGTAGGTGCAGGTCAGGTTACTGAAATTATTGAGTAATACGCATTTGATTTCAATCAAATCGTTTCTAAATAAACGTGCAAAATTAAGTATTCGAAAGGGTACTTAATTTTTGCATACACGGGCATAGCTCAGCTGGTAGAGTGGCGGATTCCAAATCCGTAGGTCGTGGGTTCGATCCCTACTGCCCGTGCAAAATTTTTAAAATAATGGATAGAATTCAACTTTATTTAAAAGAAAGTTATAACGAATTAGTTAATAAAGTAACATGGCCAACATGGTCTAAGTTGTTACAAGATGCTCGTTTGGTATTAGTCGCTTCTTTGATTTTGTCATTAATTATCTTTTTGATGGACATGGCTGCTCAAGGCCTTTTAGGATTAGTTTATCCTGAATCTGGAATCAGATAATTATTTGAAACTTAAGTCTAAGTTGTTGATTGTCAATAGCTTAGAATAAAATTTACCCTCATGTCAGAAGATCACAATTTGTCAGAAGAAGAGAACACGAACTCTCCTGAGGAAAATTTAAATCTAGAAGAACAAGTTTCCAAAGAAACTTCAGATTTATCAGAAAAGATAAATGCTGAGATCGGTGACGTGGTTGAAGAATCAGTTGAAAATGATTCTGTTGATGATGTATTCGGTGATGAAGCGGAAGAAGACGTGTTTGGGGATGAAGAAGCAAATGAAGAACCTAAGTCTGAAGAACCAGTAGAAGTAATTGCTTCAGCTGAAGTGCCTGCCATTGAAGAAGAACCTGCTCCAGTAAAGAAGAAGGTTGAAGATTCAAGGCGATGGTATTCTTTAAGAGTGATTAGTGGGAAGGAGAGAAAGATTAAGGAACGAATTGAGCTAGAAATTAGTAGAAGTAAGTGGAATGACTTTGTAACACAAGTATTAGTTCCATCTGAAAAAGTGTATAAAATCAGAAATGGTAAAAAGGTGATTTTAGAAAGAAATATTTTACCTGGATACATTTTGATAGAAGCTGATCCAACAGGATTTACAGGTGAAATGGTTCAAGCGATTGCAAATGTCCCGAACGTTATTCATTTTTTAGGAAAAAATAATCCAATCCCGATGCAGCAGTCAGAAGCGAATCGGATGTTAGGAAAAGTAGATGAATCACAATCACTTAGTGAGGCAATGGTCGAGCCATTTATTGTTGGGGAAACTGTCAAGATTATTGATGGTCCATTTAATGAATTTGTCGGAGATATTCAAGAAGTGAACGAAGAGAAAAAGAAATTAAAAGTTATCGTAAAGATATTTGGTCGGGGAACAGAGGTGGAATTGAATTTTATGCAAGTTGAAAAACAGTAGTAACTGAGAATAGTTAAAAATAAATAATGCTTCCTACATTTTATTTTAACCTTCCAACATTTAAATAGATTTTAAAAATACATACCAATAATGGCTAAAGAAATAGGTGGTTTCATTAAACTTCAAGTAAAAGGTGGCGCTGCAAATCCATCACCTCCGGTAGGACCTGCATTAGGTGCGAAGGGCGTGAATATTATGGAGTTTTGCAAGCGATTTAATGCCAAAACAGAAGATCAAAGAGGAAAAGTATTACCAGTAGTGATTACTGTTTATACTGATAAATCTTTTGATTTTGAAATTAAAACTCCTCCAGCTGCTGTTCAGTTGCTGGAAGCTGCAAAAATCAAAAAAGGATCTCCTGAGTCTAACCGTCAAAAAGTTGGATCAGTAACTTGGGATCAGATTAAAGTAATTGCTGAGCAAAAAGCACCAGATTTGAATTCTTTTAAAGTAGAATCAGGAATGAAGATGGTAGCTGGTACAGCAAGAAGTATGGGGTTAACTGTTACAGGAACTCCACCTTGGGAGGCTTAACAGCGGATCTAAAAAGAATTTAGAATACATTTTATATAACAAAGGGAGTTTGGCTAAAAAATAGTTTAAACGTTCGAACCTTAAAATTTTGACCATGGGAAAAGTTTCCAAAAAAAGAGCGAAGGCTAACGAGAAAGTCGATAGCGAAAAGTTCTACAATGTTCAAGAGGCAATGGCTTTGGTTAAACAAGTCAATACTACGAAATTTGACGCATCAGTTGATGTTCATATTCGCCTCGGAATCGATCCTCGTAAGGCTGATCAAGCACTTAGAGGAACAGTAAACTTACCAAACGGTACTGGAAAGAATAAAACTGTTTTAGTTTTATGTACTCCTGACAAGGAGGAAGAAGCGAGAGCTGCTGGTGCTGATTATGTTGGACTAGATGATTATATTCAAAAAATATTAGGTGGTTGGACAGACGTAGATGTGATTATTGCTACGCCAAATGTAATGGCGAAAGTAGGTCGTATCGGTCGTACTCTTGGGCCAAGAGGTTTGATGCCTAACCCTAAGACTGGAACAGTAACTCCTAATGTAGGTGCTGCAGTTACAGATGTAAAGGGTGGTAAAATTGCTTACCGAGCTGACAAATTTGGAATTATCCATAATTCAGTTGGGCGAGTATCCTTCACTCCTGATAAATTAGCTGAAAATGCTAACGAATTGCTTTTGACAATTATAAGAATCAAACCTTCCTCAGCTAAAGGTATTTATATGAAATCGGTAACGATTGCAAGTACTATGAGCCCAGGAATTAAGATAGATATTAAATCAATTAAGTAAATAGATTAAACTATACCATCATGACCAGAGTAGAAAAAGGCGAACAAATCGCTGAATTGAAGGAAAAGTTTAGTAACAGTTCATTCTTTTACTTAACAGATTCTTCTACATTATCAGTTGAGAAAATCAACGAACTTCGGGGAATGCTTTATGAAAAAAATATTGAGATGAGAGTTGTGAAAAACACTCTTGCTCAAAAAGCACTCGAAGCAGCAGATGTGGAAAACGGCTATGCACCATTATTTGAAGCCTTAAAGGGGCCAACTGCTATCCTTTTTACAGAAACAGCAAATGCACCAGCTAAAGTAATTACTGCATTCAGGAAAGCTGGTGATCGACCTATCTTAAAGGGCGCTTATATTGATTCATCTATTTATTTAGGTGACGACCAACTTGCAGCTTTAGCTGCATTGAAATCAAAAGAAGAGTTGGTTGGAGAAATTATTTCATTATTACAATCTCCTGCGAAAAATGTTATTAGCGCGCTTAAATCTGGTGGTTCTACCATTTCAGGTTTGTTGAAAACATTAGAAGAAAGAGGAGAATAATAACGGTTATTGATTAATAGGTTACTGTGGATAAAATATTCAACATTAGCCGTTAATAATCTACCGTTCAATAAACACGGCTTCCAAGCTCATTCGCATATATTAAATTATTGCAAAACATTAAAAAAAAACTGTAACATGGCAGATTTAAAAGAATTCGCAGAACAACTCGTAAACCTTACTGTTAAAGAAGTAAGTGAGTTAGCAACTATATTGAAAGATGAGTACGGCATTGAGCCTGCTGCTGCAGCTGTTGCTGTTGTTGCTGGATCAGGTGCTGATGGTGGCGGAGAAGCTGCTGCTCAAACTGAATTTGATGTAATATTAACTTCAGCAGGAGGTACTAAACTTCAAGTAGTTAAAGAAGTTAAAAATTTATTAGGTGTTGGCTTGAAAGAAGCTAAAACATTGGTAGACAGTGCTCCAGGTCCAATCAAAGAAGGTGTATCTAAAGAAGATGCTGAATCAATGAAAGCTTCTTTAGAAGCTGCTGGTGCTAGCGTTGAATTAAAGTAAGACGTTAATTGTATTGACCAAAATCCCTCAATGATTATTCAGAGAGACCTAATAATACATTACTAGAAAACAAAGAGGCTTAACCGATATTTATTTGTCGGTTAAGCCTATTGTTGCTTTTATTATTTTGCTTTTGTTGATTCCTAATTCATATTTTCAATTAAGCAAAGTACAAAAAACAGACAAGCAAAGACGACAGTAAATTATCGAATACCGAGTATTTATTTTATTGCTAATTACAGAAGGTAATATATAATTAATTAGCAAAAACTATGAAACAATAAAATAATATCTTCCTTTGCCTTGGAACTTTTGTTTTATCGTTTCCAAATAACATCTCACTACAAATGGCATTAAGTACGGTACTAAAGAATTCCGCAGAATACTTACGACAAAGTTTTAGTAAAATTAAACTTTCCTCAGAATATCCTGACTTACTCGAGATTCAACTTAAGTCGTTCCGAGAGTTTTTCCAATTAGAAACTACTCCTGAGAATAGAACTAATGAAGGATTATATCGAGTTTTTCAAGAAAACTTCCCAATAACGGATGCCAGAAACATATTCGTTCTTGAGTTTCTAGATTACTTCGTAGATCCACCACGTTACGACATTCCTGAATGTCAACAAAGAGGTTTGACTTACAGCGTTCCGTTGAAAGCAAAACTTCGTTTGTCTTGTAACGATGAAGAGCATGTTGATTTCCAAACAATTGTACAAGATGTATTTTTGGGGAATATTCCATACATGACTCCGAAGGGAACTTTTGTAATCTATGGAGCTGAGCGAGTTATCGTTTCTCAATTACACCGTTCACCAGGGGTTTTCTTTGGTCAAAGTTTTCACCCGAACGGAACTAAGTTATATTCTGCTAGAATTATTCCTTTCAAGGGTGCTTGGATGGAATTTGCTACAGATATTAACACGGTAATGTATGCATACATTGATCGTAAGAAAAAATTCCCTGTAACTACATTGTTGAGAGCAATTGGTTACGATTCAGATAAATCTATCCTGGATTTGTTCAACCTTGCAGAAACAATTAAGGTTGATAAAAAAACACTAAATAAAGCAATCGGGAGGAAATTAGCTGCCCGTGTTTTGAAAAAGTGGACAGAGGATTTCGTAGATGAGGATACAGGAGAGGTAGTAACTATCGAGCGAAATGATATTATCCTTGAGCGTGATATCGTTTTGGATGAAGAAAACATTGAACTCATCATCGAAACTGGTGGTGTCGAAGATATTATTCTCCAAAGAGAGGATATCGAAGAGGATTACTCTATTATTTACAATACATTGCAAAAAGATCCTTCAAGTTCTGAAATTGAAGCAGTTCAATATATCTATCGTCAATTACGTGGAACCGATCCACCAGATGAGGAGACTGCCAGAGGGATTATTGATAAATTATTTTTCTCAGATAAGCGATATAATTTAGGTGAAGTAGGTCGATATAAAATCAACCGAAAACTTAAGTTAGAAACAGATATGGATGTTTTGGTTTTGACCAAAGAAGATATCATTTCTATCGTAACTTATTTGGTAAGCTTAATGAACCAACGTGCTGAGATCGATGATATCGATCACTTGAGTAACAGACGGGTACGTACAGTTGGTGAGCAATTATATGCTCAATTCGGAGTTGGTTTAGCTCGTATGGCTAGAACAATTCGGGAGAGAATGAATGTTCGAGACAATGAGGTGTTTACACCGATTGATTTGATTAATGCACGTACACTTTCATCAGTAATTAACTCTTTCTTTGGAACGAGTCAATTATCTCAATTCTTAGATCAGACAAACCCACTTTCTGAAATCACACACAAACGTCGTATCTCAGCTCTAGGACCTGGTGGTCTTTCGAGAGAGCGTGCAGGTTTCGAGGTTCGGGATGTTCATTATTCTCACTATGGTCGTCTTTGTACAATTGAGACGCCGGAGGGGCCGAATATTGGATTGATTTCTACCCTTTGTGTTCACGCAAAAGTGAATAAAATGGGATTCTTAGAAACACCATACCGAAAAGTAAAAGATGGTGTAGTTGATATTAAGAAAGCTCAATATCTTTCTGCGGAAGGAGAAGATTTCAAAAAAATTGCACAGGCAAATACTCTAATTGGAGAAAAAGGAGCCTTTTTATCAGACAGAATTAAATGTAGAGAGCATGGTGATTTCCCTGTATTAACTCCAGATGAGGTTGAATACATGGATGTTGCTCCTAACCAAATTGTTGGGGTTTCTGCTTCATTGATTCCTTTCTTAGAGAATGATGATGCGAATAGAGCCTTGATGGGATCGAACATGCAGCGTCAAGCAGTTCCTTTGATTAAGCCAAGTTCTCCAGTTGTGGGAACAGGTCTTGAGGGTAAGGTTGCGCGAGATTCTCGAATGTTGATTAATGCAGAAGGAAACGGAGTAGTCGAATATGTTGATGCTAACGAAGTAGTTATTCGATATGATCGTTCGGATGCAGACATGATGGTTTCTTTTGAAGACAATCGGAAATCATACAAATTGACTAAGTTCCGAAGAACAAATCAAGGAACTTGTATCAACTTGAAACCTATTGTTAGAAAAGGTGATCGAGTAAAAGAAGGAATGATTCTTTGTGACGGTTATGCAACTGAAAAAGGAGAATTGGCACTTGGACAAAACTTGAAAGTGGCATTTATGCCTTGGAAAGGTTACAACTTTGAGGATGCAATTGTATTGTCAGAGCGGGTAGTTCGAGAAGATATTTTTACTTCGTTACACATTGAACACTTTGAATTAGATGTACGTGATACTAAGTTAGGAGAAGAAGAATTAACCAATGATATTCCAAACGTAAGTGAGGATGCAACTAAAGATTTGGATGAAAACGGAATTATTCGAGTAGGTGCTTGGGTAAAAGAAGGAGACATCATTATTGGCAAAATTACTCCAAAAGGAGAATCAGATCCAACTCCAGAGGAAAAATTATTGCGTGCAATCTTTGGTGATAAAGCAGGTGATGTAAAAGATGCTTCATTAAAAGCACCTCCATCAACTAAAGGTATCATCATCAACAAGCAATTATTTGCGCGAGCGAAAAAGGATAAAGATCAGAAGACAAAGGAAAAAGATTTATTGACTGCGTTGGATGATCAACACGCTATTGCATTAAATGAGTTGAAAACGATTTTAGTGGATAAATTGATGGTTTTACTGAAAGGTACAACTTCTCAAGGTGTAAAATCTATTTACAACGAAAATGTACTTCCAGAAGGTACTAAGTATAATAGTCGAATGTTGAAAGATATCAACTATACAACTATTGATTACAGTAACTGGACAGAAGATGAGAAGTTGAATAAATTGGTAGCTCGATTGTTACACAATTATACAATCAAGGTCAACGAAGAAGTTGGAAAATACAAGCGAGAGAAATTCAATATTTCAATTGGTGATGAGTTACCAGCAGGGGTATTGAAATTAGCTAAAGTTTATTTGGCTAAAAAACGTAAACTGAAAGTAGGTGATAAGCTTGCAGGACGTCACGGTAACAAAGGAATTGTATCTAGAATTGTGCGTGCTGAAGACATGCCATTCTTAGAAGATGGAACTCCTGTAGATATCGTGTTGAATCCACTTGGTGTACCCTCTCGGATGAATCTTGGGCAGATTTTCGAAACAGTACTAGGTTGGGCTGGTGAACGATTAGGCGTAAAATATGCGACTCCAATTTTTGATGGTGCGAAAGCATCTGAGATTGCGGATAAAGTAATCGAAGCTGGTTTACCCCAGTTAGGTCAAACTTACTTGTCAGATGGAGAAACGGGAGATCGTTTCCACCAGCAAGCAACAGTAGGAGTGATTTACATGTTGAAATTATCTCACATGGTTGATGACAAAATGCACGCACGTTCTATCGGACCTTACTCGTTGATTACTCAACAACCGTTAGGTGGTAAGGCTCAGTTCGGGGGACAGCGTTTTGGAGAGATGGAAGTATGGGCTTTGGAGGCATTCGGAGCAGCGAATATTCTACAAGAATTATTGACACTTAAGTCAGATGATATTGTAGGTAGAGCTAAAGCTTACGAAGCAATTGTCAAAGGTGACAATCTTCCAGAATCTAATATTCCTGAATCATTCAATGTATTGATTCACGAATTACGTGGACTAGCGCTTGATGTAAAATTTGATTAACTTTTTGTTTGAAATAACTCACAAGATGACTTTTGGTCACCTTGTGAGTTGGTTTTTTTCAAACAATAAAACTATAAAGTATGCCATTTAAGAAAAATCATAAGCAGCAAAAAGCTAACTTCGACAGCATCACTATTAGTTTGGCTTCTCCAGATCAAATACTGGAAAGATCTTATGGTGAGGTGTTGAAACCTGAAACGATTAATTATCGTTCGTATAAACCTGAAAGAGATGGTTTGTTTTGCGAACGAATTTTCGGGCCAGTAAAAGATTACGAATGCTATTGTGGAAAATATAAACGTATCCGTTATAAAGGTATCGTATGTGATAGATGTGGTGTAGAGGTAACGGAAAAGAAAGTACGAAGAGAGCGAATGGGACACATCAAATTGGTGGTTCCTGTTGTTCATATTTGGTTTTTCAAATCATTGCCGAACAAGATTGGGTACATGTTAGGTCTTTCTTCTAAGAAGCTAGAGTCTATCATTTACTACGAACGATATGCAGTTATTCAGCCAGGTATTTTGGAAGAATCAGGCACAGCTGCCCACTTGGATTTGTTGACAGAAGAAGAGTATTTGGATATTTTGGAAAACCTTCCAAAAGAAAACCAACAGTTGGAAGATGATGATCCACAAAAGTTCATCGCTAAGATGGGAGCGGATGCAGTTCGAGATTTGTTGAACAGATTAGAGTTGGATTCATTATCATACAACTTACGTTACCAAGCTGCTAATGAAACTTCTCAACAAAGAAAATCAGAAGCACTTAAAAGATTAAGAGTTGTTGAAGCATTCCGAGATGGACAAACACGTTGCGAAAACCGTCCTGAATGGGCAGTTATTCAATACTTACCAGTTGTTCCACCTGAGTTGCGTCCATTAGTCCCATTGGATGGTGGTCGTTTTGCAAGTTCAGATTTGAATGATTTATATCGTAGAGTTATTATTAGAAATAACCGTTTAAAGCGTCTTTTGGAAATCAAAGCACCAGAGGTGATTTTGAGAAACGAAAAAAGAATGTTGCAAGAGGCGGTTGATTCATTATTTGATAACTCAAGAAAATCTAACGCGGTAAAAGCGGAAGGTGGACGTGCGTTGAAATCATTATCTGATGTACTAAAAGGTAAGCAAGGACGTTTCCGTCAGAATCTTTTAGGAAAACGGGTAGATTACTCTGGTCGTTCAGTTATCGTGGTAGGACCTGATTTGAAATTGCACGAATGTGGTATTCCAAAAGGAATGGCTGCTGAGTTATTCAAACCTTTCATAATCAGAAAACTGATCGAACGAGGTATTGTAAAAACAGTAAAATCTGCAAAGAAATTAGTTGATCGTAAGGATCAAGTAATTTGGGAGATTTTGGAAAATATTCTTCGAGGACACCCGATCATGTTGAATCGGGCTCCTACATTGCACAGACTTTCAATTCAGGCTTTCCAGCCTAAATTGATTGAAGGAAAAGCAATTCAATTGCACCCACTTGTTTGTGGTGCCTTTAACGCCGATTTTGATGGTGATCAGATGGCAGTACACGTACCGCTTGGTCATGCAGCAATTTTGGAAGCACAAGTATTGATGCTTTCTGCGCATAACATGTTGAATCCACAAGATGGTTCGCCAATTACTTTGCCTTCTCAGGATATGGTATTAGGACTTTACTATTTGACAAAAGAAAGAATAGGGACAAAAGCAGTCCCAGTAAAAGGAGAAGGAAGAACTTTCTACTCAGCAGAAGAAGCAGTTATTGCTAACAATGAAGGTGTAGTAGATTTACATGCAGCAGTTACCGTAAGGGGAAGAATAGAAGGAGAAGATGGAAAAATGACAACTGGTCGTGTAAAAACTACGATGGGAAGAATCCTATTTAATCAAGCAGTTCCAGAAACAGTTCCTTATGTTAATGAATTGTTGACTAAGAAAAACTTGAAAAAAGTCATTCAAAATATTATTAATCGTACCGATTTTAATATTACTGCTACTTTCTTGGATAAGATTAAAAACTTAGGATTTAACTGGTCATTTAAAGGAGGTCTTTCATTCAATTTAGGAGATTTGATTATTCCTACAATGAAAGAGGCTACCCTGATAACTGCACAGGCTGAAGTAGATAACGTTTGGGAAAATTACAATATGGGATTGATTACCAACAACGAGCGGTACAATCAGATTATTGATAAATGGACTTTTGCGGATAATACGATTACTGAAAACTTGATGGTTGAGTTAGCTGAGCACAAGCAAGGTTTCAACTCAGTTTATATGATGTTGCACTCAGGTGCTCGGGGATCTAAACAACAAATTAAACAGTTGTGTGGACTTCGTGGATTGATGGCAAAACCAAGAAAATCAGGAGATACAGGTGCAGCGATTATTGAGAATCCGATTTTGGCAAACTTCGTAGATGGATTGTCAGTATTGGAATACTTTATCTCGACTCACGGTGCTCGTAAAGGTTTGGCCGATACAGCATTGAAAACTGCTGATGCGGGTTACTTGACTCGTCGTTTGGTAGATGTTTCTCAAGATGTAGTAATTAACGAAAGAGATTGTGATACTTTACGAGGTATCGAAACGACATCGTTAAAAGATAATGAAAAAGTAATTCAAAGTTTATCAGACCGGATCAGAGGTCGATATACTTTGCATGAAGTTTTACATCCAGTTACAGATGAGGTTCTTTTGCAAGCAGGCGAGTACATCAACGAAGAGATGGGGAACAGAATCGATGAAATTGGAATCGAAGCTGTTACTATTCGATCAGTATTGACTTGTGAAACTAAGCGAGGAGTTTGTTTGAAATGTTATGGTAAAAACTTAGCAACTGGAAGAATTGCTGAACAAGGTGATGCAGTAGGAATTATTGCAGCACAATCAATCGGTGAGCCAGGAACACAGTTGACACTTCGTACTTTCCACGTTGGGGGTACTGCATCGGTAACAAAAACGGAGAATCAATTGATTGCCAAATTTGACGGTCTACTTGATTTCGATAATATCCGAACAGTAACTTCAAAAGATGAAGATGGTAAGAAAACAGATATTGTTCTTTCACGAACTGGTGAGTTAAGGATTGTTGATCCGGAGAATGTAAATAAGACTTACTCAAACTTACACATGCCATATGGTGCAATTTTATCTGTAAAAGATAAGAAGAAGATCAAGAAGGGAGATGTGATTTGTGAGTGGGATCCGTACAACGCAGTTATCGTTTCTGAATTCCCAGGGATTGCCCAATTTGATTCAGTAATCGAAGGAGAAACTTTCCGAGTAGAGAGAGATGATCAAACAGGGTTTGCTGAAAAGGTAATCGTCGAATCTAAAAAGAAACGAATGATTCCAATCATTAAAATTGTAAAACCAAACGGCGATGAGTTGCGAAGCTACAACTTGCCAGTAGGATCTTACATTTCTATTGATGAAGGTCAGGAAATCAAAGCAGGTCAAACTATCGTGAAAATTCCTCGTAACCTTGGTAAGATTCAGGATATTACGGGTGGTCTTCCACGAGTTACTGAATTGTTTGAAGCACGTAATCCTTCTAATCCAGCAGTTACTGCTGAGATTGATGGTATCACTTCTTTTGGAAAAATTAAGCGTGGTAATCGTGAGGTTATCATTACAGCTAAAGATGGTCAAATTAGAAAATACTTAATTGGATTATCTAAACACATCTTGGTTCAAGAAGGTGATTTCGTGAGAGCAGGAACACAACTTTCTGATGGAGCAACTTCTCCTAGAGATATTTTGAATATCAAAGGCCCATTCGCGGTTCAGTACTACTTAGTGAATGGAGTTCAGGAAGTATATCGTTCTCAAGGTATTACGATTAACGATAAACACATCGAGGTGATTGTTCGCCAAATGATGCGTAGAGTTCAAATCCAAGATGCTGGAGATACAACATTCTTGGAAGGAGAAGCAGTTGAAAAATATGATTTCTTAGAGCAAAATGACTGGATTTTTGATAAAAAATTCGTGACAGACCCAAGTGATTCTAGCAAATTAAAAGCAGGTCAATTAGTAACTTTGCGTCAAGTGAGAGAAGAAAATTCTTTCTTGAAACGTGAAGATAGAAAACCTGTTGAGTTTAGAGATGCTGTTCCAGCGACGTCAAGTCCATTGCTACAAGGTATTACTAAATCATCTTTAGGAACATTCAGTTGGATTTCAGCTGCATCATTCCAGGAGACGACCAAAGTATTGAGTACAGCTGCCATCGGTGCGAAACGTGATTACTTAACTGGATTGAAAGAAAATGTAATTGTTGGAAAACGAATTCCAGCAGGTACAGGTCTACGTAAGTATGATGAATTAATTGTAACTAATAAAGCGGACTTTGATGCATTCCGAGCAAGAGAGCAAATGCTCGAAGAAGAGGAAATGATTGAAGACTAAAAGTCGTTTTATTCAAAATATTAAATCCCTAGCAAGTTAAATTGCTGGGGATTTTTTTTGGAAAAATGAAATTCAAATGCCTCTAGTAAGTTAATCTGCTAGAGGCTTTTTGAAATGAAGCGAGATTCATTAATTATGAATACTCATCACTATATCAGGTACTCCAATCATTCCCGTCACCGAGTTACTCCAAGGACTATATCCATGAACATTTTCCAATCTCATTTGTACAAATAGCTTTACAGTTGTAACTTCTAGTTACATTCTAAATTGTTGGTATTCAATAGATTTAATTTAGGAGGTTACTCGAAGTAACCGCCTAAAATCGCTGAGAAGTATGATGCGAGTGTTCAACTTTTATTCTGGTGGTGGGCATGTTCAATGTCAAGCACATACACATATTGTTTTAGTAAGTATTAAGACGGTTGGATTATTTAACATTTGATATTGCGATTTGTGAGATTTGTTTTTTAGGTTGCGGGCGATAATAATTTTTTTATTTACCCAAAACCGTTTTTATTATGAAAAAAATAATAGTGTTCTTTCTTTCTTTCTTTCTTTCTTTCCATCCCCGTTAAATGCTCAAAGTGGCTCGTTTAGTTGTGGAAATGAAGAAAACTCAAATCTAATGCCCACCTCAACACTTACATTTGATTATGATGATTGGCTTATTTCTAATTCATTTGATCCTCTTTCAACTAACCCAATTTTTTCTTCTTCTTATTCAATTCCGTTACATATTGTAATTGTTGCTCAAAACGATGGTACTCTACCAATTTTTAATTATTCTGTTCAGGAGCAAGTGGATTATATGAACAATTTATTTACAAATGGAATGTCTTTTTATATTTGTGATATTGATATATTAGAAGATTCTGAATTGTATGATATTGATATGGCTGGTGAGACTACGGCATTATATAACACTAATCATGTAGATGAGGCAATTAATGTTTATTTTACAAATACATTGAATGGTTCTGGAGGATTGGCAAGATTTCCATGGCATGATGATTCTAATGCAATTTTTGTTAAAGCAGGTCAACATCCTAAAACAATAACTCACGAAATGGGCCATTGTTTTGGCCTTTTTCATACTCATCAATGTACAGTTTATAATCCTTCTCCAATTAATACAGCTGACCCTGATTGTCCAGGAGAATTAGTTACAAGAACTGGGGTAAACGCAAACGCGCATTTAGCAGCTGATAGAATGATTGATACTGATGCAGATCCTGGATCCCTAATTTTTACTAATCCACCATTTCAAATTGGAGGGTGTACTAACAATAGTTGCGATGGAGTAGGAACATGTGTCTCTCTTTCAACAGGTCTTCCTTTGTTAGATACTAATGGAGATTTATATCATCCTGATTTTTCTAATGTAATGAGTTATCATCTTTGTGAGGATTATAGCTTTACACCTAAGCAATTAGAGCTGTTGGAAAAAGTCCTATTGAATGATCCGAGTAGAAATTTTTTACTTAATACAACTCCAATTTGTGAACCATTAGTAGGTGTAGATGGAAACATTAAAGTTTATTGTGAATTAAGTGGTAATCCTGTACTTGAAGGGCAAAAGGTAAGAATAACAACATCAGCAAGTTGTTCTACAGAAACAGATGTTAATGGTAATTATCAAGTAAATCAATTTTGCCCATTAGGATTTAGCTTAGGACAGAATACTGACTTCATAGTCGCACCTCATTTATACGACCCTTCTTTATCTTATCACCTTAATCAGCCTGGAATGACTGCGCTAGATTTGTTCTTAATAGAGAAATATCTTCAAGGAGCGACAGATGTATTAGATACGCCATATAAACGAATAGCTGCTGATGCTAATGGAAGTGGAGTTATTGATAATAATGACCTTAATAATGATAATGATATACAAGAAATACAGCAAGTAATTCTTGGGCAACCACAACCTTTTTTTACCTTAGGAGGAACAGTTCCCGAAGGAGCAGCATGGCGTTTTATTCCTAGTTTTTATTTAAACTCAGATACTACCTTTAATTCTAATTTCTTTATCGATCCATTTACCGCAGAATGGACTAGTCCTACTGGGGAGATACTTTCCTATCTTGGAAGTCCAGATGGTCTATCACCTTCTTATATGGATTATTTTAGTGGAAATCTTCAAAATTCATTATTTTCAAATAACGATAACTGGTCTTTTAGAGCAGTTAAAATAGGTGACGTAAATTGTAGTGCCCCTCAAAGTCCTTATTTTAATTTTGGGTCAACTGAACCTGCAGCACTTGCAAGAGAAAGCGGAATAAAAATACATACCATTGAAAACCATGGAAATAGTTGTTTAGAAAAAGGAAAAAAGGGTAAGATATTTTTTAGTTTATCTAGCGAAGAAAAACTATCAAGTTACCAATTGGGCGTTTCAATTGATAATGAGAAAATTAAGATTAATAAGGTTCAGCGAGAAGATGATAAAAATTTTAGTTTAGATAAATTTAACCAAGAGGACTTAAAGTATGGAGATTTAAAAACAATTTGGTGGAATGAACAAGGAGAAGCATCCAATTTTTCAAAAGAGAAAATTCTATTTTCTCTTGAAATAGAGGCATTAGAAGATTTTTGCGATTTGGCAGATTTAATCAAAGTAAATCGGGAGGTTTTACCTAGTTGGTTTTATAACTTAGATGGCAATCCAATTGATGCAAATTTATTTGTTGAATTATCATCTGATTTATTGGTGGATAGAAATCAAAATCAAAACTTAAATGTAGAAGTTTATCCTAACCCATCTACTAACCAATTTACATTTGAGTTTGAAGTTGAGGAAGAAGAGGAGGCAATTCTAACAATTTATGATTATTTTGGAAATGCAATAGAGCAAAAGATAGTATTAACAAAAGGAAAACAAGCTATTTTGATAGACGATACTTCAAAATTAAGTCATGGTTTGCTTTATTATAAACTTAGTGTAAACAATAAAGTAGCACAAGGAAAAATAATTAAAATAAAATAAGATAATCCAACAGAATGCCTTAACTTTAATAGATTAAGGCATTCTGTTTTTTAAAAATAATCCTCATGAAAATAAAAACATACTTAAAGTCCTCGCTAATAGTTTTCTTTCTATTACTACTTTCATTTCCTGTGTTGAGTAAAATAATCTATGTTGATGCAGATATTACAAATGGTAATCAAGATGGAACTTCATGGCAAGATTCCTATTCCTTTTTACAATTTGCAATTGGAGAAGCCGAATATGGAGATACCATCTGGGTAGCAGAAGGCACTTACA
>Ga0115005_10000561_pt1 | contig 28648 bp, 30 predicted proteins | sample ArcOceMetagenome_FD_87163 | JGI IMG/M metagenome (GOLD analysis project Ga0115005, IMG submission 87163) | Marine eukaryotic phytoplankton communities from Arctic Ocean - Arctic Ocean - Greenland ARC118M Metagenome | ecosystem: Environmental > Aquatic > Marine > Oceanic | place: Arctic Ocean...
ATATTCTTGAAAACAATAAAAAGTGGGTTCTTGCTAAGAAAAAAAGTGATGTGGATTTTTTTAAAAAATTAGGTGAAGGACAAAATCCAAGTATTCTCTATATAGGTTGCTCTGATTCAAGAGTAACTGCTGAAGAGATGATGGGAGTGAATCCTGGAGATGCATTTGTTCATCGTAATATTGCGAATATGGTCATCTCAATTGATCTCAATTCCATGTCAGTTATTAATTATGCAGTCGACCAGTTAGAAGTTGAAAATATCATTGTATGTGGACACTATGGGTGTGGTGGAATTAAAGCAGCTATGGAGAGTAAAGATCTGGGGATATTGAATCCTTGGCTAAGAAATATTAGAGATGTTTACCGTATTCATAAAAAAGAATTAAATGCAATTTCTGATGAAGCAAAAAAATACGAGCGCTTAGTAGAATTAAATGTACAAGAACAATGTATTAATATTATTAAAACTTCAGTAGTACAAAAAGCATATAGAAAAAGAGGTCTTAAGGTTTATGGATGGGTTTTTGACATTCACTCTGGAGAGCTTAAAGATTTGAAGATTGATTTTACAACTATCCTAAACGAAATTATGGAAATTTATCGTCTAGACTAAATATTACAAAATAGGATTACCATGAGAGTTTTAATTTTATCAATTAATAAAAATTTATATTCTACAAAAAGGCTTGTTGAAGAGTTGAAGTCAAAAGGACATGAGGTAGAAGTTGTTAATCCTCTCCTTTGTTTTATGGAAATTTCAGCAGGAAAACCTATTGTTCATTATCGAAAAAGAAAATTGACGGATATTGATATAGTGATCCCTCGAATTGGTGCCTCTGTTAGTTCATATGGAATGGCCGTTGTTCGTCAATTTGAGATGAATGGAATTTTATGTTTAAACTCTTCTGATGCTATTGCAAGAGCAAGAGATAAGTTATTTTCACTTCAGCTTTTATCGAAACAAAATCTTCCTCTACCTAAAACAAGTTTTGCAAATTCAACTCAACAAACTGATAAATTAATTAGTCTCGTCGGAGGAGCTCCAACAGTTGTAAAATTACTTTCAGGCTCGCAAGGACGGGGAGTTGTTCTTGGGGAAACAACTAAAGCCAGTGAGAGTTTGATTGAAGCCTTTAGGGAATTACACGCAAATTTTTTAGTGCAAGAATTTGTTAAAGATGCATCAGGAAGAGATATTCGTTGTTTTGTGGTAGGAGATAAAGTCATTGCATCAATGATGAGAATTGCAAAGGAAGGTGAGTTTAGATCTAATATTCACCGAGGCGGAGTTGGAATTGATATAAAGATTACTCCAGAAGAGAGAGCTATTGCGATTTCAGCAGCAAAAGCTCTTGATTTAAATATGGCCGGTGTCGATATTATTAGATCAGGTACAGGACCTAAGATTTTAGAAGTTAACTCCTCTCCAGGGCTTGAAGGTATTGAAGGAGCGACGAAAAAAAATATTGCAAAAGAAATCGCAGCTTATGCTGAGAAATTGTTTGCGCTTAATAAAAAAAATAAATTAAATAAGAAGGGAAAATAGATGGAGCATTTATCAAAAGTTATTACAATCAAATCAAAAGAAGAATTAAAAATAAATTCTTTAAAAAGAGGAGAGATTCATAGACTTCACCTTCATTTATCAGATAATTCTTTAGGTGTTCCATGGAGACTTCCTCTTATTGTGATTCGCGGAGAGCAAAAAGGACCTTGTGTTGGTATAACTGCAGCTCTTCATGGAAATGAGTTAAATGGTATTTCAACTATTTTTAAATTAATTGAACAAATAAATCCCAAAAAACTTAAAGGAACTTTAATTCTTGTTCCCATTAGTAATGTTCCTGGTTATTTAATGAATCAGAGATATTTCTCTGATAATGTAGATCTAAATCGAGTTATGCCTGGAAAAGAAGTGGGCCTATCAAGTAGTATCTATGCGTATATGTTAGTGAATAAAGTCATTAAAAATTTTGATTATCTTCTCGATCTACATACGGCAAGTCATGGACGAGTAAACAGTTTATATATTAGAGCTGATTTAGAAAATGAAGAATGTAGAACTCTTGCTTATCTTCAAAATCCACAAATTATCGTGAAAAAATTTGATGATCCAGGAACTCTTAGAGGCTGGGCAAATGAGCATAATATTCCTGCGATTACAATTGAAATTGGAAACCCTAGTGCCTTTCAACATACTCTTATTGATGAAACTCTTGAGGGCATCTTAAATACTTTAAAGTATTTAAAAATGGTTCGAGGAAAAGTTAAAGACTTAGTTGAAGATACAATAATTTGTGATCATTCGTATTGGCTATATTCTAAGAAGGGTGGAATTATTGATGTTATTCCTAACTTAGCAGATATGGTTAAAAAAGGACAAGTCATCGCAAAAGTTTATGATGTCTTTGGACAGGTTAGAGAAGAGGTCATCGCTAATTGTGCTGGAGTTGTCATTGGAAAAAATATTAATCCAAAATGTGAAGCCGGTACAAGAGTCCTACATCTTGGTGTCAATATTATGGAAGCTTTCCCAGGTGATATTCCAGCAAATCAGGCTTAGAATTTTATAATCCAATTAGTGCTATGTTCTGTTAGGCCTACTTGAGTGTCCATGAGATATTTTAAAAGTTTTTGACCGATAGATATCTCATTAAACTCATACACATCTATGTCTTGAGTTTCTGAATCGACAACACCAATTTGAGAGAGATAAGAGATAGATGCTGCTGTTCCTGTTGCGAAAATTTCATTAACAATTCCAGCTTTGTTATCTGAGAGAAGTTCATCAATTGAGATATCCACTTCACTTACTTTATGTCCTAAAAAAGTGGCGATTTCAATAATACTTTTTCTCGTGACTCCATGAAGAATGGTTCCAGTTAATTTTGGTGTAAGAAGCTCATTGTTTTTACAAATAAAAAAGTTCATTCCACCGAGCTCTTCAATATATTTATTTTTCTTTGAATCAAGATAGAGAACTTGCTCATAGCCTTTTGAGTAAGCGTAATCAATTGAAGCAAGACTTAGAGCGTAGTTTGCAGCTGTTTTCGCTTCTCCTGTTCCGTTTGGAAAAGCTCTTACAAAATCTTTATTTACAACAACTTTTTGACCGACACCGCCTTTAGTAAAATAGTTTCCAACGACACAGGCCATAATCATAAACTCATATTTCTCAGAACTCTTTACTTTTATAACATTATCATTGGCAATCATTAGGGGTCTTAGATAGAGCGAATGGTTTTCTTCATTTGGAACAAATTCTTTATATTGATCTACAAAGGCATAGAGGCAATCAAGAAAAAACTCTTCAGTAATTGGAGCCATATTCATAATTTTTGCGGATCTAACAAAACGTTTAGCATGAAGATCAGGTCTAAATATTCCAACGCTTCCATCTTTTTGGCGAAAAACCTTCATACCTTCAAATATGGTTTGTCCATAATGAAGTGAGCTTGAAAACGGGAGAACGTTTAAACTTTCTGGGAGGTCAAAAAATGCTTCCTCGGGTAAACTTTGATTTTTAGTAACAGTGCATCTTAAGATTGCTTTTAGGTGTGCACTACCAAAAACAGGATTGAGTGGGTAACTATATTGAATTTTTTCTTTAATGAGATTAGTGATTTTCATAATGTCCTTCGTTGAATTTGGGCTAGACTAACACACCTAACTTGTTATGTTTAGCATGAAATTTTGTTAGAATTTAGCAATAAACATTCTAAATTTACATTTATTAGTTCAAATTTATATGTTAAAAATCTTAAAAATTATTTCAGGAGAGTATAATGGGTCCTATTTCAAGTTTCATCGAGCATAATTATAGACATTTTAATGCAGCAGCACTACTAGATGCGTCAAAAGCTTATAAGAAACATATTGAGTCGGGCAAAAAAATGATGATTACAATTGCAGGAGCGATGAGTACTGCTGAGCTTGGAATTTCATTAGCTGAAATGATTAGACAGGATAAAGTTCAAATAATTTCTTGTACAGGAGCAAACCTTGAAGAAGATATTATGAACTTAGTTGCACATAATTCTTATAAGAGAGTTCCTCACTATAGAGATTTATCTCCTCAAGATGAACAAGAACTATTAGATGGTGGATTTAATAGAGTTACGGATACTTGTATTCCTGAAGAAGAAGCATTTAGAAAACTACAAAAACACTTATATTCTCACTGGATGAATGCAACTAAAAATAATGAAAGAATGTTTCCTCATGAATTTATGTACAAAATGCTTCTTAGTGGTGAACTCGAAGAGCATTTTGAAGCTGATCCTAAAAACTCTTGGATGCTTGCCGCTGCAGAAAAAAATATTCCGATCATTGTTCCTGGTTGGGAAGATTCAACTATAGGAAATATCTTTGCAAGTTATTGCTTAACTGAAGAGTTAAAGCCCTCACTTATGAAGTCAGGTATTGAGTATATGGTTTGGTTAGCTAAATGGTACCAAGCAAATGCAGGTAGTGAAGGCATTGGATTTTTTCAAATTGGGGGAGGTATTGCAGGAGATTTCCCTATTTGTGTTGTTCCAATGCTTGAACAAGATTTAGAATTAAAAGACACACCACTTTGGTCGTATTTTTGTCAGATATCAGATTCAACAACAAGTTATGGTTCATATTCTGGAGCTGTACCAAATGAGAAAATTACTTGGGGAAAACTTGGAGTCGAAACGCCTAAATTTATCGTCGAGTCTGATGCAAGTATTGTTGCTCCTTTAATGTTCTCTTATATTTTAGATAAATAAAAAGAAAAGACTCAGGTATAAAAAGATCAATAACTGAGGTTTTTTACCGATCTAAATAAGATGAAAATAGTCTTTTCTTTATTCAGCATATTTTTTGTTTCATGTGCTCTAAATCAAGTTAATCCCATAGCTTTTAGGGAGCCTTCGAGTACTCAATTAGAATGTCAAAAGTTCTATCAATATCCCTTGGGAAGACTTAGCGCTCATGAGAATAAACTATTTAAAAGTGTCATTAAAAACAATAAGGCCGTAGGTTATCAAATTAATTTAGAGCGGGTACAAAATGAGTTGTTCGCTCTGGAGAGACGTTATCAAAATGAATTAACTCTTACAAAAATTGGAAACTACGATGGAGAAGATATCTTTAGAATTGATATTCCAGCTTGGAATGATAGCCCAAAAAACAGGATAATTATATCTGCAGGTGCTCATGGAAATGAATCAGCCGGAGTGGCCACGGTCTTCGCATTAATTGAAAAAATTATTTATAGCCCTGAGGTTAGATCTCAATTTGATATTGTTATCATTCCTTATTTAAATCCAGGGGGACTAAAAAATAATATGCGCAGGCTCAATAATAATATTGATCTGAATCGAAGTTTTAAGTCAGGTTCAGAGACAGGTGTCACCAAAATGGTACAAGAAAATCTTAAAGGAGAGAGTTTTAATCTCGCACTCGATCTCCATGAAGCACCTACTAGAAACAAATTTTTTATTATAAAATCAGATATTGATGATAATCAATTAACTAGAAAAGTATTAAGTAAGATAGATCAAGAACACCTTATCACATCTACAGATGGAACATATCCAGGTGTTATGGGGATGTCTTCAGATCCAAAGAAAAAAGCCTATGATCTCTACGGGCCCGGTGAAGTCGCTTCTAGTAATCATGGAACAGTTAAAGGCTTTTATAAAAATAAACTTGGCGTAAAATACTCATATACTCTCGAAGCACCGGGGAAGTTTGATCTTAATCAAAAAATTGAAATTTATACTGATATAGTCGAGAGTTACTTTTATGAGTTTTTAAAATTAAATTAGCATGGTATATTAATCTTAATATTTCAACTTTAATTTATGTAACTAATTTAGGATATAGAGACTATGAAAATCATTTTATTAACCAAAAAAAATAACTCAGGTGATGAGCTTAAAAGTATTCTGGGGAATGAAGCTGAAATTATTCAAGTTGAAAATGAAGTTGAATTAATTAAATATGAAAGAGATAAGGCCGTCCTTATAATCGATATCGATACTTTACTTGATCACGGATTTTCAGTCGCTACAAAAATTGCAAATAATCCAGGGAATTGTTTTTTATTAATTGGTATGACGACTCTAAATGTTGATTCACGAGATTCAAAATTTAAATTTATTTTTAGCTCCCTAAGCGAAGTTAAAGAAAGACTCGAAGAGGTGAAGCTAAGTTATGAAAAAATTTAATGAAGTATTTGAGATAAATTTCTTTAAACTCTCAGCGGCAATATTGTTGATTGGAATGGGAGCAGGTTTTTTCTCATATTTGTTACATATTGCTGTAAGTTTCATTTCAAAAAAAGCTGGAACTGATATAAAGTTTACTATTCAAACAATGATTGTTTCATTTTGCTTTGTTTTAATTTCTTCACTTCTAACTAAATACTTATTCAAAGATACAAATGGTTCAGGTATTCCTCAGGTTAAATTAAGCCTTGCTGCCTATAAAGGAAAGATGCCGAGGAGAATGCCATTTGGAAAATTTTTCACAACACTTCTTACATTATGTTCAGGATTGTCATTTGGGAAAGAGGGGCCAATGGTTACTATTGCAGCTTCATGGGCGCATTTAGTAGCACATCTATTTAAATTCAACAGACAGATAACTAAAGTTCTTGTGACTTCTGGTGCTGCTGGAGGGCTCTCGGCAGCTTTTAATACACCGATTGCTGCTGTTGTTTTTACGATTGAAGAAATATTGGGACAATTAAATACGAAATATCTTGGTCCAATAATTGTAACCTCTGTAATTGCATCTCTTACTTCTTATAAGTTATTAGGAAATACAACAACGTTTATAACATTAGGGCATAAATTTAATATTGAGTGGCATCTTATTTTATATTTGCTTCTTGGATTAACAATGTCGATCATTGGTTTTCTCTTTGTTAATAGTGTTTTGAGAATTAAAGATATTAAACGTAAATATTTTGTTGGAAATGAATACTTATTTTTGATGTTTGTTGTTCTACTAACAGGCTTTTTCTCAATGTATAGTGTAGATGTTTTAGGCGATGGAGTCGACGTAATCAATCGCTATCTAGGCGGAGTCCTAGATGAAACGATGATCTCAATTGCAATTCTTTTCTTATTAAAGTTTATTCTTGCAACCACGGCATATAGTACTGGCCTTAGTGGTGGATTATTTATGCCCGTTTTGTTTTTAGGAGCAATTGGTGGCGGAGGTTTTGGTTTGTGTCTACAGCATTTAGGTGTAGAAGGTATTGATATTGGTGTTTTTGCACTACTGGGAATGACATCTCTACTTGTTGCTGTTATTAGGGCACCATTTACTGCATTTGTTATGCTTTTTGAAATGACTCGAGATTATGAATTAATTCTACCCTTAATGGTTTCTAGTATCGGAGCATATTGGATTTCCTCAATTTTATCTCATGAGTCTGTTTATGAAAGTGTCTCTGAATATGAAGGTGTTCATCTTCCAACTCCAAATGACCACGAATGTCTTAATGAAATGACGGTTGAGGAATGTATGATTAGAGATGTTATCGTTTTTCAAGGAACTGATTCTGTAAAAGATATTTTAGCAATCGTCGATAGTACTTCTTATGGAGGTTTCCCCGTTGTTCGTAATTCTCAATTAATTGGAGTCGTTAATCGCTGTGAAGTGAAAGATAAATTTGCAGAGGATCCTGATTGTAAACTTAGAAATGCCGCTAAATATTCAGTCATTACTATTTACCCTGATCAAAGTTTACTAGTTGCTCTTGATAAAATGAAAAGGTTTGAAATTGGAAGGCTTCCAGTCGTAAGCCGATTTAATGATAAACAATTATTAGGAATTATTACCCCCAAAGATATTGTCAACTACTTAGGTCTCTCTAAGCAGGAAGGAAGTTAAAAGATGAAATTAGTCATTCTCTCAAAAGAGCCAAGAAACTACAGTACTCAAAGACTTGTAGAGGCAGCAAAACTTCGAGGACATAGTGTTAAAGTTCTAAATACATTAAAATTTGCTATTGATATCGAAGAGGGGCATCCTGATTTATTCTATGCTCAAAAACGTGTGAGTTATTGTGATGCTATTTTGCCACGAATTGGTTCATCTATTACATATTTTGGAACTGCTGTCGTAAGACAATTTCAACAAATGGAAATCTTTAGTGCAAATTCTGCAGATGGAATTTTAAACTCAAGAGATAAGTTAAGAAGCTTTCAAATTCTAAGTAAACATAAAATTGGAATCCCAGCGACAACATTTGTAAAAAACAAAGAGGATGTACTTCCGGCCATTGAACGAGTAGGGGGAGCTCCTGTCGTTATTAAGTTACTTGAGGGAACTCAAGGTATTGGAGTTTTATTAGCTCATACAATTGAGATGGCCACATCAATTATTGAACTTCTACAAAGCCAAAAACAAAATGTACTTATTCAGAAATTCGTAGCCGAGAGTAAAGGAAAAGATATCCGAGCCATTGTTGTCGGCGATCAAGTCGTTGCAGCGATGAGAAGAGTCGCACAAGGACAAGAGTTTCGAAGTAATGTTCATAGGGGCGGAAGAACTGAAGCGGTAGAACTTGATGAACGATTTAAAGAAACAGCAATCAGAGCAACAAAAATTATGGGCCTTGGAGTTGCAGGTGTGGATATGCTTGAATCTGAAGATGGACCTCAAATCATGGAAATTAATTCTTCTCCGGGACTTGAGGGAATTGAGAAATGCACAAAAATTGATGTTGCTGGTGCGATTATTGAGTATATGGCCGGACAAGTTGATTTTCCTGAAATTGATCTAAGAGAAAAGCTCACTATCTCCAAAGGGTATGGCGTGACTGAGATCTATATTCCAAAAGGATCTGAATTTATAGGACAAACAATAGGGAGCTCAGGGCTAAAAGAAAAAGATATAAACACTTTAACTCTTCATCGTTCCGGTAAAGTCATTCCTAATCCAAGAGCAGATAGAGTTATAGAGGCAGATGATCGACTTCTATGTTTTGGAAGACTTGATATGATGAAAGCTCTTATTCCCCTTAAAACACAAAAAAAGAGAAAACCAAAACCACGTAAATTAAAATCAACGGAAGTAGTTTAACTAATGAATGCTCACATTGAAAATAAATCTGAAAAGATGAAAAGAAGTTTCATTCGAATAGGAAGTGAAAAAATTTATAAAGGAGAGCGAAAAAAAATTCAAATAGAAGTCGCATCTTTATTTGATTATACCGCACTCAATATTCCCATTGAAGTGATAAGAGGGAAAGAAGATGGACCGACACTTTTTATTAGTGCGGCCATACATGGAGATGAAATTAATGGTGTTGAAATCATTAAACGAATTTTAAAGAGACCATCACTTGCAAGAATTAAAGGAACTCTGATTCTTGTTCCTGTTGTGAATATTTTTGGCTTTAATCATCAATCACGTTATTTACCTGATAGAAGAGATCTAAATAGATGCTTCCCAGGAAATTCAAAAGGATCTTTAGGAGCAAGACTCGCATCGATTTTTATGAAGGAAATTGTCAATAAGTGTACCCATGGAATTGATCTTCATACGGGAGCAATTCATAGAACAAATATTCCTCAAATCAGAGCTTGCCTAGATGATTTAGAAACGAAAAAACTAGCTGAAAGCTTTGGTGTTCCCGTTATCATTCATGCAAAACTAAAAGATGGATCCCTTAGGGAAGCCGCAAGGACACGAAAAGTAAGTACTCTCTTATTTGAAGGTGGAGAGGCCCTTCGATTTGAAGAGGATATTATTAAAGCAGGAGTGAAGGGTTGTATTTCTGTGATGAGAGAAATTGGCATTTTACCAAAGCTTAAAGAGAAAAATTTAACGAATAAGAAAAAAACTTTTATTGCCAAAAATAGCTATTGGGTAAGAGCAAATCATAGTGGATCTTTTTCAGCTAAGAAAAAAATTGGAGATCATGTTAAAACAGATGATTTATTGGCCATTATTTCTGATCCTTTTGGATGTGATCCCTATGAAGTAAGAGCAGGAGAAGGGGGAATTATTATTGGTTTATCGACGATACCTCTTGTCAATAAAGGAGATGCAATGTTTCATATTGCAACTTTTAAAAATTCAAAAAAAGTAAAAGAAGCAATGAATTTTATAGATTCAGATTTAATTTAAAAAGGATAATATTTTGAGTAAAGGTATTGATTTAGTCGAATTTAATTTAGAGAAAGGCTCTAGCATTGGTAATCGATTTAATATTATTGAAAAACTTGGTTCAGGTTTTGAGGGTGAGGTTTATAAAGTCATTGAAGCTCATACAAATAGAATCAGAGCGATAAAACTTTTTTATCCTAAGAGAAACATTGGCTTTAAGGCAAGTTCAAGATATGCAAAAAAATTAGATATATTACGAGATAGCCCTATTGTGATGAACTATCTTTCTCATGAAATTTTAAAAATTAAAGGAGAGAGAATCGCTTGTCTTACCTCCGAATTCATTGAAGGTGAACTTCTAGGTGAGTTTGTTCAAAAACAAAAAACAAAAAGACTTGGAATTTTTCCGGCGATTCATCTTCTTTATTCGATTGTGAGCGGTGTGGAAAGTATTCACTTAGAAGGTGAATATCATGGAGATCTTCATGTTGATAATATTATTATCAAAAGATTTGGACTTGAATTTGATTTGAAAATAATTGATCTTCATCACTGGGGAGATTCAAAAAAAGATAATCGAGATGAAGATATTGTAAAAATAATTAAAATTTTTTATGAAATTCTTGGTGGCCAAAAAAGATATTCTAAACTTCCGCCATCTTTGAAGTTTATTATTTGTGGTTTAAAAAGAAATATCATTTTAAAAAGATTTAAAACAATTGGGGATCTTAGGATCCACTTAGAACTCATGGACTGGTCTGATGCAATCAAATGAAAATATAATTCTCTCCGATAATAAAAAACCTGAGTTTAAAATTATTGAAATAGGTGACTATAGTATTGGTTTTTTCATTGCTAAAAATGAAACGAAAAATGATAACGAAGATTGTCTTTTTGTAAAAAAAGAAAAATCTGGATTAGTCATTGGTGTTTCTGATGGAGCTGGAGGACATCCAAGAGGAAAAGATGCATCATTTTTAACCGCTTCAATGTGTTTTAAAGAAGAAAATCAAGTTACGGAAAATAAACCCCATCCGATTGAGCTAATTGAGATGATTAATCAGGGAGTCACTGATCTTAAAGTTGGGGCCAAGTGCACTTTATTATTTGTCACAATTAAAGAAGATATCTTTAAAAGCTACTCTGTAGGGGATTCTGAAGTTATTTATTGGAATAGTATTGGTAATGAGATTTATACGAATATACCTCACTCCGTTGTTGGCTATAGTATCGAGGCAGGAGTGTTAGAACAAGAAGCTTCTCTTGATGAAGATGAAAGGCATATTGTTAATAATTTAATTGGTGATACAAGTATTCGAATTGAAGCGACTTCAGGTGTTAAGATGAAGAAAGGTCACACTATTTTACTTGGAAGTGACGGACTTTTTGATAATTTATCCCATGATAGTTTAAATGAGATTGTGATGAACGGAAGTTTTGATAAATGTTTTGATGATCTCGTAAAAAAATGTATTGAACGAGATAAAAATACTTGGAAAAAAGATGATGATATTTCTTTTGTTTTGATCAAGAAAACAAGAAGCTAAATCAATATATATTCATAGACAAATAGGCCCTCTGCGTATAACTTAATCCTCTTAAGATATAAATTTATGAGGTAATATGTTATTAAAATCAAATAAAATTGATTGGATTGGAAATATTCGAGGAGATATACTCTCAGGTCTAGTTGTGGCACTCGCACTCATTCCTGAAGCAATTGCATTTTCAATTATTGCTGGAGTTGATCCAAAAGTTGGACTTTATGCCTCTTTCTGTATTGCTGTTACGACTGCTATTGTTGGAGGACGACCAGGAATGATATCAGCTGCCACAGGTGCTATGGCACTTCTAATGGTTACATTGGTAAAAAACTATGGTCTGGATTACTTATTTGCAGCAACAATTTTAACTGGTGTCCTACAGATCTTTGCTGGATATATTAAGCTTGGCTCATTAATGAGTTTTGTTTCTCAGTCTGTTGTCACAGGTTTTGTAAATGCCCTCGCTATATTGATATTTATGGCACAATTACCAGAACTGACAAGTGTAACATGGCATGTCTATGCAATGACTGCCTTTGGTCTTGGTATTATTTATCTATTTCCATATGTACCAAAAATTGGAAAAATCATTCCATCACCACTTGTTTGTATTTTATTTTTAACTTGTGTGAGTATTTACCTAGGTCTTGAAATTAGAACAGTTGGCGATATGGGAACTCTTCCTGATTCATTACCTATATTTCATATTCCAAATATTCCGTTCACTCTTGATACACTTTTAATTATTCTTCCCTATTCAGTCGCTCTTACAATTGTAGGTCTTCTAGAATCTTTAATGACGGCAACAATTGTTAGTGATTTAACAGATACAAATGCTGATTCAAATAGAGAATGTAAAGGCCAGGGAATTGCAAATTTTATTACAGGATTTTTTGGCGGGATGGCCGGATGTGCAATGATTGGACAATCAGTCATTAATATTAAATCCGGTGGAAGAGGTAGACTCTCATCTTTAGTTGCCGGAGTTATGCTACTTATCATGGTTGTTTTTTTAAGTGATTTAATCTCTCTAATCCCTATGGCCGCACTTGTGGCGGTAATGATTATGGTTTCAATTGGTACATTTAATTGGAATTCAATTACAAATTTAAAAAAACATCCTCTCTCAACGAATGTGGTCATGCTCACAACTGTCGTTGTGGTTGTTTGGACTCATAACCTTGCTTATGGTGTTTTTGCTGGAGTTCTTCTTGCTTCATTATTTTTTGCTAATAAAATAAGTCATTTTCTTTATTTTGAAAAAAATGAAGTCGATGGAGTAAGAACATATATCATTCATGGGCAAGTGTTTTTTAATTCATCTGATAAATTTGTAAGCTCTTTTGATTTTTCAAATACTTTTAACAAGGTTGTTATTGATTTATCTAAGGCACATTTTTGGGATATATCTGCCGTAGCTGCTCTTGATAAAGTTGTGGCAAAACTTCGCCGCCTAAAAGTAGAAGTTGAAGTCATAGGGAAAAATGAAGCTAGTAAAACAATCATAGATAGATTTGGAATGTATGACAATCCTGATGAGATAGATCGGATTTTAGGTGGTCATTAGTAAAAGCAATTAAAAGAAGAAAACTCCACAATTAGGATTATTTGATCTTTTTACGAGCTGATCTTAGAATACTCTAATGAGATTCTATCTTATTATAATAACATTTTTATTATCTAAATCCGCCATGGCGCAAATAGCAGATGCTTCCTATTTTCCAAGTGTAAAATCCCTTAATCCTGGTATCCTTCACTTAAGAGATACAGGATTTATTGCACTTGATAAAAGTAAAACGTCAATAAAGAAGCATCACGATGTCCAAACGGGTGGTCTTATTGATGGGGTCAACACAACGATTGATCTCGATAAAACAACGATCATTAGAGAAGGAAAGGGTGGAGGAATTACTCTTGGATTTTTGATTGATACTGAGACAGCATTAAGACAAGAAAAAATCAAAAAAACCGGTTTAGAAAGAATAATTGATACAGAGGCAACTTCATCTTATAGGGGATTAACCCTCGATTTAGGTTTTATAGGCGTAACCATGGGGAAAGCTACTTATAATTATTTCTATGAATTTCGCGTTGGGGAAGTTCCAAATATTAGTGCAAGTGATAGGGACTTTGAAGTTGAGTTCGATTCACTGAAAATTGGAACATCATTTAAAATAGGTATGTTCTCAATTGGTGCTTATATGCTAAATCAAACATCAAGTGGCGAGCTTGCTTATTCTTATTATAATCCCTCAACGGGTCTCAAAGGATCTACTGAAAATTTTAAAATTGAAGATTCCACAAAAGCTTATGGCGTTGGTGTGGGTTATACAAATAAGGTTATTCGAGTTGAAGGAAGTTTAGAGAAAATTACACAGCAGAAATTATCAAAGCCTGATGATTATCCAATAGATGTGATTGAACCTCCTCTTGGAACAAGGGTAAGTGCAGTTGTTGAATTCAGAGTAGGGAAAATTGCCCTTGGGGGAATTATCAGAAAAATTGAAGGTAATTATTCTGACCTTGAAAATATCATAACCTCAAAGCTTCTTTATGAAGAAATGACAGCAGGGGATGAAAGATTAGAGACAAGCTTTAACTTTGCCTATGGGAACTCAACAGGATTTTCCGTTTCAGGATTTTTAACCCAGGCAGAAACAAAGACTGAAGAAGAATCAAACTTATATAATAATGATATTAAATACGATGCTACTTACAAAACGAATGCATATGGCGTGACACTAAGTTATTCGTATTGATTAAAAAGGAGATGAAATGAGATTTTTACATACCATGATTAGAATTAACGATCTTCATAAGAATTTAAAATTTTTTTGTGAATGTTTAGAGATGGTTGAAATAAGTAGAGTTGATAATGAGCAAGGAAGGTTTACGTTGATATTTCTTGCGGCTAAAGAAGATGAAGCAGATGCAATAAAAAATAAAGCACCTTTAATTGAGCTCACTTATAATTGGCCTGATGAAAATGGAGATACAGAAGTCTACGCAGAAGGCAGTCGTAGTTTTGGTCACCTTGCTTTTCAAGTGAAAAATATATACAACACATGTGAGAGACTATCTAATTTTGGTATCACAATAAATAGACCACCAAGAGATGGTTATATGGCATTTATTAAATCTCCTAATGGTATTTCTATTGAGCTACTTCAAGCAGGAGATCGTCTTGAACCAATGGAGCCGTGGAAGTCTATGGAAAATCAAGGTAGTTGGTAAATATTGAAAAAATTATATCTTGTTCTTAGTTTATTTTATATTCATCCAACTTTTGCATCTTTCGAGGAATGGAAAATTTCCTATGCTAACAAAGCATCAAAATTAGGGATACCAAAGAGTTTTGTCCTTGAACAATTAAAAGACGTTAAAGAAAATCTTGATGTTGTAAAATTTGATCAGAATCAAATTACATCTAGTACTACTGCGGATTATAAATCTTTTATAGAGAGATGGTCTCGAAATAATCCCTCTCGCGTTGAGAGAGCAATTAAAGTACTTAAAGAGAATTATGAGTTACTAGATAAGGTTGAGAAAAAATTTAAGGTTGATAAAGAAGTTATTGTTGCCATTTGGGGAACTGAAACTCTGTTTGGAGACATTACAGGTAATTATGATATCGTTGAATCTCTTGCAAGTCTGGCCTACGAGGGGAGAAGAAGAAAGTTTTTTGAAATTCAATTGAATGCAACCTTGAGATTAATTTATAAGGGACATGTCACTAGAGATTTATTAAAAGGAAGTTGGGCAGGTGCAACGGGTCAATGCCAATTTATGCCATCGAATATTAATGGCTTTGCAGTTGATTTTGATGGAGATGGTAAAAAAGATATTTGGACAAATAAAGGAGATATCTTTGCATCTATTGCCTCTTTATTGAAAAAAAATGGTTGGGAGTATAAAAAGAGTATTGGCTCTCTGGCCTATATTGATAAAGTTCCTGAGATTGATTATGAAAAGTATCGAACAGTAGATGACTATAATCAATTAGGATTTAGAGATATTGATAATAATTTACTTAAAAGTAAATTATGGAGAGCAAGAAGAGCAAAAACGATCCCACTTGCAAATTCACCAATTGTTCTTCGAGGTTCAAATTATGAGGCCATCGTTAAGTGGAATAACTCGAGTCTTTTTGCGGCATTTAATATCTTATTAGTTGAAGGTATAAAAAAGGGCCAGTAAAAACCGGCCCTCAGTATTTCTTAAATAATTTATTTTTTTTATTATGGCTTGAACCAACATAATGGTCTTACACCAGTAGTATAACCAAGTGATCTATTACAAGTACCTTGAGTTGCATCAGAGTTACTTACTTCATCATTCAATCTTTTATCACAAAGTGAACCTTCAAGATAAGTATCTAATCTACATTGAGCAGCAGGGTGTCTACTGTCAGTTGTAGAAACAACACTTGTATCAGGAGTTTCAAATTGTGGCTCAGAAGAACTTCCAAGAGAAGCTAGTAGAGCTGCTAAACTTTTTCCTGCCATTGCAGATCTTACACAAAGAGCAGCGTCATTTGCATTTGTATAACTTTCTGAACATTTTGTTTTAACAACAGCTGGAATAGTCATACTTGAAATAATTTGTACGTTATCATCAGTTTCAAAAATTCTTCTAAAACACTTTAATGTTCCAAAATAATCAGATTGACCTTCATTTGATGCCCATGCCATCATTCCACCAACTTTAGGTGCTCCACCAAGGTGGTGACCAAGTTCATGACAAACAACAAGTGCGAAAGCATCGTCAGTTACTAGTGTATGTCTAGCTAATCCACCATACATATTTACTTTCCAAGCTCCAAACCATCCACGCTGAGCTGATGCGTTCACCGTACCATCTGACCACTTTCTTGCCCATTTAAGCTTTCCACCCATCTCAGTTACGATTGGAGCATAATGCTTATCAACTAAATCGATGATTTCGTTGAAGCGCTCTTCAGTCATATCGCTTCTCATTTTGTCATTTACACCAACGTGTAAATCATTTTCAGGCATAAATCCTGACTTTCCGTCAATATCACATGCACTTACGTTTGCTGAAAGCATCGAAACTGCAAGAACAGATACTAGAGATAATTTTTTTATTAACATGTTCTCCTCCTTGAAAACCCTATAATTAATTAACTTATTAATCATAGCGAAATAAAAAAGGGATCATCAAGAAATATTATTCAAACATTAACTTGCAATTGAATTTAGATTGAGTATATTGGTCGGAGAATTATTTGCCTAAGTAATTGAACAAAGCATCTAAACCTTTTGGTTTTCTTTTAAGTTTTGCTTTTTCTTGATTCTTTACTATAGCTTCTTCAATTTCTTTTTCAATTTTTTTACGAGGTTTAATTTCTTCTGTAGATAAGTTTTCTCTTTGTTTAGCAATACTCACTTTTAAAGTTCTTCCATCAAATTCAGTGTTATTTAGAGATTTAATCGCCATTTTAGCACTTTCAGCATTTGGCATTTGTACAAAAGCAGTACCTTTGTGTTTATTTGAAATTTCAACGTAGGTTACTTTTCCAAATTTATTAAAGAGGCCTTTAATTTGAATTTCAGTTTTATTATATCTAAGGTTACCAACATATATTGTCGTTATATTTACATTTTTTAACATTTTACCAAATCGAACAATTTCTTCTTCTTTTTTCTCTGTAATCTTCACACTTGGGTTTTTCTTAATTTTGAATACTTTTTTGTCTTTCATATTATTTCCTATTATATTTTTTCGCAATGTAGCATTTTCTTTAGATTAAGGCCATAGTTTAAATAGATATTGTATAAATTTTTACAGGGGCATGTTTTATCTAAGATCTTGAAATTTATATTAAAATGAGGAAAACTCATTAAATGGTAATTTGTGAATCTAATGAAATCATTTTGAGAACCTTTTGTTCCAACGACTTTAACTTTTGTTACCAGTTACTTAGTAATCCTAAAATTATGAAAAATACAGGTTTTAGGCTTCCTCAGTCAAAAGAAGAGACGAGAAAGTATCTAAATGAATGGATTGATTTTAGTGATCATAAATTTGGAAAATGGTTGATTGAAGATAGATTGAGTGGTGAATCGATAGGTTGGATTATGCTTAAGGAGATGTCTGATAATTTTTGTGAACTTGGATATATGATTAGTGAGAATTTCTGGGGGATGGGCTATGCCACTAAAGCATGCAATCTCATATTTAAGAAATTTAATCTCGAACAACCAAATCGTATTTTAACCGCAAGAGTTGATGAAAATAATAAAGCATCCATTAATGTTCTTCAAAAAATGGGAATGGTTGTATCAAAAATAGATGAAGAAAATAAAATGATTTTTTATGAATTAAAAAAATGAAATGCTCTTAATTCACTCCAATAAGTATTATCTTTTGAATTGGTATAAAACCCACAATGCCCGCCAGAGTCGGGAGTTTCAAGTGTCATCATTTTATTTTTTTCAACTTCCTCATATGGATAGCAATCATCACCGAGAAACGGATCATTTTTAGCATTCACAATCAGAGTAGGGATTGTAATATCTTTAAAAAATTGGAGTGAACTAGATTTTTGGTAATAATCATCTGCATCTTTAAAGCCATTGATTTTAGCAGTGAAATACTCATCAAACTCTGGAAGAGTTTTTGCTTGTAAAATTTTATCTGTCTTAAAGTTCATTTTTTTGTAAAGCTCTTGTTTGTTTTTAACTTTTCTTTTTAAGGTGATTAGAAAATTCAAGGTATAAATTTTAGATGCACCTTTTTTTAACTCATGGCTTGCGGATGCAAGATCTCAGGGAGTTGAGAAGACACATGCTCGCTTAATCTTTGATGATATGTGTTTTGATTTCTCTCCAAGATATTTTAAAGTGAGATTTCCTCCCATGCTAAATCCAATGAGATAGATTTCAGAGTATTGATCAATGTTCTGAGCATAGTTAATCACTTCATCTAAATCTTGGGTAAAACCCGAATGATAGTAAAACTCTTTAAGATTTGTCTCCCCAGAACAGCCTCTACAGTTCCATGCAAGAGCATCAAAATCATTTTTTTCAAAAAGTTTAATCATGCCTTTTATATAATTAGCATTGGATGATGATTCAAGCCCATGGGAGAGGATGATGAGTTTTGAATTTTTTTTGTTCTTATTAATTGAGAAGTCTAGGTCTAGAAAATCATCATCTCTTGTAATGATTCTGAATCTTTCATATTTCACATGATGATTTTTTCTAAAGAGTGCCGGAATAATTGTATCAATATGACCATTTTTGAATGGGAGAGTTGATTCATAGGGATTAAGTGTATTTAGCTGAGGTAATTTTCTAGTCATAGTATTAGTTTCTCAATAATGAATCGGTTTGTATTGTGAAAAAGACCAAATTAGCTAACTCAAATATAGAGTTGTCTATTTTTTAGACAGTATATTACAAATATTCACTTGGCTGGATTCTCGTCTTAAATACTGAAATAATTTAACCACAAAATATAAGAAAAATGAATAAATTGAGTAAGCACTCAAAAGGATTTAAAATGAAAAAAATAATGACAATTGTTAGCTTATTGACTTTAGTTGCATCAAGTTCTGCTTTTGCAAAAAAAGGTGACATGGCCGGATCTATAACACTCAGAGATGGTGCTCAAGTTGTTAGAATTAGTGTTGGAGATGAAAATCGTCAAGACAGTCAAAGTATGGTAAAGCGAATTAATCGTTTAGAAAGAGCTGTCAGGGCTCTACAGAATAGAGTTTATGAGCTTGAAGATTCTACTCTTGGTGAGGAAAAGTCATATAATTGCTCAGTTTTAACTTGTAGAGAATCAACAAGTATTCACCGCGCAAACGCTAGTAATTGTAAATTTTTTGATATGTATTTAACAGATGAGGTTAGAACATATGCAAGCTCAGGTTCTGAAGCTGAACAAAATGCTGTAAAAAAATTAAGATCAGATTCCGATGTTAAAATCATTAATGAAGGAACTGTCTCTTGTGAAGAAAATAGATAATTAAATAATTGAGCATCCATAAAATCTTTGGGTGCTCATCTAATTTTTTTTCGTTGTAAAGATACTCCAAAATTCATCGTCATTAGCAAAATTAACACTTCTAAAATCTTTAAACTTTTTATTAATTAAATAGTGAACTCTCTCGCCCTTTGCAATTAGATAAAAGTCCTTCTTTTCTGATACGGCTCGAAGTCTAAGGAGGATTTTATTTAGATCATCTACCTCTGAGAAATCATAAATAAAATAGATATCAGCTTCAGGAATTTTAAAATTATCATCTAAAATATTTTGATCTTTTATAATACAATTCTCTAAATTGAGTTTCTCGAAAATTCTATTACCCTCGGCCATTCTCTCTTCTAGAATCTCATAGCCTATGAACTCTGCATCAGGATATAGAGATTTCATGACAATTCCCACTCGACCGTAGCCTGCCCCAAAATCAATAACTTTTTCAGGAAGAACCTTATGGAAAACACTTAGGGCATCTAGAATATCATTATAGGGAGTTTGAAGAGCTTGAGGGTGAAGACCTATCCAAGTTTGTGTTCCTTGATAATGTCTTTTTCTAGATGAGTCATCATCAACTTTATAATAGGGTCTATATTTTTTAAGTAATTTTTTTTCAATATTTTGGATTTTAAAGCCTATGGCCTTATCAAGTAGTTTTGAATGGATTCTTACATGCATATTTTGGGGAGTTATAAATGAATTTGAATCAGTAATACTTCGCATCTGAATAGGCCCTTTAGAGCCATTTTTCGTCAATGATTCTAAAGACATACTAAAGAGATTCTTAATTAAAGTCTAATAAAAAGGGGAGAAACTATGTAAAAAGTACTGTAAATAAGATTTTTTTTGCGCGGTAAGTTATTATGAAGCATACATTTTCAAAAAGGACATATAATGAAAAAAGTAATTGCTCTAGGTAGTTTAGTCTCTGTCATGATGACTTCTCAATTAAGTTTTGCTGGAAATTATTGTGCAGGTATTAGAGGAAATGGTGAGCTTGCTCTTTCTCATTGGGCATCTTTAGCAAGAATTATTGAAAATAAAGGAATGCCTGAAAAAGTAGCAGGTGGATCTTCTGCAGCAATAACTTTATTTATGTTAGATGCGATATCTAGAAATCAGAGTTTATCAGCTGACTCTACAAAAGAGCATGCACAGCAGGCCCTTATGTTAAAAAGTCTAGTTCCACATATTCTTTATCTCTACCAAGTTGATGCCAAATCACCAGTTATTATGAGATTGATTGGTACTGCTACAGGCCTTGGAGATGGTGGTTTTATTCATAAATTAAAGTCCGCCGTTAGAATCGCGAAAGATCTTCCTACGTTTTTTGATATCCTTGGGGAGTATGGACCTCTTTTAAATCCTGAAATCGCAAAAGGTTTGAGACGAGATTTTTCATTTTATAAAGCACAATTATCAGAGAGCTTAAGTGTATTTGGATCATTTGATGCTAAAAACGATAAAAATATTTTCTTTAGAAAAGGGTTAGTAGACTTTAAATACTTAGCACTTCTTTTAGGTCGTGTCGCTGATATGTACGCAGGCCATGGTTCTGATAAAACTAATGAGCATCTATCTTCTTTTTTAAATACCTGCTCGATGGAACCGGTTGGAAAAACATGGGACAAGTTAATCGCAGCAAAACCAGAGTGTAGTAATCTATTAGTTGAAACTCTTAACTCATATTATGAAGATCCTCTCGTTGAAAAAAGAGTAAGAAGAGCAAATGGTAAGGGGACTTATAAAAAAATGGTAAGAGTAAAAAGAGTCTTCCCAAATAAAATGGTATTTGAAAAAATCGGTTCAGGTTTAAATGCTTTTCCAACAACTGCTGTTGTTATGGGAGATGCAGTTGATAGATATAATTCTAGTCTCGCTGATTATGAAACTAATGGAGCAGTAGACACAAAAGATTTTACACTCGATTTTAATACAGAATTGAAGTATGGATATTGGGGTAGGACAGATGATCTAAAAAATATTCAAGATCAATTACAAAACTCTTACAATGATGACACGAAAAGTTCTAAATTTCATGCAATTAATGGTGGAGTATGGTTTGAAGCCCTTGCAACTTCTCCAGCAGAGCCAGGACTTTCAAACTTAGTTCGAATTCCAGACGGAGAAAACTTAAATAAGAACAATATTATTTATAAGCCATACTTTGAAAAGTTTTGGAAAATTTTTCCAAGCCTTACTGCAAGAGAATGGTTTAATGAAAAATATCCCTCAAGAGGGGTTGTGCCATTTAGAGAAGGCCTCATTTCTGCGGGAGGTTGGTCTGATCTGCATCCTACACTTGTTCTAAGAGCAAATGATTGTGAAGATGTTATTTATATAACAAGACAGGGTGGAGAAAGCGTATTTGGTCAGCAAATTTTCATTAGATTAACTGATTACACGGATAAAATTCGTTTTTGGGGTGATATCCGTGATGGAAATAGAGATGGATGGACTAATCTAACAGTGGATGAAGAGTCTTCACCTTGGAATAAGTTATATAACCTAGCAAATCCTGATAGTTCTTTTAATAAGTCTATCTCGGAGGCAGATGCAGTCTATTGTACTAATTGGGATAAGTTTAATGTTTTTAAAGGTGATATCACGAACACAATGACAGACGCTTATAATGCCCCAGTATTCTTAAAAGACGAATCTAGGCGAGCTGAATTTAATTTTGGTCTAGATAGTGCCGGAAAATCGCCAGATAATTTTCCTGGTTGTATAGTTAAAAATTTATAAAGAAAACGAATTGAAATAATATTGAGGAAGGTAGTTAACCTTCCTCAGTATCTTCAATATTATGATAAACAGTTACTACATCTTCATCATCTTCAAGCATTCCAAGTAGCTTTTCTATTTGAGTCAGAGTTTCCTCATCAATAGCTTTAAAAGTTGTTGGGATCCTTTCTAAACCTGCTTCTTCTGGATTTGTATTTAGCTCTTGAAGTTTGTTTTGAATTGATCCGAATACTTCCATAGGGCCTATAACTTCAAAAATATCATCTTCAAGTTCTACATCCTCTGCACCCGCATCAATCATTTCTAAAGTAAAATCGTCTTCATCTAAATCAATTTTAGGAACTTTGAAGACAGCTTTTCTATCAAAAATAAATTGCAGAGATCCATCTTTTCCAAGAGATCCACCACATTTATTAAAATAACTTCTCACATTCGCTACAGTTCTCGTAATATTATTTGTAGAAGCTTCAACAAATACTGCAACACCATTAGGTCCATAGCCTTCATAGGTCACATCTTCATATCCAGCACCATCACCACCGAGTCCTCTTTTTATAGCTCGATCTATATTATCTTTTGGAACATTAAATTTACGACATCGATCAAGAGCAATTCTTAACAAAAAGTTTGTATCTGGATCGCCACCACCGCTTTTTACGGATAATGCAACATCATGTAATGCTTTAGTGAATACTTGGCTTCTTGCTTTATCTGCAGCGCCTTTTTTTACAGCAATTTTAGCTGACTTTCTTCCCATAAATTACCTCACATAAATATCTATTTCTTTAAACATTTTATAAATAAGAGTGCATTGTCATTTGAGTTAAGACAATGATCAATATTTCTTAATTTATATTTTTTATTTTTGTTAACGAGATTGATAAGGGAAATTCTGTATCCCTTACCATCTTCTTCAAGCTTAATTTCAAGGAAAAACCTTAAAATATAATCTTTAACATAATCTAATTGCTCATCAGTATTCTGAGGAGCTCTAACTACTTTTTTTCGGTTTCAACTTTTGATAAAGTAAAGTTATAGTTACTTGGCTCGTACTCATAAGCAGCTCCAGTAATCATATCAGTTGTACTTAAATCCCAAAAAATATTTAATAATGCAGTGTTGTCATATACCTTTGAGATTGGTCTTGTAACTGTTTTATATCCACTTTTCTTCACCATAATATTGTCATATTTATTTTTTTTCAACTTAACTGTTAGTGGAGTTTCTCCCATATTATTTCCATCGATAAATACTTCAGCTCCCTCTGGAGTTGATGTTACTGTAATCGATTGACTTGTTCCGTTAATAATCCCAGCACAGCTTGTTAGTAATGCGACAAGAGACACTAATAGAATTGATTGAATTTTCATGAAATTTCCTTGTGTTAATTCGTTTAAATTTTAATTATACTGAGTAAATGCGAAAAGTACTCATTGTTTGCTATTCATTATGCTTAAGTTTTTACGCATATTCAATGCCTAAAATAGAGAAAATAGAATCGAAATGGCGCAACCTGTCTATATACTCTAGCGTTAAAATTCGTTTAGATCAGATTGAAAAAAAAGAAATCTCACAAATCGAGATAAATAAATTTTTATGTAAATTTCCAGCTCATTACTTAGTTGGAAAAGAAATTATTGATAAAAACTATCTCTTTGATTTGAGTCAATGTGAAGGATTCAATTTATTTAGAAAAGAATTAGATTATAATAAGCTATCCATTGCTTTTGCGTCTGAGCTTCAATTTTCAACATCATCATCTTTTGGGCATACTTTTTTAGTTTTTCATGATCATGAATTTCCAGAGTTAGATGCAGTCTCTGTTAACTTTGCAGCTCTTACAAATAAGGAAGATGCTTTAATAAATTATATTCTAAATGGTTTAACGGGTGAGTACTTTGGACAGTTTCGAGTAGAGCCTTTTTTCTATAAAGTGAATGAATATATAAAACTTCAGCAAAGGTCTTTATCTTTTTTTGAAATAAAATTTGATCAAAAGCAAAAAGAATTCTTCATTGCATTATTATATGAATTAAAAAATCAAAGGATTCGATACTATTTTTTAAATAATAATTGCTCGAACCAAATTGATTACCTATTAAAACTAACTCTTGATAAAGAATTTTCAAAAAAATGGTTTAGTATACCGATCAATGTAATTGAAGATAATAAAAATGTACTAAATAAAGAAGTGGCCATGCTATCTTATGGACAAATTGCAAGACAAGAGAGTTCGAAGCTAAGTGATAACGATATGAAAGAGCTAGAAGAAGTCATTTATGGAAGCTCTGAACTAAATGAGAGAAGTACTAAAAGTCTAAGACAAAATGTTTTTTATCACTTTGAATATAATTTTCGCCATAAGAACACTGTCTATCCAAAGTATAAAAAAAATATTCTGAAATCAAAAATTAGAAAATATAAAAATGAACAGAGCAAGTTTAAAGCCTTAGAACGAAATAAATTAAGTAAAGTCAGCATCAAAAAAAATTTAAAAAACGGAAATGAACATACTCTTTCTTACAGTCCTCTTTATTATGATTGGTTTTCACCCTTAGTAGGTCGGGATTCTGAAAAACAATTTTCATTATTTGACTTTAAATTTTCAAATGAAAAAAATCAGTTTGTGCTTAATGAGTTAACCATTTTTGAAATGAATTCATTTTCTCCTTACCAAAAATTTATATCTAGTATAAATGCCTCGCTCTATTTAGGATTAAATGACTTCAATTTTCAACATAAAAAGAAATTAGAGCTTTCTCCTGGTATTGGGCAAACTTTCAATTCTTTTGTGACGTTGCAATATCTCGTAAGTTTAAGTTTGTTTTACTCAAGTACTGGAATGTCTTTACGTGTTAAACCAAATTTAAAGATTTTTAAAAATATATTCGATAAACATAAAATTGGTATTGAGCACTCTGCCTTATATCAAGATAAAAATAAAATTAATAAAGAATATCTTTTCTACACTTATAGAATCTATCAAAATCATGAGATTATCTTTAATCTTGATAATAACACATTTACTGATAGTTCATATGGAGTAGAATATAAATATTATTTTTAAGGAATTTAATGGGCGATTTATATAACACATCTTTATTCGTAGGTTCAATCTTACTTCTCTTTAGTATTATACTCAGTAAATCTTCAAATAAGTTTGGATTACCAATTCTTGTTGTCTTTCTTTTTATCGGTATGGTTGCTGGATCTGAAGGACTAGGGGGGATTGAATATGAAGACTATGAATTAACACATTCTTTATCTCTAATTGCCATATGTTTGATTATTTTTACTGGTGGTATTGAAACACATATAAAAGATATAAAGCCTATTTTTCGATCAGGAGTTGTTCTTTCAAGTTTTGGAGTGCTTTTGACTTCATTTCTCATTGGAGCTTTCTGTTATTTTTTATTTGATATTGCCATTTATGAATCTCTTTTAATAGGTGCTATTTTATCATCTACAGATGCAGCAGCAGTATTTACTGCCTTTAGGGATAAAAATTCTCAAGTTAAGAAAAGATTAAAATCTGTTTTAGAATTTGAGTCGGGTAGTAACGATCCCATGGCCTATCTTTTAGTGATTATTTTTCTAGGGTTCTACCAGCAGCAAATTGAGTTAGGGTGGAATTTGTTATTTATTGCCATTTCTAACCCTCTTATTGGTTATGTGGGGGGATTTTTCTTCTTTAAGATTTTCGAATTTGTAAATGATTCTATTGAGCTTGATTTTCAAGGTTTATATCCTGCTCTAACAATAGCATTCTTGTTTTTAACTTTTTCAACAGTGACAGCTCTAGATGGAAATGGTTTTCTTGCGGTCTATACTTTAGGCATAAAACTTGGAAATAAAAGAATTGTTCATAAAAAATTATTAATGAGTTTTTTTGACGGTATGTCTTGGCTTTTTCAAATTGGATTATTTATCCTTCTAGGATTACTTGTATTTCCTTCAAGACTTTTAGATGTTGCACCCACTGGAGTTGTTTTATCTTTATTCTTAATTTTTATAGCAAGACCATTAACGATTTTTATTTCTCTTGCATTCTCTCAATTTACAAGAAAAGAAAAAATCTTTATTTCTTGGGCCGGTCTGAAAGGAGCAAGTCCAATTGTTTTTGCAAGCTTAGTTGCAACTCAACTTGGATCTAATGCAAATATTATTTTTGACCTTGTGTTTTTTGCTGTTCTCATTTCTGCCTTATTACAAGGATCAACACTAAGGTATGTGGCAAAAAGGTTAGGTTTGTTCTATGAAGCAATCATTGATCCAGAATTTCCAATTGATATTGAAGTCATTGAGAAAACCAAAAATGGAATTAGAGAGCTATCTATTGAGGCCAATGATTTTGCTGTTGAAAAAAGGATTGTCGATTTAAATTTACCAAAGGGATCAATCATTTTATTTATAAAAAGACAGGGCTCCTTTATTATTCCTGATGGCTCATCAACTTTTAAAGAAGGGGATAAAGCGCTGCTCGTAACTTCTGAAAAAGCAGATTTAGAGCAATCGATTTTATGTTTTTCTACAGAAAGAATAAGTGAATAAGGGAATATCTTTCCTTAAATGTTTCTCAAGAGGTTTAGTCAACTATATAACTAATTAGAATTTCAAATTTTTTTTCTGAAATATACCTTAAACAAAATTAAGGTAAGCTTTATTTACTCAAAAATTTTATGAAGGTATAAATAGAGTATGAAACTTTATGGAAAAGTTTTAATAATAATGATGAGGAAATTTTATGAGTACAGGAAAAGTTAAGTTTTTTAATGAATCAAAAGGTTTTGGTTTTATTACTCCAGATAATGGAGGAAAGGACATTTTTGTTCACATTTCTGCTATTGAGTCAGGAAATTTATCAGACGATGACAAGGTCGAGTTTGATATTGGTGAAGGAAAAAAAGGACCATGTGCCGTTAATGTTAGAAAAATATAATTATTATAAATAATTTTTTTCTGAAAAGGGAACTTAAAATAAGTTCCCTTTTTTTATTCAATAGTTTTTATTTCCTCTCCTTTACACAGCCCTAATAGACATGTAGAATAGATTAAGTACCATTCACTGTTCAAAATCAAATCTCACTTTTGAAAAAGGATTTTTATGAGTCTCGATCAAGCCGATCTTATTGGAAAAATTGTATTGTCTTCAAGCTTTGGAGCTGGAAAGATAGTTGAAATCACAAAAATGAGTGGTGACAGACATTTCTTGGTTATTGAGAGCATTGGTAATAATGTAAAAAACTTTGTACCGATGGAAGATAACTTAACTTATCGTTATATTTCTTCTAAAGATGATTTAGAATCACTACTTGGTAAGTTATCAAAAAAAGTATCCTCAGAAGAATTTGATTCAAAAAAAGATAGAGTCAATTATTTTAAGCAAGAAGCGAAGGTACAAGATTTAGAATCTGTAGCTCAACTACTTAAAGAGCTTCATGGTTTAGAGGATAGAAACACTGCTGAAGAGCAAATCTTTAACAAACTTATTGATTCACTTGCACTAGAGTATTCTCTTGTAATGGGGCAAAATGTAGACTCTGCCAGAGAAGTTGTCGTCTCAAGTCTGATTTAATAAATTATTTTTTTGTTTTACTTTTAATCTCTGCAAGAATTTTTTCAATTTCTGAAATTTTACTTAGTAAATTTACTGCGTTTCTAATGATCATATAATCTCCGTTTATAGATGTAGTTTGACATATCAAACAAAGAATGCAATATGGAACTATATTCCTTTCCGTGGAATGTAACTCTTTTTTATGGCCGAGTAGTATATATTCAATAAGGGTTTAAAAAGTTTTCAATTAACTTTAATCATCAAACTCTAGTTATAATTCGTCTCGGCCATTTTCACTAAATTGCCTACTATAATTGACAAATTTTCTCCCTCCCCAAAAAAAAAATAATTTAAATATCTGTAATTATTGAGCTTTTTTGTCATAACAAAAAATTAAGGTTTTAGAATTTTGTTCGCATTTATGATGAATTTATGAAAACACAACTAATTATGATCCTCCTATTATTACTTTCAACTTTTAATGCTCTAAGTATGTGTACTGAAAGTCTTGAGCAGGAAGAGCAAGCTCTTCTGAAAATGAAAACTGAGTTGATTTGTCAGAACTCTTTGTCGGAATGCCAAGATCTAATCGTAAAAATTGATGGTATTGCCTCTTTTGGTCAAAATGAATGTACTGATTCTGATGTAAAAATTGAAGATACATTACCACTAATTCCTGATTTTCTTTTTGGGATG
>Ga0115005_10000562_pt1 | contig 28646 bp, 24 predicted proteins | sample ArcOceMetagenome_FD_87163 | JGI IMG/M metagenome (GOLD analysis project Ga0115005, IMG submission 87163) | Marine eukaryotic phytoplankton communities from Arctic Ocean - Arctic Ocean - Greenland ARC118M Metagenome | ecosystem: Environmental > Aquatic > Marine > Oceanic | place: Arctic Ocean...
CAATGAACAATCTTGAAGAAGTCGAACAGCTCATCAATAGCATTGCATCCCGCCAGGCAATCTACCGCAGCGTTAAGTTAAACCATTCAGCGCCCCAAAGTATTGCATGGCAAAAACATCACGAAATTGAATTAAAAGATAACGTTTGGCGTAATATTTTTGGACCCACTTGGCGCTTGCTGATTATCGGCTCGGGTGAAACCGGACAGTTTCTCGCTCAAATGGCCCAAGGCTTAGGCTATGAAGTGCTAGTTAGCGACCCAAGACCAGACTACAGAAAGAACTGGCCATTGCATGACTTACCCTTACTTGAAGGCTTTCCTGATGACATCATTAGCGCCATGAAGGTAGATGAGCGCACCGCCATTGTAGCTGTTGCCCATGATCCCAAAGTGGACGACATGGCGTTATTAACGGCGCTCAATAGCGACGCGTTTTACATTGGGGCATTAGGCTCTCAAGTGAACAATCAAGAGCGCAGAAAACGTTTGCAAGAACACTTCGGTTTTTCACAAACACAAGTCGACCGCTTACACGGCCCCGTTGGTATTTATATTGGCAGTAAAACACCCGCTGAGATTGCGCTATCGATTCTGGCAGAAATCACCGCCATTAAAAATGACGTAGAAGTACCTAAGATCACTCGCACCTCAAACCAGCAAGCATGCCAAATATAAAACCTAAGGTAACCGCCCTTGTGTTAGCCGCCGGAAAAGGCACTCGCTTTGGCGGTGACAAGTTACTGCATGCTATCCCTTATACGAATCAGGACGGCACCATATCCACCAGCGCCATTGGTTTAATCAGTGCGCTGAATGTCAAACCCCATGTTGATGACGTGCTGTGTGTGGTACGCCCACATGACCACGATTTAATTAATCTATACAAGGAACATGGCCTCAGCATTGTGACCAATGATGAGTATGAAGTGGGCTTGAGCACGTCCATACAAAAAGGCATAGAAAGTATTAAACCTAACCATCATATTATGATTTGCCTTGCTGATATGCCCTTGATTCAGGCGCACTCTTACCAAGGCTTAATCAAGCATTTTAATGCCGACCCTAATTTAATTTGTAGGCCTTACAATACAGAGTACATCCATGAACAGCCCGGCCACCCAGTTATCTTTCCGTGCTCGTTGAAGCCTCTTTTACTGACGCTAGATGGTGACAAAGGCGCTCAAGGGCTTATTTCTCAACACCCTATCAACCTAGTCAGTGTCTGTGATAAAGGTATTTATTTGGATATTGATACACAGCAAGACCTGCAAAAGATCTAAAGTAACGCATGTCATTTCCCTTTTTAAATATCCCGCTACACTTAGATGTATCTATAAATAGGTGAATTAGCCTTATTCATCCATATACGAGGCAACTATGAGATTCAGTATCGGGCGCAAGATCACGTTTTTAATTAGCAGCATTTCTCTCATATTTATTATTTCGTTACTTGTAACTCAGTCGGTGAACACGCGTATCGCTGAGCTATTCACCATCTTTTATAAGAATGACTTTTTGGTGTCGGCACAATTTGAAAAAATCAAAGAGACTCAAGTGGATATTATGGTCAATATCCGAGGCTTACAGATCGCACACTTATTAAACTTAAGTGACCAAGTTGAAACGTATGTCGAAACTATAAAAAAGAACTATGACGCGACTCCCGTATTATTCAAAGATTTAGAAGCATCCTATACGGGTGATAAGCAATCCTTAATGAAATTCGAAATGTTGACTAAAGAGTTTCAAACCAATGCAGATGTCTTTGTCCGCGCCATGAACAATGCAGCGGACCATAAAGCCCCCTACCAAGTATTTATGTCCTTTATGAACTCATATCAGGAACTAGGGAATTTTCTAAATGAGTTTAAAGTCGGTGTGGATGAGTCAGCTATTCGCACCCAGTCAAAAATAGATTCAACCATTGAGAGTGCCAATCTCACCTTTTATATTGCCGTAATCCTTGCGGTAATTGCTGCTAGCGCCCTCAGTCTTTATATATCCAACGGTATTCGAACAGGTATTAAGAGTGTTCGAGATGCGGCTCAGCACCTTGCCAAAGGTGACCTAACCGCATTAACCAATGTAGATTCCAAAGACGAAGTAGGCGATCTGAGTATTGCCATAAACGAAACCATCAAACACTTGAGATCGACCATTGCTGGTATTGTTCATTCCTCTAAAATAGTCAACGACAATAGCCACACCGTTTTACAATTTAATAACCAAGTCATAAACGTCACAGATGAAGTCACGGATAACACCAACCAAGTCGTCACCGCCATCGAAGAGATGTCCGTCACCAGTAAAAATATTGCACAAAACACCACAGAAACAGCCAGTGCATCCGGCGATATGCAAGAACTTGCTCACAAAGGTCTTTCACAGTCTCAACACACCATTAATGTCATTGCTGATATGGTCGGTGGCCTAAATGACACCTCTGATGTGGTCAAAAAACTGCAAGCGGAAATATCAAATATCGGAACCATTTTAGAGGTCATTCGGGGTATATCAGAACAAACTAACTTACTGGCATTAAATGCTGCCATAGAGGCCGCTCGCGCAGGCGAACAAGGTCGAGGGTTTGCGGTAGTCGCCGACGAGGTCAGGGGGTTAGCTCAACGCTCTCAAAACTCAGTCAATGAGATTGAAAACTTACTGGGACAATTAAACTCGGCTGGTACGGATGCTGTGACTCGTATGAGTAACAGTACGGACAAAGCCGAAAGCGCGCGCTCTCAAGTGACTGAAAATAACGAGCTGATACAACAAATTTTAGAGCGTATAGAAAACGTCAATGCGCAAGCTCAGCAAATTGCTACCGCTGCAGAACAACAAAGCGCCGTATCCGACGATATCAGCCAAAACATGCATGCCGTTCAAAACCTCACAAACCAAAGCGCAGAAATTGCCAATCAAACCAACAGCCATAGTATTGAGATGAATCAAGTGAGCCAAGAAGTTTTAGAACAGGTTAAATACTTTAAAGTGGATTGAGTCACAAAATTTTCATATTTGACCCATAAAAAAAGAGCAGCCTAAGCTGCTCTTTTTTCTTCACCAAACTGCAACGACATCAATCTTCGTTATAGGCTTCAACTTGTACTTTTAATTTCTGACCAGGTCTAAACGTTACCACACAGCGGGCAGAGATCGGAATCTCTTCACCGGTTTTTGGGTTACGCCCAGGTCGCTGGCGTTTTTCTCTTAAATCAAAATTTCCAAATCCAGAAAGCTTAACTTGTTCTTTCTCGGTTAAACAAGTACGAATCTCTTCAAAAAAGACATCCACCATTTCTTTGGCTTCGCGCTTATTTATCCCAAGTTCGTCAAATAGCTTTTCTGCCATATCAGCCTTGGTGATCGCGGTCATACTAACCTCGCAGTTGGGCACCTAATCCTTCACCCAGTTTAGTGACGATATTGTCAACGGAACTGGTTATTTCTTCATCATTAAGAGTGCGTGAAGGATCTTGCCACGTCAAGCCTAAAGCCAGACTTTTTCTACCATTTTCAATACCTTGGCCGCGATATACGTCAAAAAGTGTGACATTTGTCAGGCTTTGGCCAGCTTGATCTCGAATGATTTGCTCAACCTGAGACCACTGAATACCCTCTTCAACGATGAAGGCTAGATCACGGCTAACTTCAGGGAATTTAGACACCGGCGTAAACTTAGGCAGTTCACCTTGGGTCACTTCGCTCAATAACAGCTCGAATACAAACAATGGGGTTTTAATACCCAGTTGCTTCTGCAATACAGGGTGCAAAGCGCCTAATAGACCAACTTGCTTGTCGCCTTTAAAGATCGCAGCACACTGACCTGGGTGCAATGCTGGGTGTTCACCCGCTGCAAAACGGTATTCAGCGTCACCATTGATGCTCAACATGGCTTCTACGTCCCCTTTAAGGTCGTAGAAATCCACTTTCTCCGCTGCGTTTGACCAACCCATAGAGAAGCGGCTGCCACAGATAAGACCCGCTAACATTGGCTCCTGAGTAAGCTCGTCGCCATTTGGCACAAAACGCAAACCCGTCTCAAACAAACGCACATCCGATTGCTGACGCTTAAGGTTGTGCTCAGCAGCTTTAATCAAGCCTACCCACAAGGTAGAACGCATTACGGCCATATCCGCTGAAATTGGGTTCGCCAAAGTCAGGCCGTCTACCTGCGGGTCAACCAACTTTTGCACTTTCGGGTCAACAAAGCTGTAGGTAATGGCTTCTTGATAACCACGGCTCACCCAGAACTGCTTAAGTGTATTAATTGGTGTAATCACTTCAGGCTCGCTTTGTAGATCAAGAGCGGCCATCGGCGTTGTCACTGGCAAGTTGTTGTAGCCATGGATACGGGCAATCTCTTCAATCAAGTCCGCTTCGATACTGATATCAAAACGATAGCTTGGTACATTCACGGTCCAGCCCGTTGCATTGGCCGTCACCGTCATCCCTAAACGAGTCAGCATGGTTTCGATTTCAATCGCTGGTAATTCCAGTGCCAAAACATCAACCACACGCTGTGCGCGCAGCTCAACCGTCGCTTCAACTGGCATCGCCGTTGAATCTTCAGTGTTCACAACTGGGCCTGCTTGGCCGCCACAAATCTCAACGATGAGCTGGGTGGCACGCTCCATAGCATCATTTTGTAAACGGTAATCCACACCACGCTCAAAGCGGTGAGACGAATCGGTATGCAAACCATAGTTACGCGCTTTACCAGCAATAGCGATTGGGTCAAAGTAAGCCACTTCTAAGAAGATGTCTTTGGTATCTGTGTTCACACCTGACTGCTCACCACCCATCACACCGGCAATGGCTAATGGTTTGGCGTTATCGGCAATCACTAATGTATCGCTGCTCAGTTCAATTTCTTGGCCATCGAGTAGCGTTAGTTTTTCTTTGTCATTAGCCATACGTACGTTAATAGCACCGTCGATTTTAGCTAAATCAAACGCATGCATTGGCTGACCAAGCTCTAACAGAACATAGTTTGTCACATCCACAATTGGGTCGATTGAACGAATACCACTGCGACGCAGTTTTTCAATCATCCACAATGGCGTAACCGCCGTCACATCAACCCCTTTTACAACACGTCCCACATATTTAGGGCATGCTTGAGGGGCTGACAAAGTAACCGGTAGAGTGTCGTTGACTTGCGCGGCCATGACTTCAATGTTTAATGGTTTAACATCTACATTATTCAATGTGCCCACTTCACGTGCCAAACCTTTCACACTCAAACAGTCTGCACGATTTGGTGTTAAATCCACTTCAATGATGGCATCGTTGAGATTTAAATATTCACGCACATCCTGACCAATGGGTGCATCTGCAGCCAGCTCCATTAAGCCATCAGATTGCTCAGCCATACCCATTTCCGCTTCGGCACATAACATACCGTGGCTTTCTACACCGCGTAGTTTGGCCTTTTTAATCTTAAAACCTTTACCATCTGGTGTTGGCAGTACCGCACCAATTTTTGCCATTGGTACCTTTAACCCTTCACGTACATTCGGTGCACCGCAGACGATTTGAAAGGTATCCGTGCCATCGGTGACTTGGCATAAACTTAATTTGTCTGCATCAGGGTGCTGTTCACGTTTCACCACTTGGGCAACCACAATACCGCTGAACTCGCCCGCAACAGGATCAACCGCATCCACTTCTAGACCCGCCATGGTCACTTGCTCAACAAGCTCATCGGTGGTCAGGCTTGGACTCACCCATTCTCTTAACCAGCTTTCACTGAATTTCATTTTATATTCCTGAATTCTTTTCTATATGCGAGCCAGCAACCTATCTAGGGCGCTACGCTCCCGATTCTTTTGGTAAATTAATTAAATTGTTCTAAAAATTTAACATCATTTTCGAAGAACAATCGCAAATCGTTTACGCCATAACGCAACATGGCTAGGCGCTCTACCCCTAGGCCGAAGGCAAAGCCCATGTATTGTTCAGGGTCTACACCACTTGCTTGCAATACATTTGGGTGCACCATGCCGCAACCACCAACCTCTAACCAGCCTGTTTTACTCGATGCCCACTGGATATCAAACTCAGCCGATGGCTCAGTAAATGGGAAGTAAGACGGACGAAAACGCACACTTAGGTTGTCATCTTCAAAGAAGGTACGTAAAAATTGCTCTACCGTGCCTTTTAAGTCCGCAAAGCTGACTTTTTTATCTACCAACAAACCTTCCACCTGGTGAAACATAGGGGTGTGGGTTTGGTCGGAATCGCATCGGTAAACACGGCCCGGACAAATGATTCGAATCGGTGGCTCTTGCGCTTCCATGGTACGGATCTGTACAGGCGACGTATGAGTACGTAATAATTGCTGCGCATCAAAGTAAAAAGTGTCATGCATGGCACGAGCAGGATGGTGTGCTGGGATATTCAAGGCATCGAAATTATGGAAGTTATCTTCTACTTCTGGGCCAACTGCAACATTGTAGCCTGCATGTTTAAAGAAATTTTCAATGCGCTGCAGTGTGCGTGTTACAGGGTGCAAACCGCCTGCTTGTTGGCCACGGCCCGGTAGCGTGACATCAATGCTTTCAGATTTTAGTTTTTCAGCGAGCGCTGCATTTTCTAGCTCTGCTTTTTTGGCACGAATCGCATCTTCTACTTGCTGCTTAGCTTCGTTAATTTTAGCGCCAGCAGCTGGGCGTTCTTCATTACTTAATTTACCCAGGGTTTTAAGTTGTGCCGTTAACACACCCTTTTTACCAAGGTAATCAACACGTACTTGATCTAGCACTTGCACATCTTGTGCTTGCTCAACTTTTGCCAGTGCTTCGGTTACCAAATTTTGTAGGTTTTCCAATTTTCCTGCTCCAAATAACACGTTCACACGTGTTGTTCATTTAGGCCTAAGCCACTGCCACACAATGACAATATTGAGGGCGATACAGATAAAACATTTGAGACGGACACATAAGCCAAAACACGGCTCAGCTCTAGCCCTATATTGTCATTGTTTTATTATTCAATGTTTAAAACAAAAATAGGGAAAGTGCCTATGGCGCTTCCCCTATTCGAGACAAGACAATTTAAAAATTAAATTTCTTGTAACTGTCGATCTTTAAAAGGTCGAACTGTCAGCTGGTGCTTACAGAGAGGCTTTAGCTTTTTCAACTAATGCCGCAAAAGCGCCTTTTTCATTAACGGCTAAATCAGCTAACACCTTACGATCGATCTCGATAGAGGCATTTTTCAGACCGTTAATAAAGCGGCTGTAAGACAAACCGTTGATACGTGCACCAGCATTGATACGCGCAATCCATAGAGCACGGAATTGACGTTTACGCTGACGACGGTCACGGTAAGCATATTGACCAGCTTTGATAACCGCTTGCTTAGCTACACGGAATACACGAGAACGTGCACCGTAGTAACCTTTAGCTTGCTTTAAAACTTTTTTATGACGACGGCGTGCTACCACACCACGTTTTACACGAGCCATATTGAACTCCTCTTAACCAAATAAATTATTAAACGCCAGGTAGCATACGCTTGATTAGCGGTACATCAGATGCGTGAACTTGCAACTGAGAACGTAATTGACGCTTACGCTTGGTGCTTTTTTTGGTCAAGATGTGAGCACGGTGTGCTTGACGGTGTTTGAAGCCGTTACCAGTCTTTTTGAAGCGCTTTGCAGCACCGCTATGACTTTTAATTTTGTTAGACATGCTAATAAAATCTCATCCGCATTGGTTTAATTAACAGCAGCAGGTGGTCGTTGTCTTGGTTACCCATGGCAACGACGCTCGTTACAGACCTAACTACTTCTTCTTAATGGGTGCTAACACCATGGTTAGCTGACGACCTTCCATTTTAGGGCGTAATTCTACGTTAGCGATTTCGCTGAGATCTTCCTCAACACGCTTAAGTAGCTTCATGCCCAATTCTTGGTGAGCCATCTCACGACCGCGAAAACGTAATGTAATCTTGGCCTTGTCCCCATGTTCAAGAAACTTAGTCAGGTTGCGAAGTTTGACCTGATAGTCTCCATCTTCAGTACCAGGACGGAATTTAATTTCCTTAACCTGGGTTTGAACTTGCTTTTTCTTTGCAGCGGCTTTTTGCTTCTTCTCTTCGTAGAGCTTTTTGCCAAAATCCATGATCTTACATACGATCGGATCGCCATCTGCAATTTGTACTAAATCGAGTTCGGCTTCTTGAGCAAGCTGAAGGGCTTCATCCATAGGCTTAACGCCTAATTGTTCCCCATCAGCACTAATTAGTCGGCATTCCCGAGCTTTAATGTTTTCGTTGATAGATGCCTTTTCAGGACGAGCTCGGCTATTTCTATTATCGCGTCTAATTGTTATTACTCCGTTTTATTAAAATCTACTGTACGCGCTTGGCTACATCGTCTTGTAGCAGCTTGGCGAAGTCTTCGATACTCATGGATCCAAGGTCTTCACCAGTACGTGTTCGTACGGCGACAGCGTTAGAAGCCACTTCTTTGTCCCCTGCTACCAATAAATAAGGGACCTTCTGTAAAGTGTGCTCACGGATTTTAAAGCCGATCTTCTCGTTTCTCAAGTCCGATTGCACTCTAATGCCCTTTTGGGCCAAGATTTTTGCAACTTCCTTGATATATTCGGCCTGATTGTCCGTAATATTAAGTAAAACTGCCTGAACCGGTGATAACCAGACTGGCATATTCCCCGCATATTGCTCAATCAGAATACCAATGAAGCGCTCCAATGAGCCCAAAATGGCACGGTGAATCATCACTGGCGTCTGACGATCGCCGTTTTTGTCCACATATTGCGCACCTAAACGGCCAGGCATGGAGAAGTCTAGCTGAATCGTACCGCACTGCCATTCACGACCAAGACAATCCGTCAGGGCAAATTCGATCTTAGGCCCGTAGAAAGCACCTTCACCTGGCTGATAGGTAAACTCAAGTTCACTGGATTTCAAGGCATCCGCCAACGCTTTTTCAGAGTTATCCCAAATCTCTTCGCTACCAATACGCTGCTCTGGACGAGTAGACAGTTTCACTGCCACATCGTGGAAACCAAAGGTTTTATACGTATCAAGGATCATGGCAATACAGCCATTCACTTCATCTAGAATTTGCTCAGGCATACAGAAAATATGCGCATCGTCCTGCGTAAACGAACGCACACGCATTAAGCCATGCAAAGCACCAGACGGTTCATTACGGTGACAACAGCCAAATTCCGCTAAGCGCAATGGCAGGTCACGGTATGATTTCAGGCCTTGGTTAAAGATCTGAATGTGACCTGGGCAGTTCATGGGCTTAATGGCGTATTCGCGTTTTTCAGATTCAGTGGTGAACATGGCATCAGAGAATTTATCCCAGTGACCAGAACGCTCCCATAAGCTGCGGTCCATAACCATGGGCGCCTTCACTTCGTCATAGCTGTACTCAGATAACTTCTGACGTACAAACTTTTCAAGTTCGGTATAAATCGTCCAACCTTTACCGTGCCAAAACACCATACCTGGGGCTTCTTCTTGCCAATGGAACAGGTCAAGGGTTTTACCCAATTTACGGTGATCACGCTTTTCCGCTTCTTCTAACAAGGTTAAGTATGCTTTAAGGGCTTTTTTGTCTGCCCATGCTGTACCGTATACACGCTGCAGCATTTTATTGTCAGAGTTACCACGCCAGTAAGCACCGGCTACCTTCATTAGCTTAAAGTTTTGGCAGAATTTCATGTTCGGCACGTGTGGGCCACGACACATATCGATGTATTCTTCGTGGTGATAAAGCGCCGGCTGGTCATCCTTGGCGATATTCTCGTCCAAGATCTCAATTTTGTAAGGCTCACCACGTTCTTCAAACGTATCGCGGGCGGTCTGCCAAGAACCCACTTTTTTAACCACTTGGTAATTGGTCTTGGCCAATTCCATCATGCGTTTTTCTAGCTGCTTTAATTCGTCTTCGTTAATGGCGAAGTCCGCGTCGATGTCGTAGTAAAAGCCGTTATCAATGGTTGGACCTATCGCCATCTTTACATTAGGCCAAAGCTGCTTAATGGCATGACCAAGAAGGTGAGCACATGAGTGACGCAAGATCTCAAGGCCTTCACTGTCTTTTGCGGTAATAATACGCAGATCGGCGTCTTGCTCGATCATGTCACACGCATCGACTAATTTGCCATTTACGGCACCAGCGATGGTGGCTTTTGCTAGGCCAGAGCCAATGTCGGCAGCCACATCCATTACGGATACCGCTGAATCAAATTCGCGCTTGGAGCCATCAGGCAGGGTAATAACAGGCATGGTATGTCCTAGTTCAGTGGTGGGGCCTACAAAGCCACACATGGTTTTTAGCTCGACACGTATGTGCGAGATGCCGACTTCGCTTGCTTATGCAGAAGCTGTTGTACCTACCAAGTACCGCTAACTGCATCGCCCAGCGAAAACATCCGAGCATTGAAATAAATTTGAGCGGCGTATTAAAGCAGATTTCGGCTTTTAGGGGAATATTTGCAGCACCTGACCCCATAAAAAAACCAGTAACAAGAAACACTTAGCTTGCAAAGAGGAAAAAAATACGTAGAATTCAGCGCGCATCGCAATTTAAGTTATAAGCGTTCGCATTTTAGTCGCGTAGCTCAGTTGGTTAGAGCACCACCTTGACATGGTGGGGGTCGCTAGTTCGAATCTAGTCGCGACTACCAGAATTCAAAAGCCCAGCTTGAAAACAAGCTGGGCTTTTTTATTTCTATTGGTTTTGAATATGAGGAGGAGCCTGATACTCCCCTCATAAAAACTAACTGTTTTTGATCAACTGTAACTTTAAGCGTTCAAGCTCATCACGATAGCGCGCTGCCTCTTCAAATTTAAGCTCGCGAGCCGATGCCAGCATTGCGTCTTCGACCTTGGAAATGCGCTTATCAATTTCGGCCACCGTCATAAACTCAATGGCATCATCCAATGATTTTGTTGACGCCTTACTGCGCTTTTTACTGCCGACTTTTTTGCCGGGTGTCACCGCACCTTCAAGAATATCCTCGACACTCTTGCGAACGGACATAGGCGTAATACCATGCTCAAGGTTGAACGCCACCTGAGTTTCACGGCGACGATCTGTTTCATCCATGGCGCGCCTCATAGAATCGGTGATTTTTTCAGCGTACAAAATGGCCTTGCCCTGCTCATTACGGGCGGCACGACCAATGGTTTGAATCAAGGATTTATCGGAGCGTAAAAAGCCTTCTTTATCCGCATCAAATATAGCAACCAAGGCAACCTCAGGAATATCCAAGCCTTCTCGCAATAAGTTAATGCCCACTAACACATCAAATTCACCAAGGCGTAAGTCACGGATAATCTCGATGCGTTCAACCGTATCAATATCGCTATGAAGATAACGCACACGCACATCATGCTCGGCTAGAAAATCAGTCAAATCTTCGGCCATACGCTTTGTGAGCACTGTAATTAAGATACGCTCGCCCAACGCAGTGCGCGTGCGGATTTCACCCAGCACATCATCCACCTGAGTGGTGGCCGGACGAATTTCAATAATAGGGTCCACCAAGCCTGTTGGACGCACCAACTGTTCAATCACCGCATCCTGATGCGCCGCCTCATATTTACCTGGCGTGGCTGAAACAAAGATGGTTTGCGGCGAGATGGCTTCCCACTCTTCAAATTTCATGGGGCGATTATCTAGCGCTGAAGGTAAACGAAACCCAAACTCCACCAGGGTTTCTTTACGGGAGCGATCTCCCTTGTACATGGCACCAAACTGCGGAATGGTCACGTGACTCTCATCAATAAACATCAAGGCATCATCGGGCAGATAATCAAACAAGGTGGGTGGCGGCAGGCCAGAATCTCGGCCAGATAAATAACGCGAGTAGTTTTCGATGCCGTTGCAATAACCAAGCTGTTGAATCATCTCTAAGTCGTAGACGGTTCTTTGCTCAAGGCGCTGAGCTTCGACCAATTTATTATTGCTGCGCAGCTGCTCTAAACGCCCTTTTAGCTCATCTTTGACCTCGTCAATCATATCCACCAAGGTTTCTCTTGGTGTCACATAGTGGCTTTTGGGGAAGATGGTCACACGAGGCAGTTTGCGTAAGACCTCGCCGGTTAATGGATCAAAAACACTGATTTGCTCGATTTCATCATCAAACAACTCAACGCGAACGGCTTCTTTTTCAGATTCTGCTGGGAAGATATCAATCACGTCACCACGCACACGGTAGGTTGCGCGATAAAAATCCACATCGTTGCGCTTATATTGCAGCTCAGCCAAGCGGCGCAGCAGGCCGCGTTGATCAATGACATCACCCTTATCTAGGTGAAGCACCATTTTCAAATAAGACTCAGGATCCCCAAGACCATATATGGCAGAAACCGTGGCCACAATAATGGTGTCCCGACGCTCCATTAACGCCTTCGTCGCCGATAATCGCATTTGCTCAATGTGTTCATTCACCGATGCGTCTTTCTCTATAAAGGTATCACTGGAGGGTACATAGGCTTCTGGCTGGTAGTAGTCGTAGTAAGAGACAAAATACTCAACCGAGTTATTAGGAAAGAACTCTTTAAACTCACCATACAACTGGGCCGCTAAGGTTTTATTGTGGGCCAGTACAATGGCTGGACGCTGAGATTGGGCAATCACATTGGCCATGGTGAACGTCTTCCCAGAGCCGGTAACCCCTAGCAAGGTCTGACGGGCCAAACCAGAGTTCAGGCCGTCCATTAACTGCTCAATGGCTTTCGGCTGATCACCCGCCGGGGCGTATTTACTTTTTACTTCAAACGCTTTTGACATAAACCCTTGCGAGCAAGCCCGCTCCTACCAAACCACAAGCCAGCCAGTTTACGAGTGAGGCGCAACAAATACAATTTTCTCGCGCTAAACCATGCACATTCCATCGCAAAGCAAAACTCAAAGCACCAAGCTCTGGCCCACTCAAAACAACACAATCAATTAGCAACTTTCAGCACACCTTGCCCTCCAAACTGAGTGTCCGAGTAAAGCATGGTAAATCAACCAACAAACATGCCACATTAAGAAAACATCCTCCTAAATCAACACCCTAGATACCCATTTAAACCACAATCTCAACCCCCTAGCGTGAACATATTCTCGCAATGCCAAACAAGTTCCGATAGAATACGTCCGCTTAAACCCACAGGGTAAGCACTACTTTAAACCCTCTTTTGTTAAGGATGTGGCCTTGAACCTGCAACTATCTGATCGTGTTCAAAGCATTAAGCCCTCACCTACCCTAGCCGTAACCAATCGCGCTGCGGAATTGCGTGCTGCTGGCCAAGATATTATCGGCCTAGGTGCCGGCGAGCCAGATTTCGATACGCCAGAACACATTAAAACGGCGGCGATTAATGCGATTAATTCAGGCTTTACTAAGTACACCGCCGTTGACGGCACGCCTGACCTTAAAAAAGCCATCATTAACAAATTCAAACGCGATAACGGCCTAGATTACGAAGCCAACCAAATCTTGGTTTCTTGCGGTGGCAAGCAAAGCTTCTTCAACTTAAGCCTTGCATTACTGAACCCAGGCGATGAAGTTGTGATTCCAGCACCTTACTGGGTGAGCTACCCAGATATGGTATTGATCGCTGAAGGCGTGCCGGTTGTGATTGAAACAGACGCAGACGCGCGCTTTAAAATTACCGCAGAGCAATTAGAAGCCGCAATCACACCTAAAACAAAATTAGTGGTACTCAACAGCCCGTCCAACCCATCTGGCATGGCTTACACCAAGGCAGAACTAGAAGCACTGGGCGCTGTGTTGCGTAAACATCAAGATGTATTGATCGCCACCGATGACATGTATGAACCGATCCTATGGACCGAAGAGCCATTCAATAACATCGTCACCGCCAACCCTGACTTGTACGAGCGCACAATCGTATTAAACGGCGTATCGAAAGCGTACAGCATGACAGGCTGGCGTATTGGCTATGCAGCTGGGCCTGCTGCACTGATTGGCTCAATGAAAAAAATCCAAAGCCAAAGCACCTCAAACCCAACATCCGTAGCACAAGTAGCCGCACAAGCTGCACTGGATGGTGACCAGCAATGCGTGAAAGACATGGTTAAAGTGTTTAAGCAGCGTCATGACTATATGGTTGAAGCCTTAAACGCCATTGACGGTATTGAATGTCTAAAAGGTGACGGCACCTTTTATCTGTTCCCTGACTTCTCTGGTGCGCAGAAAAAACTTAACTGCGAGACAGATACTGATTTAGCAGAAAAACTACTAGAAGCAGGCGTAGCCCTTGTTCCTGGTAGCGCATTCGGCACACCGGGACACATGCGTATTAGCTTTGCAACCAGTGATGGACACCTGCAGAAAGCCGTTGAGCGCTTAACCAAAGCACTTGGTTAAGCGCTAACTAGGTAATACACTTAACATAAAAAAACCGCCTAGGCGGTTTTTTTATGTTCGATTCTTATTCATAGATAATAAACTAAGCTGTATAAAAGAAAGATGCTCTATAAATCTAGCTATTTGACTCGATACATCAATTTAAAATCTGACTCTAGCTCCGAATAACAACATAAACACACTGGCAAAAATGAAAACAATCGATTTCCAGAGCATTAACCACCCTCAAATATTTTTTGGCCTACTCACACTTATATATTTTATTATTCAACCATGGTTTAGAACCACATCGAATGACCTATGGTTACTTATTAGCCTGTTTAGCTTAGCGTATATTGCATACCTGATAGTATCCAAACAAAATAAACAACTAGAGACACCAAAAAGGCTTAAGCAGCTTTTCTTTGCGCTAAGCCTATTACCATTGGTATCTATTGTAAGCTACCTTGCTAGCCCACTAGAAAATATGACCCCATCTCAGCTTGAACCCGATATTCGCTGGCTTCTAATCATCCCAATAATTATTGCACTAAGAGCCGCTGAGGTTGGCCCGAGATGGATTATCGCCTGTATAGCTGGGTATATCCTATCTTCATTTACATCAGCATTTATCGACACCAATAACATGCAAAACTTAAGAATCAGAGCCAATGGCGATGAAAATGCCGTCACATATGGGATGTTTAACGCTACAGTAACGTTAATGGCATTAGCCGTTTTTGTTAGTGCCTACATAAAAAACAACAATCACAACACAATAAAGCCAATAGTTATTAGGGCTGGGCTAATAGTTATATTTACGCTTGGTATAATTGCCTGTTTTTTAAGCGGCACAAGGGCAGCCATAATGCTTATCCCTCTTGTTTTAGCGGTTCTTTATGCCACCCAGTACAGTACTAAGAAAGCAATCCTAGGCAGCGGAGTAATATTATTGACGCTTACAACGTTTATTACCCTGAATCAGCAAACAGCATTTGTAAAAAGAATCATTAGCACTCCAGAGAAGATCGTCAACTATTTTGAAAAGGCTGACAAAAAAAGCAAACTGACAAGTGTTGGGCAGCGCCTGGAAATCTGGCAGGAAAGCGTCTGTATTTTTAAGAAGCACCCTATTCTAGGCACAGGCCCACGTAGCTTTAGCCAAGCCCACCAAAAATTTGGAGGGATCGATCATTGTAACGCCACACAATACCTGCAACAGGGCTTTTATCAGGCACACAGCGTTTACTTCAATACTTTAGGCACGCTAGGCATTGCAGGTATAATAAGCCTTAGCCTTATTGTTTTCTTATCAATGAAGCAAATACCTTCAGCATTAAAAAGTACAAGCACAACGATACAATTAGGGGGGCTTCTCATGCTTACCGTATTGCTATGCCACATTATTAATGGCCTAACGGTTGACCTCTGGTTCAGAAATCACGTTATAAGCAAAAATTTATTAATATGGGCTTTACCCGTCGTTTTAATATTTGGATTTAAAAAAACAACTCAAAATGCGCCAATGGCTAAAGAACTAACAAACTAATGTGACAGAGTTAATTTTTATAGTCTATTCTTGACAATAGTTTCAAAATCAATAACATACGCATCAGTTGTTCCCCGATAGCTCAGTTGGTAGAGCAGTAGACTGTTAATCTATTGGTCACTGGTTCGAGTCCAGTTCGGGGAGCCACTTTTAAGCTATACTGAGTCTCAGGATCGAGATGAGGCCACTGCATGCTAGAATTCCTACTGAACGCCCCCCGTTTAAGTAAACGTATTATAACCCTTACTTTTGACCTATTTGCCATACCACTGGCCATATACGCCGCACTAGCCTTACGCCATGGTGAGTGGCTATTACCCATATCTCATTCGCTTATACTTGTCATGGTGAGCACCACATTCATTACATCGGCAGTTTTTATTAAGCTGGGGTTATATAGAGCAGTGGTTCGCTTTATGGCGGGGAAAGCATTTGGCACTCTGGCCATGGGCATTACGATTTCTGCCTTGGTACTGGCAAGTTCATCCTTTATTAGCCAGACAAACCTACCAAGATCCAGCATTATCATATATTGGTTTACCGCGTTTGCGCTATTAGGCCTACCCCGTTTATTTATACGCAATATTGTAAGTCAGCTGAATAGCTCAAACCGTGAGCCTGTCTTAATATACGGTGCCGGCAACCAAGGGGTGGCGCTTATTAACACATTAACCACCAGTGAGCAATTCCGTCCAATTGCACTCATTGATGACGACAAAAAAAAGCAAGGCACTATTATTCACAGCCTTAAAGTTCACAGCTCAGCCGATGCAATACAGCTAAGTGCACATTTTGGGGTAAAAAAAGTCTTACTAGCACTGGGCAACACCAGCACATCTAAACGCAAACAATTAATTGAAAATCTAGCAGATACCAAACTAGAAATTCTAACTACCCCTGCGGTACAAGATATTATTAGTGGTAAAGCAAAGATTGAAGAAGTCAAAGAAGTCGAAATTGAAGACTTGCTTGGTCGCGATTGTGTCTCCCCAAATAAAGCACTGCTCAGTCAAAACATTAAAGATAAAGTGGTACTGGTAACCGGTGCCGGCGGCAGCATTGGGTCTGAGCTTTGCCGCCAGATCATCACCCAACAACCAACAAAACTCATATTATTAGAGCTAAATGAATTTAGCCTCTACAGCATAGAGCAAGAGCTTAACCAATACTGCCAGAACCACAATCATTGCCATACTGAAATCATATCTATACTGGGCTCTGTACAAAAACAAAACCGATTAGAAACCATATTCACTACCTTTGGCGTACAAACCATATACCACGCCGCTGCTTATAAGCATGTGCCCATGGTTGAACACAATGTAGTAGAAGGCGTACGCAACAACGTGTTTGGTACATGGTACTGCGCTGAGGCCGCCATTAAAGCAGGTGTAGAACGCTTTGTACTGATCAGCACCGATAAAGCCGTGCGCCCTACTAATGTAATGGGGGCCAGCAAACGCCTAGCTGAATTAGTACTACAGGCCCTAGCCAAACGCCAATCAGACACTTTATTTTGCATGGTGCGCTTTGGCAATGTACTAGGCAGCTCAGGCTCCGTCGTGCCGTTGTTTCGCAAACAAATAAAAGATGGCGGCCCTATAACGGTCACCCACCCAGATATCATCCGTTACTTCATGACCATACCCGAAGCCAGCCAACTGGTTATACAAGCTGGCGCAATGGGCAAAGGAGGGGATGTATTTGTACTAGACATGGGCGAACCAGTAAAAATTGTAAACCTTGCGCAAAAAATGATTCGCCTATCTGGCCTGACTGAAAAAACAGATGCCAACCCGAACGGCGATATAGGCATTCAGTTTAGCGGCTTGCGCCCAGGTGAAAAACTCTATGAAGAGCTATTGATTGGCGACAATGTAGAAGGCAGTAGCCATCCCAGAATCATGACCGCCAATGAAGTGCACCTTTCGTGGCCAGAAACCCACAACTTACTCAACCGGCTAGATAAAGCATGCCATGACTTTAAAGTAGAAGATGTGATCAATTTATTACTAGAAGCACCTGCTGCCTTTAACAAACAAGGTGACAACCCAGACTGGGTATACAACCAAACCCAAAAAAAATGACGCTCAGTAAGCGCCTTTTTCATCTGTACGAGCAAGCTAGCATGCACAGTGAGTGTTTTGGGTACTGCACGCGAAAAGCCTATGTCTTCGCGTCATTCCCCCGCAAGCCGGAATCCACTTTACAACTACTTAACCCTATCACCCACACCTGAACTAACCCCTACTTCTGTGCCATACTCAATACGCTCTTCAACACATCACAGGTTTTATTAACCTCTGCCTCAGTTAATGTTGGGTGAACCAAAAACATTAAACTGGTTTCGCCTAACTCTTTTGCATTCGACAAAGGCTCACTAGGGCGCCATCCAGTGCCATCAAACGCTTTTTCTAGATAAACCTCAGAACAACTTCCCTGAAAACAAGGCACGCCCCTTTCGACAATTTCATTCACAATCTTATCTCGAGTCCATCCATCCGCTAGATTTTCAGGCTCGACAAACAAATAATGTTTATATTCAGCATGTTCAATATAGGACGGAACCTGCACGGTGCGCACAATATTAAAACCAGCAGCAACATCATCTATCAACTGTCCATTCTTCCTACGTTTAGCAGACCAATCTAACATACGAGTAAGCTGAATACGGCCAATAACAGCTTGCATTTCGGTCATACGCCAATTAGTACCAAAGCTTTCATGCAGCCACCTAAAGCCTGGCGCGTGCTCACGCTCGTAGACCGCTTCATAACTCTTACCGTGATCTTTATAAGACCACATTATTCGCCAGAGTGATTCATCATTGGTGGTCACCATGCCACCCTCTCCACCAGTCGTCATGATTTTATCTTGGCAAAAAGACCAGCACCCTATGTGACCAATGGAACCTACAGAACGTCCTTTATATTTTGCACCATGAGCCTGGGCACAATCTTCAATCACAGCAATACCATAACGATTTGCTAGATCCATTATGGAGCCCATTTCTGCGGGCATACCCGCTAAGTGAACAACTATCACAGCTTTTGTTTTATCTGTTACCATTCTCTCAATAAATTCAGCTTCTATATTTTGCGAATTTAAATCCACATCGGCGAACACAGGAATACCCCCTGCCGTTACCACTGAAGAAACTGAAGCTAAAAAAGTACGAGGCGTAACAATAACCTCATCGCCTGCACCGATACCCAAAGCCTTTAAAGCCAAATCTAACGCAAGCGTTCCGTTCCCTAATGCAACCGCATATTTAGAATCAGCCCAAGTAGCAAACTCTTTTTCAAATTTACGGCACTCTTGGCCAGTCCAATAATTGACTTTATTTGAAAGCACAACATCACGAACCGCATTAGCTTCTTCTTCAGTAAAAGAAGGCCAAGGTGAAAAAGGGGTATTTAACATGACTATTTACGCTCTAAAATTTTTGCAGGGCTTCCAACAACCACCGTATTAGGGGCAACATCTTTTACAACAACTGAACCAGCACCAATAACAGCATTCGAACCCACGGTAATTAGCTGGCAAGTTACAACACCTATTCCGACCCAAGCACATTGACCTATCTTGGTTCCGCCGGCCAAATTAGCACCAGGACTTACATGAACTGCTTCGGCTAAAAAACAATCGTGATCAATACTGCATCCTGTATTCAATATTGAACCAAAGCCAATACTCACATCAGCATTAACCACGACACCGGCACAAATAACGCAAGCAGCGTTAATTTTTGCATAGCGACTAATAATTGCTTGAGGATGAATGATTGACGGTAAAGGTATCTTCTTCTGATTTAAAAGGTTGAGTTTTCTTAAACGAATTTCATTATTGCCTATAGCAACAAAAACACCGTCATAGTTTTGAATAACGTCCAGTAAACTTTCCGTATTACCCTTAATAGGCCATACAGAATTTTTTTTTATTTCAGGCCAAGCATCATCAAAAAAGATAACTTCATCCCAACCTGATAATTCGGCAATATCAGCAACAACTTTACCATGACCACTAGCACCTAGAATGGCTAAACGCTTCACTGTTTAGTACCTGTAAACTTGCTCATAGTCACTTCACCATCAGCACTAATACCATCACGAACTAATACTTTTTTAATCGTTAAAAAGATAATAGTAATATCTAACGAAAGAGAACGATTATCGACATACCAAACATCTAACTTAAATTTATCTTCCCAACTAATAGCATTGCGACCATTAATTTGAGCCCAACCCGTAACACCAGGGCGAGCCTCATGGCGGCGGTATTGCTCTTCAGAATATAATGGTAGGTATTCCATCAGCAAAGGACGAGGGCCAACTAAGCTCATATCACCTTTAAGCACATTCCAAAGCTCTGGCAATTCATCCAAACTACTCGAACGTAAAAAACCTCCAAAGGGAGTCATGCGCTCTTCATCGGGCAAAGGTTGCCCATTGGTATCGACAGCATCTAGCATGGTACGGAATTTTATCATTTCAAATGGCTTACCATCTTTGCCTGGGCGAACTTGACGAAATAACACAGGCGAGCCTAATTTACGGCTGATTTTCCAAGCAACAATTGCAATAACAGGGCTAAATAAAACCAAACCACAGAAAGAAGCAATAATATCGAACAACCTTTTAAACATTACTTAATTAAACCCATGCTAAATAACATTTGTTCATTAACCTTATGGACATCGTATTTCCGCTCTGCAATTTCACGAGAGCATTGACCCATACTTGAAATGAGCCCAGGATTTTCTATAAATTGTAACATTGCTTTTAATAATGACTCACTATCTCTTGCTTCAATCAAATATCCATTTTCACCATCAACAACTGTTTCACGGCAACCAGGCATATCCGTCGTTATTACAGGCCTTCCCATCGAAAGGGCCTCAAGTATTGTTCTAGGTGTACCTTCAGGGTAAAAACTTGGCAAAACGAAAACACTACTATCAGCTAATACGGGTCTAACATCACTTAGTCTTCCATGATAATTTATAACACCATCTTTACACCACTGCTCTAACTCAGCTGGGGTAATTGAATCAGAATTATCATCAATCCATCCAACAACGTGAAATTCAACAACAGACACCATAGCCCTTAGCCGATATGCAGCTTCAACGAACTGCCGAATCCCTTTATCGCCGAGTAGTCTAGCAATAAATAAAAATTTAATAGGGGATTGAACTGGAGGTACTAATGGGAAGGAATCTAAATTCACCCCAGATCCATTCACAACCACTGCTTGCAACTTAAAGGGAATGATATTTTGAGTGTTTAAAATCTTTTTATCATCAGGGTTTTGAAGGAATAATAAATGCAAACAAAACATAGCTCTTTTATATAAGAATTTAATTAGCCAGCCGACAAAAGAACTCTTACGATTAGCAACAAATGCATTCCCAAGCCCAGTTATCATAGCAAACCTGTTCGGAACCCGATTAATCCAAGAAGCAAATGAGCCATAAATAACAGGCTTTATGGTATAAGACAAAACGTGGGAAGGTTTGACCCTATTAATTAAAAAAATTAATGCTATTAATGTTAAGATATCACCAAGTGGATTTAAGCCAGCTCTATCTAAAGGAATCTGATGTGTCTTTACACTCATTTTATGAAGGCCCGCTAAAACATCACTAGTTGCATTAATATGAGGGCAAGCGACATGAACCTCAAACCCCTGTTCAAGTAACCGTAAAATTAAATCACCCCTAAACTTTATAATGGAGTCAGCAAAACCCGCAATAATTAGAATCTTCACTAGACATCCTTATTAATTATAAAAGCAGTCATAACATCACCCAAAACCAAAAAGGCTAAATTTTAACATATAAACACCCAACAGTGACTGAAAGAGCAGCGCAAGGGCCATAATCAACTTACGAACTTTATTAAAAAATGAAAAACTAAGGACTAAAAGTATCATTAATGCAATAGAAGTCATTCTATGGGCAAACGGAGTCAATAAATAAAGAAATAAACACATAAACGATACCAAAATCGAATATCGGATAAAATGTTTATTCTTACTTTTATAAGAAAGAAAAAGAAATACTATAAAATTAAACAGAAATAAAAAAGTTCGTCCAGCGCCCCTTTCATAAACATCAACATCGTAAACTTTATAATTCGTATCTATATACCCAGTTGTTATCAAATAAAAACCAGCGACTATAAAAAATACCGAAAAAAATTGAAGCCACCACCGAAAGTATGAAATTACCACACATATTGCGCAGAAAACCCCAAGCACAGTATGCAACGATGCAGTAATCAATACAAATACCAAAGAATACCAACTCCCTCTAAAGTAAAATAAGGATAGGGTAAAAAAACCTAGTGCCGAGGAAAATCTAGGAGTCTGATAAAGGATCAAAAAAATTGGATTCATAAAAATAATTAATAGAAGTGAAAAATGTACTTTACCCCACCCATTAAATGAAGTGATAACAAGCGCAATACAAAAACAAAATAAAAAGGTCGAAATCCAGTAATACTCAGAAGCAGTACCCCCGATACTGTTCAAAAAATGCATAATATATGCTGACCCTATCTCAACAGAGAAGCGTTCCAACGAAGAACCAGTTGAAATATACTTATTATAATTATTATAATCAGGAAAATACGGATAAAAAGCCGATAAAACACTTGGTATAACTAAAGAAACAAATAATAAATATAGAACAATATTTATATTTAATGGGTATTCAATACCACTAACTCTTTCTTTTATGAAAAACACCCCCAAAATATCAACCTCAAAAAATAAACAATAAAAAGCGTCTAGGAATATACCTAAAAATTTTCACCCAGTCACCAAATAACACTCTTCCCACTTCTAAGTAAGCTTTAGAAGCTATATTATCATTCGATATTACTGATGAAATATAGTGTTTAATAAATACAACAAAAAAATACCTGTTAGACTTTTTTGGCCTTAAATACGGTGACATGCTCGCATAATACCTCAGCAAATATGATACCTGACCACTGCGACTCAACCTACTTAAATCATCCTCCCTATAAACCCTTACAAGGACTTCATTTATAAAATAAAGGCTTTCTTTCTCCATTAATCTCGCCCAAACATATAGATCTTCACCGACACTCATCCCTTCAGGAAAACCACCAATTTCAAACAATAACTCCTTCCTAATGACCACCTTGGAGCTATTCATTAATGATACCTTTGATGCCTGGCTAAAATAATCATCAACTTCAGTAATTTTCTTTTTAAAAGTAGGCATAATTTTTTTATAAAAAACACCATTACAGTAAAGCGAATGTGAAGCCGAAATAACATTCGCACCTGTACCAACGATGACATTCGCAACCTCTTTTATGAAATTTGAGTACCATTCATCATCTGCATCTAAGAATGAAACATAGTCTGTATTTATATATTTCAATCCAAAATTTCTAGCAGATGACACCCCCCCGTTAGGTTTTTTATAAATCTCAATTAATTTATTATTACCATACCTATTCCTCACTAATGCCAAGCTGTTATCCGTTGAACCATCATCAACTATTACTATCTTTACAGGCAATACTGTTTGAGCTAAAACAGAATCAACAGCCCTAAAAATAGAGTACTCTTTATTATAGAGCGGTATTATCACACTTATCACATTAAAACCTTCTCTTCAGCAACCTAATTGAATCTAAAACAGATCTTATCCCTTTCCTCATATACATAAGTAAATCTATAATCAAACTTGAATGCTCGCCACCTGCTCTTTTAATAGCCCAATCTCGCGGTGCAATTAAATTCCATGACCTACCATAAATATTTTTTGATTGCATGAAGTACTTGAACTGACTCTCACCCCAAGACGTATAGGGATACGTATAAATCTGTGAACAATCACCTAGATCAGACATTAACTTCAGTGTTCTTAAATTTGTAAGTAACATACAATCAGATGCCCCCCATTTATCTAAATAACCTATATTTTTTGGATTTTCATCAATAAAATAACCAGCATATAAATAGTTAGGGTATGGATAAGCATTAATATACTTTTCAGCAGCAATCAAATTCACCTCAGATCTAATTAATATATCTGGCCTAATTATTAAAACAGCATCATAAATTACACCAGAGTCAATCACTAAGCCTATCGCTTTAGCCATTGAATTATGCATTGATTTTAAACCAAGAATAGATTTACTCCCATAATAGTCTAATTGTTCATCATCAACGAGTTCTGGCTCTACAAGTAAAGTTAACCTAGGATAATGCTTATACAGCTCACTAGAATTTACAACCATGTCTTGAAATGATTTGTCAGCCGCTTGATGCGATTGAGTTGAGCGCTCCTGGTACTCCCAAGTATGCATAAAAACATCAGCATTAAATGGTTTGATAACATACTTATTTAATGACTCTACTGTTTCCAAATACGTTCGAAGATGCCCAAACATGACAACTGCTAACTTCACATGCTTCTCCTAATAAATCGAAAGCCCGTAGTAAACCTGAGTACTACATAAGCAAAGATATGCTGGCCTGAAATCATTAATGCGATACCCAAGCATAATCCGTACACACCAAACAACATGCTACAGAGTACACCGATCAAGGTAGAAAATATAATATTATAGAACATTGCTTTCTTTAAATTTGACTCTTGACCAATTATCATTAGTGCATAGCCGACCCCCCCAAAAGAAACAAAAACTGCTTGCCCAGTGTAGATAATAAAAATAAATGTAACTAAATTTTTATATTTATCATCAAAAAACATATCTATAAAAGGCATAAACACCAGAAGAGCAATAAAATAAAACATAGAAACTATAAACAATAGTATTGTTACCCTCCGAAGCACCACACCCAAGCTCTCAATTCCTCCGTCAACGAAAGCCTTTGACATTTTTTTTATATATACACTCATAACGCCCTGATAAACAACCCTTACTAAAGATGTCAATTTTATTGCTATAATAACTTGCCCAGCGATCGCAACACCAAAAAAAACACTTCCAAGCTGCACAGGCAAATAAGACGCTAAAGACGATAAGATTGATATTAGAAAAAAATTAACAATTGAGTCCTTGGCACCTCTAAGATCAGCCCAATGCAATTGTTTTATATATGATATTTTGAGCATAAAATTAAGAATTATCGGCACATATATTAACGAAAATGCAACCACATAAAGCAACAGGGGTTGCACCTCTTGATGAAATGCTCCAAATAAGAATAAGAAAAACAATGACGGTAAAACCACTTCTATTATTACTGCTGCTAACGGGCGCCCTTTCATTACATAAATCGTTGATATTTGTATCTGCAATAAATGGAGACTACAACCAAGGATAATGATAAATGTAATAGAGAGAGGCAAATCGCCAAAGATAGTGTTTAATAGGATATATAATGAAAAAAGCAGTGCTAGCAATACAAATGAAAGAAGGCACAATAGGCCAATCATTGCTTCCTGCCTACCTCCAATTAAATCAATGCCACTAAACTTTGATAATATATAGTTGCTTATACCTCCATTTGCAAAATTTGCAAACATAAGCATAAAGTTCACAACGAGCAAAAAATAACTTGATTCATTCGCATCTAATAACTTAGCCACTAACATTGTTATAATGAACGAAAATGCAGCACCCAATACTCTAGCTAACAACACCAGTCGAAGCATTTAAAACCCTTAATAGGTCATCCAAGAAAAACTCTTAAAAAATATGATCTGGTACATAACGTTTTTGCATTATAATTAAATGACGACATTCACTGTTAAACAGCCAAAGTGATTTTCAATAAAGATATGCATTTAAAGCTATAATTTTCCCAGCTTTCCAATGAATAACATCTGTACCGACTATTTTCTTTCCGTCAATATGTAATTCAAACTCAATTACGGACTTATTTTTTGAAGTAATTATATCTTTTTCAATAAAGCTAATATTTTCTACTGATGCGAACAATCCTATTAAGAAACCTTTGATTGCACTCGCACTTGACAACTCAACATCGGGATCAATCAATATTGCAGAATCATCAAAAAACTCCATTATTTTCTCAACATCCCTTGAATGAAAAGCACGAACATAGTCACGGCTTTTATCTTCTAGTTTCTCAAAACCATGACTAATAAAATCCTCAAATACTTTGATTGAATGCGTGTCATAAAAGCTATAATAGCCATTCTTACTCACAGGCTTCGCAGCAACTTTCTTTCCCAGAAGAATCATTTCATTAATACTAGAGGAAACGAAATACAGCCCATTAACTTGACCCTGCTTACGGATCACATTTTTAGCTGCTTCAACAAAATCAGAGGCTTTCTTAAAATAAAAAAAACCAGCCATAGCATTCCTGCTAATTGGTTTTTTTTCAGAAGTTTGCTTAACATTATTATATTTATCGAGAATGGCATATGACCACTTAGGGTGAACTGATTCGAATGTCAAAACTCCCGCGTCTAAACTCTTCGCCCTAAAGTAATCAAGCACCTCATCTATATTCTCATCTAGATAATGATCTGCAGATGATATTATCAATTCGTCGTTTAGATCAATGTCATCGGGCACCATTAAGCAAGTACATTAAGCACCGCCAGTTTCCCCATTAACATCAAAAACAGTAGCATCACTATCAGTAACAATACTAATAATAGCATCTAAAGATAATGATTTTCTCTCTAGCTTAGGCACAGCATAAATTAAATGGGCAGTATTCTTCATTTTTGAAAACGCCATTTGAGAGTGTTCAAATAATGTTTTTCCAGCAATTTCAGTAAGAATCTTAGGATACATTGAGCCTTCAGTTTTTTGATAAAGGCCGGGGCCACTCATAGGAATCAATATATTCATACTTTATAGCCTTCTATTTCCTTGATGCAACGATTAATATTGTCATAATTCACATCAAACACAGTATCAACTTTTAATACATGCGCACCACTAGCATAAGCAGCTTTTAATCCATTTTCATTATCTTCAATAATTAAACACTCTTCAGGAGTCAAACCTAATTTTTCCATAGATAAATTGTACATTTCAGGATCAGGCTTACCATTTTTTACATCCTCATTGGATAAAAAGAATTCTAGATATTGCTTTAAATGGGCATGATCCATCATTATTGATACGGTATTTCTAATTGAATTTGAAGCAACAGATAGTTTATACCCTTGCTCATACAATTTAGATAATAGATATTCATGATGAAACATAGGTCGACATAAAGCATTCACCATTTCCATCGTGTATTGCTGTTTAATTTCATTGATAAAGCTATGCAATGAACGAGACAACCCCTTCTCTTGACTAAGTATTTCAAGCTTGTTTTTAGTTGGTAAACCATCATAAGTTGTTTCATGCTCAGCTCTTGTTATTTCTAGTCCAAACAACTTAAGTGCTTTATTTAGTGCCTCATAATGCCACTCTTTAGCGTCGATAAGTACACCATCCATATCAAATATTACAGCCTTAATTTTGCAACTCATGATAAGAAATAATCCTTAGCTTCTTCAGGTATGTCTGTACATAAAATTAAGTTATCGCTATTTAGGAGGTGTCCTGGAAGAGAATTTATCTTCCTCCATTCAGCATCAACACTTCTTTTATGTAATTCAGGTGAAACAATACACACACGTTTATCTTGACTAATAAAGCTTTCAATATAAGACGTATCTAGTGCCAATGATTTAAAACCATCTAACCACAAGCCATCTGCGTTATCCCAAAGTGAATTTGATTTTTCATACTCACTGCATCGCACAAAAGTTTTAAGCCCTAAATTAAAATAACCAAGCATATCTGGAATAGACATATCAAACATAAAATATTCAGATATTTCATGCTTATTCAGAATTTTTTTTATTTCGGATTGCAAACCGTCACTTTTAACATTTAGCGCTAACGGCATAACTCCTTGATATTTTTTATACAAGGATAAAAACGCATCAAATGTAATTTCATCACCACTTGGCATATCATGACTAACAACAAGTTCACCCTTGAAATCACGAATATCAGTTTCTGTACCAAACCCCATAGAGAAAGATCTTTCAAAAGCGATTTCTGTATTTTTTTCAGAGTCATCCCTCCAATAACCACGATGTGAAATAATGATCATTTTTTTCCTTAGTATTAGAATTTGATAGCTTTATTATAGACTTTAAGTGTTTTAAATAATTCTAAATCTGAAGGAATGCCTAACCCGTACATACCATCAGCTTCTTTTCCAATATTATAGACTCCGATAGAAGCACCATCATCTTCATACATATATGTATAAACAGGAGCAACATAATATTCTCCATTCGATTTAACTTTATTGTTAATCATTTTTTCCGCTTTACTTACGAAATCAGAACCATGTCGATAATTATAAATTCCAACAGTCGCCTCGTCAGATACAACAACCTTCTCAACCACCTCTGTAACACAACCAGCTTCATTTACTTTAGCGTAAGACCACTTAGGATCATCAGCTTTCATTGTCATAATTAAGCCATCAAGTGTATTAGAATCCATATAATTGAGATAATCATCAATATCAACATCAACCCACTGGTCTGAGTTAGCTATCATCAAAGCATCTTTATTATTAATATAGTCTTTGGCACAAAGCACAGTACATGCAGCACCCTCAGTAACACCATCTATGCCTATTACTATACTTCTAGGGGCCCATTCTTTTAACTTCTCTTCGAGTTCGTAATCAATTAAGTGATGCTGCTGACATATAAAAATAAAACGATGCTCAATA
>Ga0115005_10000563_pt1 | contig 28634 bp, 25 predicted proteins | sample ArcOceMetagenome_FD_87163 | JGI IMG/M metagenome (GOLD analysis project Ga0115005, IMG submission 87163) | Marine eukaryotic phytoplankton communities from Arctic Ocean - Arctic Ocean - Greenland ARC118M Metagenome | ecosystem: Environmental > Aquatic > Marine > Oceanic | place: Arctic Ocean...
AGTATTTAGCGCTCCTGAAAAAAACAACGAATCTAATAACGAGAAAGAAGAAACCAACTAGTTCTCATACTTAATACTCCTCTAAAAATCGCAGTATCTCTAGCTCAGACCAGTAGTATTTGCCTGTAGATACAAAACCCACATGTCCGCCATAGCGTGGCGTAATTAAGCTAAAATGGGGATTTTCTTGGGCTTCAGCATTAGGAAAACAAGACTCAGACAAAAAAGGATCGTCTAGGGCATTGATGAGCAACGTAGGTCGAGAGATCGATTTAAGAAAAGGCTTACTACTCGCTTTTGCATAATAATCTTGTGCGTCTTTAAAACCATTTAAGCCAGCTGTAAAATATTCATCAAAATCAATGAGTTTTTTAACCTTTTTAAGCCGTCCAATGGGCACTTGATCGGAAAATTGCTGGTGTTTGAGATGGACCTTGATCGAGAGGGTACGTAAAAACCGCCAAGTGTACAAGCGATTCTGTAAGTCCTGTAGTTTAATGGACGAACCGTGCAAGTCCACCGGGACAGAGATAGCTACACTGGCCTTTATTTTTGGATGCAAAGGATAAATCCCATCGCCATTGTATTTTAAGACTAGGTTTCCACCTAGACTAAAGCCCACTAAATACACTGCATTATAATCAGGGAGTACGGTGTTGATAACGGCGTGGAGATCCTCTGTTCGCCCACTGTGGTAGGTAATCAATTGGCGGTTAATTTCTCCGCTGCAAAAACGGTAATTCATGGCCGCCACGGCATAGCCGTTTTTGACCAACAAAGCCGCTGTAGCTTGAATGTATTTAGAATCACTACTGCCCTCTAGCCCATGACAAAGGATAACGATTTTGTCACTCCCATTTTCGAGTAAGTCAATGTCTAAAAAATCATCATCTGGGGTTGTAATCCGTTTACGCTTAAACGGTAACGGCTTCGTTTTTCGAAACAAGGAGCTATACATCGTATTGATGTGCCCATTTTTAAAGAAAAAGGATGGCGTGTAGTCGTTTGCTGGCATGGATATGTATGGTTTGTTTTACGCCATCAAACCTAATATAGGTCTTGGCTAAATCAATGCGTTAAATATAGCTATTATCGGAAATTAAGCAGCATAGAATTATAACCATCTTGAACCCCTTGAATGATTAAATTCTTATCCAATTTCAAGGATTCAATGTCATCTATTTCATTAAATTCTCGCATATTGGAATTTCCCCATAAACTGAACTCAATAATTATTGGAGTTAAACGAATACCTTTTTCCGTTAACAAATAAATATTTTCTTTTTTGTTATCTGGTACTTTCGTTTTGAAAATCAGTTTATATGACTCTAACAATTTTAATCGTGAAGATAAAATGCTTGGTGCAATCTTTTCATATGAATCAGAAATTTCCTTGAAAGTCTTTTTGTGCTTAACAAGCATATCTCTAATGATTAACAAAGACCATTTATCCCCTACAACATCTAATGTAGATGAGATTGGACAGCCGGAACGAAATTCTTTTTTCATTTTTTTTACAAATTATTACTATTAATTCGAAAGCAATAATTATTTTTACTTTCAATTCGATAGTAAAAATACAAAAAATTAATTATAATTATGATAGCAGGACATTTTACAACGGCATTAATAGCAAAACAAAAGTTCCCAAAAGGAACGTTACTTTATTTTTTAATTATATCTCAATTACAAGATTTTTTATGGTTTACCTTTCATTATTTAGGTCTTGAACCAACCAATCCGAGCGATGCATTTGATGCCACTTTAAATAATATGGTAGTAGATATGTTATACAGCCACGATTTATTACCGCAATTATTTTGGTTGGCATTTGTTTTCTTAATTGGAAAGCTGCTATTCAAAAACACCAAAATAGGTTTAGTTAGTATGGCTTTAGTATCAATTCATTTTGTTTTAGATTTCTTTTCAGGTCATGTGCACCATATTTTTGGAGCAGACACATTGGAAGCTGGTCTTGGATTGTACGCATCTAATCCTTATTTAGCCATTTTAATTGAAGTCTTATTTAGTATTGGTGCTATGTGGTATTTCTTTAGAGAAGAAGCAAAAAAAGGAATTATTAGAACTACAAAAAATAGAATTGGAATTATTTCTGTTTTCGCTTATGGAATTATTTTTATACTACTCATTGCCACAAAATCTTTTAGAGCATTATTTGGTATTCCTGAATTTGATTTAGGATTTAACACCAATATACCTACGATCATTTTTACATACGGAGCAATGCTATATTGCTTAAATTACTTTGTGCCAAAGTTTACACTTGGCACGAAATAAAAAGGTAATGATTACAGGAATATTAAATTTTGTTAAGGAATTAAAAATTCGGAATGAGTCCTTATTTTATTTTGGTTTGTTATGCTTATCTCTTTCAATACTATTCATCGTTTTAACCAAACTTACAACTACCCAAGTTCACGGAGTAAACGCTTGGTTTAAGCCCTTTAAATTTGCAGTTTCAATAGGGTTATTTGCTTTTACAATGGCTTGGTATTGTCATTATTTATCAAATTTAAATCCAACACCTTTCAATTGGACTGTAATCTTTTTATTTGGTTTTGAACTTGCTTATATTACTTTTCAAGCCTCTAAAGGACAATTATCACACTTCAACTTTGATACACCACGCTCTGCTGTATTATATTCGTTAATGGGTCTAGCGGCCGTATTGGTTACACTCTATACTGCTTATATTGGCTTTCTCTTTTTTACACAGTCCTTTCCAAATTTACCAAGTCATTATATTTGGGCTATCCGTATGGGTATATTAATTTTTGTTGTTTTTTCATTTGAAGGAGCTTTAATGAGTTCAAAGTTGAGCCATAGCGTTGGTGCAATAAATGATAACTCGAATTGGTGGGTTATTGGTTGGAGCAAAACTGTAGGCGATTTAAGAGTTTCACACTTTATAGGAATGCACGCTTTACAACTACTCCCATTTCTCTCTTTTTATATCTTTAAAAACACAAAAGCGACTATCATTATTTCATTGCTTTACACAGTTCTTGCTACAACAACATTAGTTCAAGCATTAAAAGGAAAACCTATTTTTCAAAACACAAAAACAACTAAAATAGAAGAATAAAAACGGCATACGAAAAGGTGTATATTGATTTGCTTGGTTAGTACCAACTTCATTTATCTACATACCATCTTTTAGTTACAACGCTAATTAATAGGATATTATCAGCTGTAAATTGTAGGAAAACCTTAATTTATGAGTTCAACCTAACTACAGGTATATATAAACTCCCCGCGGGATATAGAGAAGCTCGATATTTCAATAGAGATCTCTACTCAAATGTTTTTATCCCCAATACTTCTAGTTTAAAGTTCGCCTTTTTTTAGTTGTTCAATAGCATAGTTCGCAGCACGAGCAGAAATAGCCATAAAGGTTAAAGAAGGGTTTTGAGTTGAAGTGGATGTCATACAAGCGCCATCAGTCACAAAAACGTTTTTACAGTGATGCATTTGATTCCAGGCATTCAACATCGATGTCTTGGGATCTTTACCCATACGAACACCTCCCATTTCATGAATATCGTTCCCTGGTGTCCGATTGTTATCCTGCGTTTGAATGTTTATAAAACCTGCTTTGGTATACATATCGGTAAATTCATCGAAAAAATCATTCAACATTTTTTCATCATTGTCATCGTAATCAACATCGACATTCAATTGAGGAATTCCCCATTGATCAACTTTTTCTGTATCCAGAGTCACCTGATTACTTTCCTTCGGAATGGTTTCACCCATCATATGAGAATTGACATTCCACAGTCCTGTTTCTTTAGTTTTAAGCAAATCATTTTTGAGATACATTCCAATGTCATCGCTTTTAATTTCACGAATTGGTTGTGCTCCAAAGCCTGCAGCATAGCCTCTTAAAAAATCTGTTTCCTGACGATAAACATTTCTAAACCTTGGAATATAATGCGATGTAGGTTTAGCTCCCTCTGTAGTAAAGTTGGCATGTCCTTCGTGCTGGGCATTAATCACTCCTCGGTAGTTGTGAAAAGCAATATACTTCCCAAGGACACCACTGTCATTGCCTAGTCCATTTGGAAAGCGTTTTGATTTTGAATTCATCAAAATCAAATTTGTGTTCAGTGTTGCTGCGGTCACAAAAATAACTTTAGCAAAATACTCGGTTGTTTCCTTGGTAATAGCATCCACTACTCGGACACCTACAGCCTTTTGCTTATCCTCATCGTAGATGATCGAATGCACAACCGAATTTGGACGAAGTGTCATGTTACCTGTTTTTAACGCCCAAGGAATCAGTGTTGAATTTACATTAAAGTAGCCCCCAAGTGGGCAACCTCGTTGACAAACTCTTCGACTCAAGCATACGGCTCTGCCTTGTTCAATAAAAATGGGTTTACTTTCCGATAAATGTGCACAACGTCCATATATCACATGACGGTCGTCGTAATGCGCTTTCATTTTTTGACTGAAATAATCCTCAACGCAATTGGTTTCCCATGGTTTTAAGAAATCCCCATCCGGTAAAATATCCAAGCCATCTTTGTTTCCACTTACTCCAACAAAACGTTCGACATAGGTATACCAATCTGCAAGGTCATTATAACCAATGGGCCATTCGACAGCAAAACCATCACGAGCGGGTCCTTCAAAATCATATGTACTCCAACGCTGTACTTGTCGAGCCCACATAATGGACTTCCCGCCTACTTGATAACCACGAATCCATTGGAATGGTTTTTTCTGAACATATTCGTGCTCCTTGTCTTTTACGAAAAAATGCTTTGCATCCTCACGAAAGGCATAACAACTACTCGCGACAGGATTGTCCGAAATTTCTTTAGCAGTCAGTTGACCACGATTTTTAAACTCCCAAGGCTGCATGTTGGTCGTAGGATAATCTTTTAAATGTTCCACATTGGGACCTCGTTCCAATAACAGCGTCTTAAAACCTTGTTCGCTAAACTCTTTTGCTGCCCAGCCTCCAGCCATTCCTGCGCCAACAACAATGGTGTCAAATGTATTTGTGTTTTCTGTCATCATCAATATAATTAAACGGAAACGCAGCCATTATAGCGCCCCGGCATAAATTCAAAGTTTAAATAATTCTTCATGTAATTTTCTGAGGTCGTAAAATGACGCAACGAATGTCTTTTAATCGTGCTGACAAAAAAGCTTTTCTCATCACTACAATCAATGGTTTTTCCAATACATGCCAACTGATCCAATTCTACAAGGTCCTCAAACGAAGTTCCATAAGTCGCCATCACATGTTTCCTAAACGCTGTCATTCCAAATAAATAATCTGAAATCTCTTGAGAGTCAAAACCATCGTTAACCTGCGTTAAGACAAAGTCTAAACGAGATTCCATTGTCGGGAAACTTTCAGGGTCTTCGGGCAAAATTAAATTAGAAAGTAAATTAATCAAGTTGCGATCGGATATTGCAATCGGAAGATTGTTATAGACAGTAATTTCTGATTGAGTAGAACAATAGTATGGTAACATTGCAATTCCTCCGCTTACCCACGCTATTTTCTGAAGAGCACTTCTCCTTTTCATAATTTCATAGTTATCATTATTTACATCTTTCAAATTATAAAAAAATATCGCCTTTATAGACAAAGAAGTCATTTTTAAATAAAAATATACATTTTACACTTTAGAAAAACTACTTCAAATGGAACGAAAGTGACGCAAGAGAGGAACATTGAAAAGAGTATTCCTTTTTTATTTTCATATCCTAGAATACGCTCCACCAAAATTTCACTTGAATACATCCTCCAGAATAAATTCTCTTAAGATAAATTGCTACAACTAAAATACATTGTTAGACTGAAGCTTTTCTAAATAGGGTTTTACTGTACAAATTCATTTTCATGAAAAGGGATTTATAAGCCCAAAAAAAAACATCTTGGCAACAGCTGAAAACAAAAAATCAATCTTAAAAAGAATAGCCAGAATTATCTTGGGTTTTGGCCCTGGCATATTTGCTATTGGCTACACGATTGGTACTGGAAATGTAACTTCAATGATTGTAGCTGGAAGTAAATTTGGAATGCAATTGTTATGGGTCCTGCTACTGAGTTGTTTGTTTTCTGGGATACTCATGTTTGCATATGGCAATTATGCATTGATTACGGGAGAAACTGCGCTTTATGGGTTTAAAAAGCATTTGAAATTCGGAAAAGCAATGGCCATCCTTATCATAATTGGGATTACGTTTGGTCAGTGGAATTCTTTAATGGGTATTTTAGGGATTTCATCCAACATTATCTTTGAAATCTTAGCAATCAACTTTGAAGGCTTAATTGCTTACCAATATGAAACGGTATTAATAATCGCCATCATAATAATTGTTGTTTTTTACTTGCTGATGCTGATTGGCAAATACACTTTCTTCGAGAAAATTTTAATCGTTTTTGCAAGTGCGATGGGCTTATCGTTTATGCTATCATTGTTCTTTGTTCAGCCGCTTTCTATGGACGTCGCTAAAGGATTGATCCCAACAATCCCCAAAGTTACTGGAGGTAAGATGTTGGTTGCTGCATTTGTAGGAACTACGATGGCGGCGGCAACATTTTTGTCTCGTCCCCTTTTTATAAAAGGAAAAGGATGGACCATTAAAAATTTAAAGCAACAAAAGAAGGATTCCATTACAGCAGCAGTTTTGATATTCGTGATCAGTGCTACCATCATGGCAGTAGCTGCCGGCGCACTATTTTATGAAGGAACAGAGGTTACACAGGTACTCGATATGGCCAATACACTGGAACCAATTGCAGGAAAATGGGGCGTTACTATTTTCTTTTTTGGGGCACTAAGTGCTGGTCTATCTTCTATTTTTCCTTGCTTATTAATAGCGCCTTTACTCGTTGCAGATTATCAATCAGGGACTTTAGATACAAGCTCACGTCAGTTTAGAATCATTACCGCCATTGCCTGTTTAGTTTCTTTAATCGGCCCTGCATTTGGAGCAAATCCAATTGAAATACAAATTCTCTCCCAAGTATTTAATGTATTTGTATTGCCCGTAGTAATCCTAGGAATCATTTGCATGCTAAGCAGTAAAAAAGTAATGAAAGACTATAAGACAAGTACTGGGATTTATATCGGAATGTATTCGGCTTTGTTGTTTTCGTTAATAATTTCATACAATGGTATTATTGCACTTTTAAATTATTTTTAATAAAGTTTAATAAACAAGAAAGTAAAATACGGGTACCGATTAAAATAATAAAACAGAATTACAATAAATAAAATATGTCAAAATTACAAGGTAAAGTAGCAGTAGTAACTGGAGGTTCAAGAGATATCGGGAGAGCAATCTCTATAAAATTAGCGAAAGAAGGAGCTAAGGTTGTCGTTAATTATTTTAATAGCGAAGAAGAAGGAAATGAAACTGTTCGCCTAATTAAGGAAAACGGTGGTGAAGCAATTGCAGCCTATGCAGATGTAACAAATCAAGATGATATCAATAATCTGGTAGCACAAACAAAAACTGCTTTCGGTGAAAAAATAGACATTTTAGTCAACAACTCTGGAGGGCTATTTGCGCGTAAATCGATTGAAGAGGTTGATGCTTCGTTTTATGAACTCGTGATGAATGTAAACTTTAAGTCTGTTGTTTTTGTAACGCAAGCTTTTAAACCTTTAATCAATTCGGGTGGCACTGTGATTAATTTATCTTCACAAGCAGCTCGCGATGGAGGCGGGGGTGGTTCTAGCTTGTATGCTGCCTCTAAAGGTGCAGTTACAACCTATTCTAGAGCATTAGCAAAAGAGTTTGGACCACAGGGTATTCGAGTAAACTCGATCTGCCCTGGGATGATTGCCACCAAATTCCACGATGATTTCACGAAAGACGAAATAAGAAAAAATGTTGCAAACGCAACTCCTCTTAAACGAGAAGGAAGAGCCGAAGAAGTTGCAGATTTGGTCGCTTATGTAGCCTCGGACGAAGCTTCGTTTATTACTGGAAATAATTTAGATATTAATGGCGGCTTAGCGTTTAGCTAAAAAAAACTGTTGATTGCAGAACTACTTGAAAAGTAATTCTGCAATCTTTCCTTTACCGGCAGCATATGCAATAGAATCGTTTAGAAAACGAATGGTATAAAAACCTTCATCGCTTAAATGCTTCCACGTTAAACCAGAATCAGAAGAATAGTCTACACCTTCAAACCCAACCGCAACTAACTTTTCGCCCTTACTATTAGGTATATATTGAACACAACTTCTATAGCCTGGGCTTTGGCCGTTAGCTACAGTGCTCCATGTTTCACCTGCGTCTGTAGTCCGTATTTTATTTAGACTGTCTCGTTTTGGTTTTGTGTAATCACCTCCTATCGCATATCCATTTTTTTTGTCATAAAAGGCTATACTGAAAATTCCAGTAGTTGATTCACCTTGTATAATAGGCGTTTCTGATATACTCCACCTGCGCCCTTTATCGTTAGAAAAATACACCCTGCTGTTTACTCCTCCTGTAGCTATCCAAGTATAGTCTCCTACGATCGCAATATTGGAATCACTAGCAGCAAAAAAACCTTCTCCTTCCTTGATATCACTAAAAACTGAACAATCGAGCTTAGTCCATGAATCTCCTCCATCTCGAGTAATCAAAATGCTGATACAGTTGTCAGTGAAATCACCTACCGCTATTCCCTCTTTGTTGTTCCAAAACTCCATAGAATCATAAAACGCTTTGGGGTGAGACTCCGTGTAAACAACCTTACCGTTTTTAAATAGTAACGCAGGGTTTGCAATTGAAATTGCAAACACATCCGTATCTGTTACTGCCAAGGATCTGAAATTCGGGATAAGAGAATCTTTAGGCAAACGATATTGCTCTTGCTTTATTTTCTTGGGCTTGTCAGCTTCAAATGAATATATCGTCCCAGTGGAACTAGCGCCGTAAATCGTATTGTTTTTAATTTCGAGGGCTCTGATGTTTAGAGTAGAATCGAGTAAAACTGTATTAATTTTTAGACTAAAGGGTTGCGTTTTATTTAAATTAGAATCGTTACAACTAGCCAATAAAACAAATAGATTGATGAAAAGAAAGAGTTTAAACAGCGTTGATTTATAAAACATACATGTGATAATTAAACTTAAAATTAAGACATTTAGTCTTTTTGATCCTCCTATTCAAAAACAAGTATATACCGATAACAATTCTAGAACACTAATTATCATCTTGTATACGGTCTTCTTCTTGAGTAGAATTTCTGTCAGTTTTGCTTTTACCGAATTTTGATCCAAAATTATAAGCCAGCCTAAGTTGAACGTTTTGTCTTGAACCATTACTTTCCAATGAAGCGTTAACATTTCCATAATCAATGACACCGACAAAACCTCTATTCAATACTTTACTGAAACCTAAATTCACTTTTAACTGATCGTCCAAAAACTTTTTCCCAAAAGAAAAATCCAAGTCGGCAAACCAATCAACTTCAACGCCTTCTTCTAAAGCACCAGTTCCATAGCTTCCACTCACCTCAAAATTAATTTCGTAGGGCAACTCATAGCTTGCTTGAGTAAACCAAATCAAGCTCCATTTATTCAGATCAATCGAATGGGTTGAAGATTCATAATCGGTATTGATTACAATAAAGCCGGTGAATCCTTCAACTCCTTTAATAAAACTCAGTGGCCCAAATAATCTAAAGTTCCAGTTTGCATTATTTTCAACATTCACCTCCATTTGTCGGATTTGAGCTGTAGCATCGTCCTGTTGGATTAATTCAAAAATTGCATCCTCTGTATCGCTATAACCTATAGCAAAAAACGGCTGCCCTTCGTAAGTTAAATTAAACTGGTATTTGTTGGTGTAAGAAGGTGTTAAGTTTGGGTTTCCTTGGCTTGCAGAATACGGATCTAAAAATTCTGCAAAGGAATTCAAACTCCCATACGATGGCCTTCTGATTCTGTAACTGTATGAGATGTTTGCGCCTAGTGCTTCAGAGATTTCTCTGCTAATCGATGCACTGGGGAATATTTTTTTTATTGGTCGTTTTTTTACAGTTGATACTAGCGTTTCATTTTTCATGAAAATGGAATTCCCATCCGTATTACTATCTTCATAACGAACGCCTCCTGAAAAGGACCATTTGCCAAAGGTAGCATTGGCTTTAGTATACAATGCCAAAATAGTTTCATCAATTAAAAACTGACTACTTTCATTTTCATTAAACTCAAACGTACTGCTTGTGTTTTCACTGAACGATTGCAGGTCATTGTCTGTACTTACATCTGCATATCGTGTCCCTAAACTCAACGAAAGTTCATCCGAAAAGGTTTTGGTGTAATCTATCCGGTAGGTTTTTATGGTATACTTCCCTTCCTGATTATATTTTCTGTTTGTAAAAGAAATAGTGCTCCCAGCAACATCAGAAAGTGTGTTTGTGTTGTCGTTTTTAAAGTTTATATAATTAAAATCAACCAGTAGTTTGTCGGAGTCGCTTTTGTATTCGTAATATGGATTGAAGTTGAAATCAAATCGATCTATTTCAAAGTTGTTTTCAGAGAACAAAACATTCGATGATGTAGGGTCGGAGATAAGGGTTTTACTCGATGCGATTCTATTGGATGTTCTTGTGTTGTAACGTCCACCGACTCCAATGATATTCTTCGTGTTGATGTAAAAATCTACATTTCCACTAATTCTAAGATTACTTGGGTTATAAGGTTCTATTGTAGCTTGGTCATAGGTTTCGTCTCCAACCGTTCGCACCAAAAACAAGTCGTCTCTCCAAGTAGGTCTCGAGTGATTGATACTCCCTTGCCAATTGAGTTTGTTTTTATAACTCGCAATCGAAACACCTGTTCCGTATTCAAATCCCTGGTCTTCACCAAGCCAGGTATTCAGGTTTCCATGAGTACCCAAGCGAACATTTTTCTTTAAAATAATATTGATGATTGCTCCCGAACCCGATGCTTCATACTCAGCTCCCGGTTGCTCTACCACTTCTATTTTTGCAATATTATCTGCTGGGAAATCTCGAAGCAAGGTTTGAACATCCATATACTCGGTAGTTTTCCCGTTGATGAGAATTCTAACGCCTCTGTTTCCTGCAATGGAAATTCCGTTGTTCGTGACCAAAACTCCAGGAACTTTGCGCATAACGTCCTGTAAACTCGTGTTAATCATTTCAGAATTCTCCAAGTCTACAACCAGCTTTTCCGCTGTCTGTCGAATAATTGGGCGTTTGCTTTTTACAACTACTTCATTTAAACTCTGAGCTTCTTCTTCTAAAGCAAAATCAGTGTTTTTATTCTGTGTCAACTCAAACTCTTCTGTTTTTTTAACCTTAAACCCTAAAACGGAAACTTCAATCGAATAGGTTCCGTTTTTAATGTTTTCAAAAACATATGCGCCATCATCATCAGAAACTACACCTTCAACAAACGTTTCATTTCCTTTTTGTTGGAGAACTATATTGGCAAACGGAAGTGGGGCGTTAAAATCATCTGTGACCCTACCACTGATTGTGCTTTGAGCAATTATGGGAGTTATTACGAACAATAATAGAATAGATGTTGTGCTGTTTTTCATTTGGAGAATTCTTGTCATATACACAAGACGTAATAAGAAGTGAAATGTTACACTATTAAAATAAATAACACATTAAAGTCATTACTAAATGAAGTGAAAATATATAAAGTAAATAGTCCGAAGCAATACATTTTTATAAGCTAACAGCATACGACTGCAATACTGCTAAAGATGCATATTGCAATGTTTTCTCATGGGTTGCTTCTAAAATAATGTTCGGAGCCTTCCCCACTTTTTCAGCTTCTAACCAACGTGAAATACACAAGCACCATTTATCTCCAGGTTTCAATCCTGGGAATTGCCATTGAGGTACGGCTGTCATTAAATCATTGCCTCTTGAAGCAGAGTAATCTAAAAATTCTTGGGTTACCACTGCGCAAACGGTATGTGTACCGGTATCCTGAGAAATTGTTCTACAAAATCCGTCTCTAAAATAACCTGTAACAGGGTCTGTACAGCAGGGTATAAGGGGTGATCCAAAAACATTTCGTTCCATTTATAAAAATATTAAATTAAGACTGCTTCAATGCTTTTGAATTTCAATCAAATCTACGGACAATTGTATTGTGCAACAATCTCTCCATCTGTTTTTCTAACTTCAATGATCTTGTCGAAGTCACGAAGCTTTATATAGGCAAAACCGGCAGTTCCAAACACATAAGAATGCGGAAAAGAGTACTTGTTATTATAAATAAGATAATCGCCAACTATTGGTTCGGGGTTTGCGCCAGAATGATAGGCTATGTTATAATACTCAACTGTCGAACGAGAACACAAATATTCCTCTTTTACGATCTCAATGCTGCTAGAAACAACAGAAGATTTAAAATTATTCCCAACATACACTGGCCAGGGGCAGCCATTTAACGTAGCTACACCAAAGGCGTATGGGCAAGCGTCAACTGCATTTAAAAAGCCATCAAAGTCAAAATCTACTGGATCTAAGCATGGATTTACATAAGCTTCTACCTGCAAAAATGCGTCTATGCTTCCTGGGCCACCACCACCATTTTGATTTCCAAACTCGAGAGCAAAACCTGCTTCACAATCATAGGTAAAACTAGAACTCAACACCCAATCGACTACAGTTGTATCCATAAATAAAAGGGCATCTTCCCGAATTCCGCTGGTTGTTAGTATCATCAACTTGATCGAATTATTTACTATTTCCAACTTTGGAGTTCCCTCTGCAGACCAGGGGGTCCACGATCCACTTAAATTTGAGTCAAATTTACCACCTGCTTGAAATTCAGGCATACCACTCCAATGACGTTGATCAAAATTCAGTAAACGTGTACCATTTATTGAAAACTGAAGCCCATCATCGAACCGCCCTAAAGCTCCTAAACTGAGTTTTAATTCGCACCGTTCAAAAACATCTCCGGCACCCAACGCTAAAGAAACGTTTACTGTCCTCAGAAAAACACCTCCGACAACTCCGTTTCCAGTACCCGTTATGACCATATTGGGGGAAACTATCGGATACGTGCGTGAGGAAGTACTCGTGAAATCGCCCGTTACAATTAGTTGTGACGTATTACTGTCTTTGGTACACCACAGTTGAGAATGGAGATAACAAGATGAACAGATGAGAATAAAAAAAATATAGCTTTTGATTTTTTAAAATTACTCAAAATATTCCTACCCAAAAACGTTTATATGTTTTTCTGGTTTCTTTATGCAACTTAAATTTGCAGCCATAATTTAAAATTCATTTCTAAAACAGTACAAAAGAGTATAAAATCAATGCATGTTTTTTCAAAATAATTATCGCCCTTATACAATGCTTTATAAAAAATTCTTGCAGCTCCCTAAGGAGGTGATTTAAGACCACAACGGATTTAAAATAAGGCATCGTATGAAGCCAAAGTCATGCAAGATCAAAATAAGCTTGGAGTTATTTTTCAAATAAATAAGTCTATTTTCCGTCAATCAATACTTGCTTTTGGGAATCACGGATCCATGTGGATCTATGGTAGCATCTCCAAGAATCGAGCGCATGCGATTGAAAAATTTAGAGTTTTCGATGTGCTCAATTTCTTCTGCAATCTCGTGTACCTCATCCAATTCAAAGTGCATTTCTTTAACTAAGTAAAGTTCGATTAAACGGTGCTTCGATATAATCTCAATGGCTTTAGTTCTTCCAGGATCAGTTAACAAAATTGCTTTATAGGGCTGGGTGTCTACAAAGTCCATTTTAACCAATTTTTTAATCATATTCGAAACCGTCGACTTACTCACTTTGAAGTATTCACTCAAAGCCGTAACAGATACTTCTCTACTCTTTTCTTCGAACTTATAAAGAGCCTTTAGGTAATTTTCTTTTTCTGTAGTTTTTTTCATACGAATGTTTTGTAGTACAAAACAATTGATTAGTTTTGCAGTGTAAAACTTTATTATGTTTCTTCGACTTTTATTTATTGTTTGTTTAACTCAAATCACTTGTGCACAACAACAAACCATAAAAGGGGTTGTTTTTTCTGAAGGACTTCCTCTAGAGGGAGCTACTATAGTTGCCAAGGGTTCAAATTTCGGAACAACTACAAATGCTTCAGGAGTGTTTTCCTTAAACATTTCGAATATAAAGAATCCTAAGATAATGATCTCCTATCTGGGACATAAATCCTTCATTCAAAAAATATATACATTAAATAAAAACCTTGGCGACATTGAACTAATACCCGATGATGATCTGGATGAAGTTGTTGTTTCTGGAACCTTGAAACCTGTTTCTAGGCTTAAAAGTGCCGTGTCGGTTGAAGTCTATTCAGAAAGTTTTTTTAAAGCCAATCCAACGCCATCTATTTTCGAAGCCCTAGAAATTGTAAATGGCGTACGCCCACAACTAAACTGCAATGTATGCAGTACGGGAGATATTCACATCAACGGTCAAGAAGGCAGTTACACAATGATCCTTATCGATGGGCTACCGATCGTCAGCGGACTATCTACAGTATATGGACTCTCTGGAATTCCACAATCTTTGATTGAACGAGTGGAAATTGTTAAAGGCCCTGCTTCCACTTTATACGGATCAGAAGCCATCGGTGGTGTTATTAATTTAATTACTAAAATCCCCGAAAATGCTTCAAAATTTTCTTTCGATTCTTTTGGTTCTGGATGGGGAGAAATGAATTTTGATCTGGGATACCAATATGCTCTTTCAGAGAAAACAAACGGGCTTTTAGGGATTAATTATTTCAATTTCTCCAACCCAATAGACAAAAACGAGGATGGCTTTACCGACCTTACACTTCAGGACCGAATTTCTATTTTCAATAAACTGAATATTGGAAAGCGATTATCTGTAGCGACCCGATACGTTTATGAAGATCGATGGGGGGGAGCTATAAACTGGAATCGAAGTTTTAGAGGTGGAGATGAAGTTTATGGAGAAAGTATTTATACCAGTCGGATAGAAGTTTTCGGAACTTATGAATTCAACAAAGAATTCTCTTTTCAATTCAGCTTCAACGATCATAATCAAAACTCTGTTTATGGGACTACACTGTTCAAAGCAGATCAAACGATTGGTTTCGGTCAGTTCATTTGGAATAAGACCATTAAAAAAAATGACTTTTTAGTTGGACTAGCTTATCGCTACACGTTTTATGATGATGACACCACTGCAACTTTCAATAATACTCTGGGGATTAATAAAGCAGAATTAACCAACTTACCTGGGGTTTTTATTCAAGATGAAATTGAATTTGATGAACAAAATACGCTTTTACTGGGGCTACGTTATGACTATAATTCTATTCATGGGAGTATCCTTACACCACGACTAAATTATAAGCTGAGTAATGAAGACAGTACTTCAACTTTACGTTTGAGTATCGGTTCGGGATATCGAATTGCACAGGTTTTTACAGAAGATCATGCCGCATTATCAGGAGCCCGTGAAGTTCTTTTCTTAAACGACTTAGAACCAGAAAGATCATGGAACATCAACCTCAATTACGTGTACCAACTGTATCTTAAGCAAGGTCATATTTTGGATTTCGACGCGAGTGTTTTTAGAACCGATTTTTCCAATAAGATAGTTCCCAATTACGATACAGACCCTAACCTCATTATTTATGATAACCTCAGCAGAAAATCTGTAACTCAAGGGATGTCCATGAATTTCAATTCTCTTTTTCGAGGCGGTTTAAGAATTAACTTGGGAGCGACTTATATCGATTCGTATCTAGAATCTGCAGGAAGCAAAACAAGACCCTATTTGACCGAACGATTTCAAGGGGTTTGGAAAATAGAACAAAAATTTAGGGAGTACAACCTTACATTTGATTTGACAGGAAACATAACTGGGCCTTTGAAACTACCACTGTTAGGCACGTTAGACCCCAGAGATCCCTATTCTCCGACATTCAGCATCATAAACATCCAACTCACCAAGGGCTGGAATAATCGCTACGAATTTTATGGAGGTGTTAAAAACTTATTGAACTTTACTCCGGCTAAAAATAGTATTGCACGTGCTTTTGATCCGTTTGACCGCGAAGTACAGTTCGATGCCTTAGGAAATCTACAACCTAGCGCAGGAAACCCTTATGCCCTGACCTTTGACCCAACCTATGTATACGCATCAAATCAAGGGATTCGGTTTTTTATGGGATTCCGTTGGAGTTTGAATTAGCAAATCTCACTTTCTACTAAAAAGTTTTTTTCGACTATTTCGCCTGCAATTCAGCTGCAACAGCCTCAACTCGTTCCATGACACGTAAGAGGTTTCCACCCCAAATCTTTCCGATTTCTTCTTGAGAATATCCACGTTTAACAAGCTCTTTAGTTACATTCAGAGATTCAGATGCATCGCTCCATCCTTCGATACCTCCACCACCATCAAAATCAGAACTGATACCCACATGGTCGATTCCAATTTTGTTTTTAATGTAGTCAATGTGATCTACAAAATCACTAACAGAAACTGGTGGAACTTCTTTTTTCAAAGCTTCGAGTTCGCCTGCCGCTAATACTTCAAGTTTTTCACGTTCCTTGATATATGACTGTAAGGCATCAAATGCTAAAGCTCTCATTTCATACTTGTCAAGCACTGCAATGTTGTGTTTCGCACCAACACTTTTTAGAAGTGAGTCTTTGGCTTTATTGTAGTTGTTGTGTTTTTCGGTATGCAAGTACGAACTAAAGGCTACTGTTTGAACAACACCACCACTTTCTTTAACCCATTGTAATTGTTCGTCATCTAAATTCCTAGAATGATCACATAAAGCACGTGCTGAAGAATGCGAAGCTATAATTGGTGTTTTAGAAAGTTCTGCCATTTGTCGGATCGCTTCTTTTGATGGATGAGATATATCAACCATAATTCCGTAGTAATTCATCTTTTCGATAACCTGTTTCCCTAATGCACTGAGACCATTGTGAAGGTAAACATCGTCCTTTTCACCTGTATTAGAGTCAGATAATTGACTGTGTCCATTGTGAGCCAAAGACATATAGCGCGCACCTCGGTTATAAAAGACTTCTACATTATTGATGTCTTCTCCTAGTGGATATCCGTTTTCGATGCCAATCATGGCAATCTTCTTTCCACTTTTCCAGATACGACGAATATCTGCAGCAGTCAAAGCCAATTCGATACGATCCGATGCATACGTATCAACCAAACGGTGAATTGCACTGAATTTTTCATCTGCATTTTTAGCAGCATTGGCAAAGCCAGTTGCATTCAAACTATCTTGACCGGTATAAACAATAAACCAGGCAACATCAAGTCCTCCTGCTTCCATTCCTGGTATATGAACTTGCGATTGAGTTTCGGTACTGTAGTTTAAGGAATCTGTGAAGTTTCCAACATTGATATCATCATGGGTATCGATTGTGATTACTGACTGATGGATTTGTTCAGCTGTAGACATAGGTTTGTTCTTTTTTTCTTGAGCACAGCTAATAAAAATAAGGGCTGTGAAAAATATTCCAATTGAGTTAGAAAGTCGCATAATGAATTGATTTATGACTAAGGTAAACAAACTTTTTAAATTCTTTCAAACAAGGATTTTGCACCTCTATGCGATATAAGGTAATCGATGGGTTTTAATCCGTTCGGTTCATTAAATGAATCTAAAAAAAACAGCAATTCATATTTTACCTTTAGATGATCAAATAGCAGAAGTTAGGTTGAAAAAAAATGGTATTTTGCATAAAAATCCTAAACCATGCAAAGCTCTCAAATAAGAACCACCATCTTCGAAAAACTAATTGAAAATGGTTTTAGTGCTAACGCTGCAGAAATAAGCACTCTTGGTGTTGTTATTTTGGCTTATATACTCATCACTATAGTTCTGTTTTGGGTTTCAAGGAAAATTGTAATTGGTTTTTTTACTCGGATTTCAAAAAGAACTAAAAGTACGCTTGACGACATTTTACTTCAACATAAAATTCCCAAGCTTCTCTCCTATTTCCCTGCTATTTTTCTTCTCCACAAACTAATTCCAGAACTTTTTGAAAAACAAGATTGGATTGAGAACATATTTGAAGCCCTAACCGTAATTGTAGTCTTGGCACTTGTTCGTGCGTTATTAAAATCTCTTCGTGATTATCTAAAAACGTTAAAGTCATTTAAAGATAAACCCATAGATAGTTACATTCAGGTAATTATGATTGTTCTATGGTTTATTGGCGGCATCATCATTTTATCTATACTTACAGGCACGGAAGTCGGAACATTTTTGACCACTCTTGGGGCGTTATCCGCCGTATTGCTTTTCGTTTTCAAAGACACCATATTGGGTTTTGTTGCCAGTGTCCAGATAACCATCAACGATACTGTACGAATTGGCGATTGGATCAGTATGCCAAACAACAATGCAGACGGAACCGTTATGAAAATAAGCCTTTCTACAGTTCAAATTCAAAATTTCGACAACACCATTACTTCTATTCCTACCTATAAATTAATTTCTGACTCCTTCATCAATTGGCGCGGTATGAGTGAATCGAGTGGTAGGCGAATTAAGCGATCGTTGTTGATCAAAGTAAGTAGTATTCGTTTTCTGAAAGAAGAGGAAATCGAACCCTTAAAAAAAATCAATTTGATGGAAGGCGTTATTCATGAAAAAGATGCGGATATCAAATCCTATAATGCGGCTTCTAAAATCGACAAATCGCTTCTCATCAATGGCAGAAACCTCACCAACATTGGTTTGTTTAGAAGTTATACCGAAGCCTACCTGCAGCAACATCCAATGGTAAATAAAGAAATGACGTTGATGTGTCGTCAACTAGCACCAACACCTCAAGGGGTTCCAATAGAAGTTTATGTTTTTAGTAAAGACAAAGCTTGGGAAAACTACGAGCATATTGTTGCTGATATTTTTGATCATTTACTTGCCTCTACTCAATATTTTCACCTGGAGTGTTTTGAACTTTCACCCGTAATCCCATTATCCAATGTTTAAAAAAATTCTTTTAACACCAATCGTCTTTTTCCACATCGTTTGTTTCAGTCAAAATCTCACTGGCGAAGAGCTAATCAATAAAAGTATTGAATACCATGACCCAAACGACAATTGGGCTGGGTTTGCTGGGGATCTCAACATCACCATGGAAACTCCAAGCAGAGCGCCTAGAGTAAGCTCAATTTCTTTGAACCTACAAAAACAGTATTTCAAAAATGAATACGGAAAAGATGGCAATACAATAACACAAGAAGTAAACAAAGAAGCCTGTTTGGTCCTTTTAAATAAAAAGAAAGAATTTACAGCTGCAGAAGAAAAAACATATCGTTTGAGTTGTGATCAAGCAAAACGAACTCGCGATTATTACACCTACCTCTATGGGCTTCCAATGAAGTTAAAAGACCCTGGAACATTGATCAATCCTAAGGTTGAGAAACGTTCATTTAAAGGAAAAGACTATTGGGTTGCTCAAGTAAAATACGAAAAGGAAGTGGGAAAAGATACTTGGTATTTTTACTTTGATCCTTCAACTTTTGCATTAGAAGTTTATCAATTCTATCACGATGAATCTAAAAACGATGGAGAATATATTCTGCTAACAGAAGAATATGAAGTTAACGGAATCAAGATGCCCAAAAACAGAGCTTGGTTTTACAATAAAGATGATGCGTATTTGGGTACTGATTTTCTTTATAAAAACCAAACCAAGTAATCCGGTGCTGCGGGATAGAATCCATGCGCTTTGGAATCCAGAATGCTATCACGGTTGGAATAAGTCCAAAAAGTTTTTTGAAGGCTGGTATTATAAAATAATCAGCGGCGATCAAAAACATGCTCTTGCTATTATACCAGGAATTGCGATGGATGAGGATGGAACAAAACAAGCTTTTATTCAGGTATTGGATGGTAGAAACCTCAAAGCTTCATATCACAAATTCGGTGCTCAAGACTTTAAGCCAAATCCAAAAAAGCATGATCTAGAAATTCTAGATAATCGTTTTACATCTGATAGTATTGAACTCGACTTGCCCAATTTAAAAGGGTCCTTACGTTTTAAAAACCTAAACCCTTGGTCAAGCAGCTGGAGTTCTCCCGGAATTATGGGTCCCTTCTCCTTTGTGCCATTTATGGAATGTTATCATGGGATTTTGAGTATGGATCACAACATAGAAGGTTCTTTAGAGCACAACGGAGAAATCATTTCTTTTGATCAAGGTAAAGGCTATATGGAAAAGGATTGGGGACATTCTTTTCCAGAAGGATATGTTTGGATGCAAAGCAATCATTTTAGTAAACCCGGAATTTCTGTCAAAGCTTCAATTGCAAAAATTCCATGGCTGGGTTCTTCTTTCATCGGGCATATTGCTGGAGTTTTGATTGATGGAGAATTAATTGAATTTACAACCTACAACGGAACTCGATTAAAACACTGTTCAATATCCGAAAAACAGGTTCGTCTACAAATGGAAAATAAACAATATGCATTATCAATTAATGCAACACGAGAGAAAGCTACTGCGCTCGCTGCACCAATTTCTGGTTTTATGGATGCTCGGATTGAAGAAAGTATGAATGCTCATCTTCAAGTACAATTGACTGACAGGAAGACTGGAAAAATCATCCTAGAAGATATTGGATCATCGGCAGGAATAGAAGTTGCTGGGAATCACGACCTATTGTTGAAGTAAATACGCTTACTTTTTCAAAAACCTCAAATAGAGTGCAAACAAGCAAAGAAACGATCCTCCAGGTAATAGGAATAAGCCAACAAGAAGTGGATAAAAACGCCTTGGGTTTGTTTCTTTAACTACTCTTGGAAGTTCGGCAATCCTTTGCTTGAAATTAGTGTTTTTCATAAAATATTTCCACCTCAAAGATACCTTTCTTTATTGAAGAATCAAGCCAAGCGATCTTAATCCTAATAAGCAGCGTTTTCCGTTTTTTATGTGCTGCTGTCGTTGTATATTGAACCCATGATCGAAAAACTCAATAACAAGTATGGCTCTTTTTTTGAAGCCGCTTTAATATCAGAAATTAAAGCTGTTGGGACATTAAAAAATGTAGTTGCAGGGACTCAATTAATGCATATCGGGCAATACATCAAAAGCATGCCGTTGGTGCTCTCAGGAACGCTAAAAATAATGCGAGAAGACCAAGAAGGAGACTCCCTATTGCTTTATTATCTTGAACAAGGAGAAACCTGTGCCATGACCCTTAGTTGTTGCTTAGGTGATCAAAAGAGTGAAATTATCGCCATTGCCGAATCAGATGCTGAACTGATTATGATTCCCATTGAAAAAATGGAAGCTTGGACGGCGCAATACAAAAGCTGGAGGAATTTTGTTTTTACCAGCTACAATCACAGGATTAAAGATTTACTTGAAACGGTTGACAGTATCGCATTTCTTAAAATGGACGAACGACTTATTAAATATTTAGAAGAAAAATCTAGGATATCAGAAGACGGCATTATCCATAAGACCCATCAAGAGATAGCCTATGAACTTCATACCTCACGCGTTGTCATTTCGAGACTCTTAAAAACTTTAGAACGAAAAGGTAAAATTCAAATCGAACGAAATCGGGTGAAAATTCTTGAATTTTAGACTTGGTAACCTGTGTTACAAAGTCAATACGTTAAGATAATGTACTTTTGTAAAAAATAAATTCTTGAAACATCTTTTTCCAATCCTGCAATGGCTCCCCAACTACAAAAAAGAAATGCTTTGGGGTGATGCCGTTTCTGGTATAACCGCAGGAATACTAGCTATTGCTCAAGGAATGGCATATGCTATGATTGCAGGCCTTCCTCCTGTATTTGGTCTATATGCTGCTTTAACGCCTCAAATAATTTACGTTCTCATGGGAACTTCGAGGCAGCTTTCTATTGGACCAGTTGCTATGGATTCGCTAATTGTTGCTGCAGGAATTGGAACCCTCAACATCATTGGTATTGAACAGTACATTGCAGTTGCGATTTTCTTAGCCCTTTTTGTGGGAGTAATTCAAGTATTGCTAGGTACGCTTAAGCTAGGTTTTTTGGTTAATTTTTTATCTAAACCGGTTTTAAGTGGATTTACATCTGCCGCTGCGATAATAATCGGACTCAGTCAATTGAAGCATCTGTTTCGGGTTGATATGGCACAAACCAATAAAATACACATCCTGCTACAAGAAGTAGTTTCGAATATTTCAGAAACACACTTTCTTAGTTTTGGCCTCGGGGTTGCGGGTATGATTCTGATTAAACTCTTTCAAAAAATTAATAAAAAAATACCCGCTATACTGGTTGTGGTTAGTATAGGAACCCTGGTCCTTTATCTTACACAAGGACAACTCAACGGAATTCGAATTGTTGGAACCATTCCGGTTGGGCTTCCAAACCTCAGTGTTCCAAGTTTTGATAAAAATCAGTTTGTTGACTTAATTCCCATTGCAATTACCCTTGCAGTAGTTGGTTTTACCGAAGCAATTTCGATAGCTAAATCTATTGAGGAGCGTCATACCGAATATGAAGTAGACCCTAATCAAGAACTCATAGCAATTGGAAGTGGTAACATCATCGGTTCTTTTGCACAGTCCTACCCATCTACGGCTTCTTTTTCAAGATCAGCTATTCAGGATCAAGGTGGAGCTAAATCGGGGATTGCTTCCTTGTTTAGTGCTGGACTTGTACTTCTTACTTTATTATTCTTGACACCCTTATTCTATTACCTTCCAATCCCTATTTTAGCCGCTATTATCATGGTTTCTATTTTTGGGCTTGTCGATTTTAAATACCCTCTACAATTGTGGAAGAAGAATAGAGAAGAATCTTTCGCTTTCCTAATTACCTTTATAATAACCATGTCGGTCGGAATACCACAAGGTATTCTATTTGGTGTTCTTCTATCACTTTTGACCATGATCTATAGAACCTCTCGCCCGCACATTGCAATTTTAGGGAAAATTAAAAATACGGAATACTACAAAAACATTAATCGCTTCCAAAAGGATATTGAAGTGGATGATCGCATGTTGATTTTACGATTTGATGCGCAGCTCTTTTTTGGAAATCAAGACTACTTTAAAAAAGAATTACAGAAACAAGTTGTACTCAAAGGCGAAAACCTTGAGCTCATAATAATCAATGCTGAAGCAATCAATTATATCGATTCGAGTGCACTGAATATGCTCGAAAAAGTATGTGGAGACTTAAAAAAAACAGGCCTAAACATAATGATAGTTGGTGCTATAGGGCCCATCCGAGATATTATTTTCGACCATGCATTGATTCATATTATCGGCTCCGGAAACTTGTTTATAACAACCTCTGAGGCTGTTAATACATTTCTAGATGGCACTGTAGTATCAGAAATTCAGAAAAAAATAACACATCAAAATCTTACCGTAACAAATGTTACCAAGAACATAGGAAAGGAATACTAATTTTGTTCCCATACAAAAAGAGTAATCAAAAAACACTGAAATGAAAATTGAACAAATTTATACTGGTTGTCTAGCACAAGGTGCATATTATATAGAAAGTAAAGGCGAAGTAGCTATCATTGATCCACTAAGAGAAATCAATCCTTATCTTAAGAAGGCGAAACAAGATGACGCCAAAATCAAATATATTTTTGAAACTCACTTTCATGCAGACTTTGTAAGTGGCCATGTTACTTTATTCCAAAAAACAGGGGCTCCAATCATCTACGGCCCAACAGCCAAGACTACATTTGAATCTTTAATTGCTCATGATGGGCAGCGTTTTACTTTAGGCGACATCACCATAATTGCTCTACATACCCCAGGCCATACACAAGAAAGCACAACTTATTTATTACAAGACAGTAATGGAAAAGATCATGCGATTTTTAGTGGTGACACTTTATTTCTTGGCGATGTTGGAAGGCCAGATTTGGCACAGAAAGCAGCTGACATGACCCAAGATCAATTAGCCGCTATGCTATTTAATAGTTTACGAACCAAGATTATGCCGTTGGCAGATGACGTAATTGTATATCCAGCGCACGGAGCAGGTTCGGCATGTGGGAAAAATTTAAGTAAAGAAACTATTGGTTCTCTTGGGGAGCAGAAGAAAACAAATTATGCACTTCGTCACGATATGACCGAAGCAGAATTTATAAAAGAAGTAACCGATGGCTTACTTCCACCTCCGCAATACTTCCCTCTCAATGTTCAGTTGAACAAAGAAGGCTATGAAGATTTTGAAGAAGTGTTGAAAAGAGGAACACAAGAGTTTTCAGTAGAACAGTTCGAAGAACAAGCAAAAAACACCGGCGCAATTATTTTAGATGTACGCAACCAAGCAGACTTTGCTAAAGGGCACATTCCGGGTTCCATTTTTATTGGAATCGACGGAGGGTTTGCTCCTTGGGTAGGTGCGCTGATTGGTGATGTAAAACAATCGCTTCTTTTGGTAACTCCAGAAGGACGTGAGCAAGAAACCATCACCCGTCTTTCTCGTGTAGGTTTTGATCAAACGCTTGGAACCCTCAAAGGTGGTTTTGCCTCTTGGGAAAATTCAGATAAAGAAATTGATACGATTCACTCGATCAGTGCTGAGGAATTCAAAGAAAACAGCACGGATTCTAATCCAATATTTGATGTTAGAAAACCAGGAGAGTATGCTTCTGAACATCTTCCAAAAGCAAAAAACACTTCTCTAGATTTCATAAACGAACATTTGAACGAATTTCCTGAGCAAGAAAACTTTTACATTCATTGTGCAGGCGGATACCGAAGTATGATTGCTGCCTCCATTCTAAAAAGTAGAGGGATTCACAACCTCATCAATGTAAAAGGTGGTTTTGGAGCAATAAAAGAAACGGGTATGGAAATTACAGATTATATTTGCCCTAGTACTTTATAAAATTAATAGGACACATGATCACGTACTTAACAGATTTAGGCCTAAGCAATAACGTTTCGCATGAAAATGTGCAAGAATTTTTATCTCCAGATGGAGTCTTGTATGTTGTAATGAATCGTCCTGAAGTGCAAAATGCTTTTAATTCGGAGCAAATCGTTTTGCTAACGGAAGCCCTTGAAAATGCAGAATCCAATCCTGAAGTAAAAGTGGTTGTCTTGTGTGGAGAAGGAAAAAACTTTTGTGCCGGTGGTGACATTAATTACATGCAAAGTATGGGCAAAAACTCGTTTCAAGAAAATAAAGAAGATGCCCTTCAGCTTGCACATTTGATGCATACGCTAAACGAATTCCCGAAACCTACCATTGCCCGAGTCAATGGAGCTGCCTATGGAGGTGGAGTTGGGTTGGTGTGTTGTTGTGACATGGCTTTTGGAACTGAAGAGACCAAAATTTGTTTGAGTGAAGTGAAAATAGGAATGGTTCCTGCCACTATTGGGCCTTATGTAATCAATGCTATTGGATTACGAAACGCACATCGCTTAATGCTAACTGCAGAAGTAATGCAAGGGCAAGAAGCCGTTAATTGCAATTTTTTAAACGACATCTTCCCAACAACAGAATTCAATGAAAAGGTTGATGCTGTAGTACTAAAAATAACAACCAATGCTCCAAATGCTTTGGAAATCACTAAATCCTTGTTATTAAACTTAGCTCACCAGCCGATTGACGAAAGTGTTATTGACTATACAGCTGACGTTATTGCAAACGTGCGCGAATCTGACGAGGGTAAAGAAGGGCTTACGTCCTTTCTGAAAAAAAGAAAGCCAAGTTGGTCTACACAAAATTCGAAATAAATCAAAAAAAATTATCTAGTTTTGAACCTTAAAGGCTACTATTCACAAACCCGATGACTTCATGAGAAAATATTTATTAAGTGTATTATTTACTCTTGGTGTAACATTTGTTTTTGCGCAATCACCAGCAGATAGAAACTCGCTTTCAAAAAATAATCTATACATCTATTGGGGTTGGAACTGGAGTAGTTATACCGACTCTGATATTCGTTTTAAAGGCGACACATATGATATTTTGTTAGCGGATGTGACTGCACAAGATCGTCAAACACCTTTCGATGCAAAAACCTATTTTCATCCACTGCATATAACAAATCCGCAGTACAATGTTCGTGTAGGATATTTCTTCAAAGATCGCTGGGACATTTCTTTTGGCGTTGATCATATGAAATACGTAGTAGATCAAAATCAAACTGTTGCTGTAAGTGGTTTTATAAACGGAACTGGAACTAGCTATGATTGGAATTATGATCAAACTCCTGTTGTTATTGAGCCTGGGTTTCTGAAATTAGAACATACCGATGGGCTGAATTATGTGAATTTCGAGATTCGAAAACACACCCTATTATTCCAATACAAGAATGTAGAACTCAACGGGCAACTGGGGGCTGGACTTGGGGGGTATATGCCCAAGACAGACGCTTCTCTTTTGAATTTTGAACGCAACGATGATTGGCATTGGGCAGGTTTTGGAACACACGTTGTTGCTGGCTTAAACCTCACCTTCTTTCAGCGCTTCTTTATTCAAAGTGAAATTAAAGGGGGGTATATTAATTTACCAGACATAAAAACTACTGCATTAAATAGTGATGGAGCGAAACAAAAATTTCTTTTTTCACAAATCAATATTTTACTTGGAGGGATTATTAAGCTGAATAAAAAAACGGAGTCTAAGAAGCCTGTAGAAGAAAATTAATCTTTCAACTCCCGAATGGTTTCTAGCGTCTTTTTGACATCCCGTGTCAATTTAAAATAAGACTCATTTGCTAGTATTTCTTTAGAAATAAGTTTTGATCCCATCCCAACACAAGTTACTCCTGCATCAAACCAACCTTTTAGGTTTTCAGCTTCTGTTGAAACGCCCCCAGTAGGCATAATCGATGTCCAGGGTTGTGGTCCCATAATAGCTTTTACAAAGCCAGGTCCATAGATGCTGCCAGGGAAAAGCTTAACCAGCTCACAGCCCATTTCTTCAGCTCGAGCAATTTCAGTTAGTGAACCACATCCTGGTGACCAAAGAACCTTTCTACGGTTACATACAATAGCAATATCTTCTCTAAATACCGGAGTAACAATAAAGTTAGCTCCAGCAAGCATGTATTGCGATGCTGCTGCGGCATCCGTAACCGACCCGACCCCTAAAATCATTCCGGGGAGTTCTTTGATTGCATATTTAATTAATTGGTTGAATATCTCAAAAGCAAAATCACCACGGCTGGTAAATTCCATCAGGCGAGCTCCACCATCGTAGCAGGCTTTTAAAACGGCTTTAGCTACGTTTATATCCTTGTGGTAAAACAAAGGAACCATCCCAGATTCCTTCATTTGTTCTATTACTTGTAGTCTTGTATATTGTGCCATAATTCAATTATCGAGCAACACGCCCTGAGGCATCTCCACTCATTAGTTTTTCAATTTCAGGAATAGTAACTAGGTTAGCGTCTCCTTTAATGGTGTGTTTTAAACAAGATGCAGCCACTGCATAATCTAATGCTTTTTGATCATCTTCTGGATAATGAATCAATCCGTAGATTAATGCTCCCATAAAAGAATCTCCTCCTCCAACACGATCTACAATATGTGTGATTTGGTACTGTGCACTTTCGTACATCTTTTTACCATCATATAGAACTCCTGCCCAGGTATTGTGAGAAGCAGAAATTGAACCTCGAAGGGTTGTGATTACTTTTGTAGCGCGTGGAAATTTAGCCTGCATTTGCTGACATACGGATAAAAAAGCTTCTGCTTTCACATCTTCTCCTTGCGTGGTAATATCCAATCCTTCTGGCTTAATACCGAAGTGCATTTCTGCATCTTCTTCGTTGCCTAATATGATATCACAGTACGAAGTTAATTCGGTCATAATGCCTTCACGATCTCCATCATAATTCCACAACTTAGCACGATAATTAAGATCTGTTGAAATAGTAATACCCATTGAACTTGCTACTCGAACTGCTTCTAGACATGCGTCTGCTGCGCTCTGAGATATTGCAGGTGTAATTCCTGTCCAATGGAACCATTGTGCGTCTTTAAAAACTTCACTCCAATCGACCATTCCGGGTTCTATTTCAGACATGGCAGAATGAGCACGGTCATAAACAACTTTACTCCCTCTACTTACTGCCCCCGTCTCTAAAAAATAAATTCCTAACCGATCTCCCCCTTCAACAATATGTTTTGTCCCTACGTTGCGTTTTCTCATTTCCATGAGTGCACATTGACCTATATCGGTTTTAGGAAGACGAGTTACAAATTCTACTGGTACATTATAATTAGCAAGTGAGACAGCTACGTTAGATTCTCCACCCCCGTAAACAACGTCAAAGCTGTTCGCTTGAGAGAAACGTAAAAAATTCTGTGGAGCCAATCGTAACATGATTTCCCCAAATGTGACTACTTTTTTCATTTAACAATTCAGATTATAATTATTATTTAAAACTTAAATACATCAACTCAATGATAATGTTTTTTACTGTATCAAATTGAAATCTTTCACAAAAAAACAAGTAAAACGATTTCTTATAATGTTTTTAGTTTACGAGCGATTAAAAACGTTTGGTCAAAAACTAAATGATTGATTTTGATTTATGGAAGAAGTTAAACACTAAAAAATACACTAGGCTTCGTTTACGTGTAAACCCAAAAAACCCCTGTATAAACAGGAGTTTTCAATTTATATCTGTACCTCGAGTGGGA
>Ga0115005_10000565_pt1 | contig 28571 bp, 26 predicted proteins | sample ArcOceMetagenome_FD_87163 | JGI IMG/M metagenome (GOLD analysis project Ga0115005, IMG submission 87163) | Marine eukaryotic phytoplankton communities from Arctic Ocean - Arctic Ocean - Greenland ARC118M Metagenome | ecosystem: Environmental > Aquatic > Marine > Oceanic | place: Arctic Ocean...
CAACTTTTGTAGCGGTAGTTTCACGCATTAATTCTTTTTGAAATAGATTTATACACGCATAATTGTGTACTGTTTCAAGATGTTTCAATACGTGTTCATTATATACTGCTTCTCTATCGACTTTTGATCTTTCCTGTAAAAAATTAACATATGGATCCTTTTTATTAAAACCACCACTATTTAGATTGTGAAAAATACAATCTTGTATAGCATCAAAAAAAACTTTTGAACTTTTTTTCACTGTTATAAAAGTTGTGTGTACAGTATCTTTTGCTTTTGGATCATATCCTTTTTGTTTTGTTTCAATATAAAATTCTAAGTCGACTAATAAAGTTTCTAACTTGACTTTAATTTCACGAAATTTTTGACTTAAAGGTTTTTTTGTTTTTATTACACTAGAATCGTTATCTGCTGCGTTTGCGAATGCTTCAAATATGTTATTAAATTTCATTTTAAAATTACCCATTTTACCTTTGTTTTTTTCATAAATGATATAGGTTAAATATCCTTCAATAGTAGGTGTTTCATTGTTTGGTGCAATATATTTTTTATAATCACTATCGTTAATAACGTTATTGAAGTCGTTTATAGCCTTTTTTATTAAATCAATATTTCCACCTAATTGTCCACCTCCTCGTTCCATTTGTTCTCCATTCAAGAAGGCTTTCGTTATGTTAGGAGAATATAATTCTTGTATAAGAAATGGTACAACAGCTTTACCTCCTTTTATTAATGTTTGATAACAACCAGTAGTCATTTTCATACAGTCAAATGAACCAAAACAGCAACGAATTGTAGCGTTATCCAAATCACTTGGTTCATCACTACCAGTTACAATATTATAGAATATATCCCATATATTACCACTAGCAATCACTGTATCTGTAATGGCATCACCTAGTCCCTGGTTATCATATCCAACAAAAGGTTTAAATACCCGTTCATCATTATCATTATATTTTTTATCTTTATAGTATGCATCATAATTACTCCTATTTAATATATTATTATTATCAGTATCACTATCAGGAGTGTCGTTCTTATTACGATCACGAGAGTTTAAAAAACGAATGATATCTACCAAATCATTTGCTGTATATTGTATTGGTGTTCCAGTTAAAAAAATACATTGATTCATTTTCATACAAAATTTTAAAAAACTATATTCGCGAATAATATTTTTAGGTCTATTTTCTTTTGTGGTCATACTGGCTATGGAATCGCCACCTATGCCTTGTGTTGTTTCATTCTCTCCTTTTAGTTGATCTGATGTAAACAGACTTTTATAGGTTGCATGTTTATTATCTTTATATTCGTCTCTCTTGCCGTCAGTGGTTTCATTATAAGATTTCAATGATTGTAAACCAAGGTGGTTTGTATCTTCGGTATTTGAAGGCACAACAAGTTTATGAGATTCGTCGCAAATTAAAATTGTATCTGGGCTTTCTTTATTAATATATCCTGTATCAAATAATTTATTTAATCCACCAACTTTTGAACAAAGTGCATCATAGTTATAACCAATGAATTCAATATAATATCTTTTATAACCCTCACTTTGATCATTTTTTATTGAAAGAGCACCTTGTGCTGTTTCTATATATTCAGTTAGTTCATGCCCATCAGATCCGATAGGAACTAAATATTTTTGAGTTATATTATACACTTGTATACCAATTAATGCGGCATCATCACCTAAAAATGCAGCTCTAAATAAACCTTCTGGTGCTATTAATAATATTTTTAATGGAGTTTTGCTATCCATATGTTTGACGGTTAAGTGTGTTAATGCGATAGATAAAGAGGTTAATGTTTTACCTGTGCCTACACCATGAAATAAAAAGCAAGCCTTATCTATAATTCCACTAGCATTTCTATTAAATGTTGTAAATCGTTGAACCGCCAAAGATTGTCTTACGTCTAATGAAAATTTTTTTCGTTTTTCTCTTAATTGAATTAACTTGCCCTCATTTAAATCTAAATTTAAAGATGATGCTATTTCTTTTAATTCAATTTTGGTTGCGTATTTAGTTACATGCAAAAAATAGAATAATAAAAAATTTTTACCTTGTCTGGTTATAAATTTTAACATATCAATGGTTAATCTAGGAGATAATGCAGTCAAATAATCAGCAAATGAACCAGTTAAATTTAAAAAATCTTTCATAAAAAGTTCATTGTTATTGTATTCTGCTTTTGTTAATAAATCTTTTACTACCGTTTGTGCTGGTGCGACTGGTGATGTTGATTCAAATATGTTGTCTTTGTTTATATTTGCAACCAATTGATTACGGATATCCTCTGTTAATGTACCTTTCTTTTGTGCAGGAAAAGATGCGTTGGATACGTTTAGAAGTTGGTTTTTTTGCAAACTAGTTATATCGATAAAGTCTTTGCGTGATAGGTCATTACACATGATTTTAATTTCTTTACTACTATCTTCTAGTATTGGAATAAATAACATTAATAAATTTTCATTGTCTTCACTTTCTACACCATCTGGCTGTATATTTTGAGTGAAAGCCTTTCCGTGAATTTTTTTTTTTAATTTAGTTATATCATCATCGTCATCTTGTATATCACTCGATATACCCCATCCTTCTATTAGATTGTTAAATAAATCACATGTAGTCGCACTCAAAGGAATTCGTTTAATTGCGAAATTTGCTCGTACAATTTGGTTTTCATTTTTTTTCATTGTATTAAAAATAGTGTCTTCCATTCTATAAAAAATATATATATAATACCATCAAAATATTATATATATTTTTTTACTAATATTCACTAAATACACGTGTTAGGACCGCCAGTGTTTTCCGCAATCAAGACACGTCACGAAGATTGTAGCAGGTTCATCAGCACTTCGGGTTTGCATTTCATAAGTAGTACAACGTGTAGACTTACATTTTCGACAGGTATACATATTGGTAGAAGCCTGAATATTATCGTTATATTTTGATGCATCTCGTTTCATCTTTTTCTCAATCAAATCTCTCCATTTTTCAGGATCAAATTCTTGATGAGTCATAAAGCCGATCATTTTCGGATCAATTTCACCAGATTGAACTTGTTTCAAGAATACTTCATTTTTAAGATTCATGTAAATCGACCTCATTCGGTCAATATAAATAGACGTAAATTGCGGATTTTCCCACTTTTTCACAATTTTTTTTCGTGATGCTTCTTTTAATGCATAATTAAATACCCCTTTTTCAAGATTAATGGATACTGAGTTATCAGGAACACCCAAAATTCCAGAAAATTTCGTTTGAATGTTTTCTCTAAACACCTCTGGATTTGTAATTTTATTCATAATAGTCTATAATTATTATCAATATATAGAGTAAATTCTAAATCAATTTTGTATTAAATATATTCTTCTTCGCTTAATTCACTATCATAGTTCATATATACATCTTCTATCACATTATTCATTGAAATAAATACATTTTCAATTTTTTTATTCTTTTTAGCAGCACGTTTTGGTTGAACACGTGGTTTTATTTTCTCATCGTCATCGTCATCGTCATCGTCATCGTCATCGTCATCCTCCTCTTCATCATCCTCTTCATCGTCTTCTACATCGTCTTCTACATCGTCTTCTACATCGTCTTCTACATCGTCTTCTACATCGTCTTCTTCCTCCTCTTCTTCCTCCTCATCTTCTTCGTCGTCATCCTCAACAACAAATCCATCATCTTTAGAATAACCTTGTTTTGTTTTGTTCTCAACTTCTTCCTCTTCTTCCTCATCTTCACTATCTTCATTCCCAATATCTTCAAATCCACCAAACAACTTTTCATAAATGATTTTCCACAATGAAACATTTAGGTCAACACACTCTTTTGATTTATTTTTATGAACTAATACACAATTACCAAAAAATAGGCTATTATCTACAGGTGGTGGAAAATCATATTTATTTTCTTGACCAGCACGTCCATCACATTTACCATAAAGAACAATACTACAATCTTTGTTTATTTTCCATGTGGTTTGTTTTTCAAACCCTTTATCTGATTTATATCCAGCTTTTTTATACATATTCTCAATATTCACTTCTTTAATATTCACTTCTTTTAACTGACCGCTTTTTTCAACAATTACAGTTTGAACCATATTTGAATTGTAATTTATTTAGGAGATGTATTTAAACTATTTTGGAAATATATATAATTAAATTTGTATCATGATATATATATAAATGGGAAATAGTAAAAGATCATCTACAATATATAAACCGAAGAAAGGTCGTCGTGTTACAGCAAAAAAATTATATAAAATACCACAACGTGGAGGTGGATTTTTAGAAACGTTTTTAGGCGGAGAACCTGATCTTCCCGAGTCCGAAAAACCAACCGGAGAAGAAAAGGAAGAAGAAACTGGTGAAGAAGAAAAGGAAGAAGAAACTGGTGAAGACGAAAAGGAAGAAGAAACTGGTGAAGAAGAAACTGGTGAAGAAGAAACTGGTGAAGACGAAAAGGAAGAAGAAAGTAGTGATCCTACTGAAGAAACGATTGAAACAGAAGAAGATAAAGGATTATTTGCTACCGCGGTTGAGTCTGCTAAAAATACTGCTAGTGAATTACAAAGTGCCTTTACAAAGCCAATTGACGAAGATACCAGTGCTGATGCTGAAGATATGTCTATTTCAGAAATGGATCAAACGCCGGTTGCTGCTGAAAATGAAACACAAGAAACACTTGAAGGGTTACGTATGAAAAATACTGAATTATTAGAAAAAGTAAATATATTACACGAAACAATTGAGAAATTACAAGAAGAAAAAATTGCCTCTTTACAAGGGTCAACCCCTTTAGAACAAAATTCAAATGAAGATGAGTACGGAACAACACCTATTAATGAAAATCCAATAGATCCGTTTGGAACATCTGAAGAAGCACCTGATCCAATGAGTATAGTAACACCTGAAGAAGACCAAATGGATGTCGTAACACCGGATCCAATGAGTATTGAGACACCTGAAGGAGAACAAATGGAAATTGGCGCTTCGCTTATGGACGATAGTGCACAAATGGATATTGTAACACCGGATCCAATGAGTATTGAGACACCTGGAGGAGAACAAATGGAAATTGGTGCTTCACCTATGGACGATAGTGCACAAATGAATATTGTAACACCTGAAGAACAACAAATGAATATTGTAACACCTGAAGAACAACAAATGGAAATGGACCTAGGTGCTCCACCTAGGCCTACAGAAGGAGAACAATTAGGAGGAACAAAGCATCGAAGAAATAAACACCGTAGAACAAAACGTAAGAGAAAGGGTTCTAATAAATAAGTTTATATATAGAAATACAATTCTCATTTTCCATATATAATGTCGTATCTTTTAACAATAGTAATTAGTTTATTAATCATATATTTAGCTGATCAATTATTACAGTATCTCAAAGATACATATACAACGAAAAAAACAAAAGATCTAGTGGGTCATCATATAGATAAATATAAATCCATGATGAACGAATATCAAGAAAATAATAAAGAAATCGTTGATAATATTGACTTACACGAAGAAGAAGGTGTAAAATTAACAAACAATGATTTAATTGCTATGAATGAGGAGTTAAATGCTTTAATTACAGACGATATGTAATATATATAATATAAAATATTTTTCAAAACAATATAGAAACGTGACCAGTATGGTATATACCCAAAGTCAAATATGCACACCCTATCTTTTAATCAAACGAGTGAATTAACCAAAAGGTTACCAAGTTTCGAACTTTCCTATGAGACGATTTCTCATAAGAAAGTTTCCAATGAATATAATATTACGTTAGCCATACCATATGGTAAAAAAGCATTTTTATGGTTTACCTATTATAAAACAAAGAATGTATGTTTTTTGATGGAATTAGGAAAAGATAAAAAAATAACAAATGTATCGATTGTTTCTGATAATGTACCAATTGATTTAGCGTATGGTACACTTTTATATGGTTGTCTTTGTGAAATACCGGATGTTAGAACATTTTTTGTAACAGAAGACCTATTATATTACCAAGGAATTAATACAAGTAGACAACCTTTTAATGAAAAATTTAATTTTTTGTATAATTTAATGGATCAAAATGAGGATATTTTTATTAATAATGATGCATTATATACGACTTTACCTGTATTTTGGACATTACAAGAAAACGAAAATACTATACCCGAAACGTACAAGGATATGATACCTTATACAATTCACCATCTTCAACATCGTTCTAATAAAAAGATTATTCCCCATTTAAATTATCCGTGGTCGAAAAACACAATCCCATCTATTTCAAAATTCACCCAAGAAATTCCGAATGATCTGCTTTTTATTCCTCCATCATTACCACGTTTTAATTTTTCAAAGCCTCAATATAAAGAGGATGCTATTTTTGAAGTAAAAGCCGATTTACAAAACGACATTTATCATTTATATGCATTTGGTAAAAAATCCGAACGCATTTATTGCGGAATTACATACATTCCAAATTACACAACGAGTAAATATATGAATGGTTTATTTAGAAAAATCAAAGAAAATGATAACTTAGATTATCTTGAAGAGAGTGATGACGAAGAAGAATTTCAAGACATGCGTGTAGATAAATTCGTTGATCTAAAACAACGGTTTGCTATTAAATGTTCCTTTAAAAACAAGTTTAAGCGATGGATCCCAATTCAAAAAATAGACGGTAAACCATCGATTGTCCACATCAGTCAACTATAATGATTTCCATAAAAATCAATAATATATCTGTTTAATATATATTATTGATGTCTAATCCCGTATTACCTCCGTACTCTAGTACTACCGATCCATCTCCTTTAGCCAGAGGCGGAACATATCATCCTTCTATGTTTCATAGTACAGATCAAGCGAACGGCAGTCAATGTGGTGGTAAAAAAACATCCAAGCGTCGTAAAGTCCGTCGTTCAAAAAGAACGCTTCGTTGTAAAAAAATGAAACGTGGTAAAAAATCTGGCTATACTTGTCGCCGTAAAACAAAAAATAGACGTTGTCGTCGTTAAAAATGTATTTTATTACAAAAATACATTTTTTTATACAAACACAATAATCGTGTTTAACTCTCAATATCAAGGGTTGATATGTTAATCAGACATTTTTTCTGTAATATAGGATTACCACCCGTTCCTTCGTTGTCGTTATTATGTTTATGAATTTTTGGGTCAAATACACGGTTCCAGGTTTTATCCGTTTTCCAGTCAATATTCATCCCTTTGTATCGAATACTATCGGTTGCTACAATGCGATAATTGCATTTTTTATAAAATCTGCGCCGTTTCGTCCATTGATTTTGAAATATTTCATGCCGGTCAACAATATCCACCACTACTGGATTGTCGTGTCGTACACGTAAGATACGTCCAACCGATTGCGTAATATCCGTTTTGGGTGTAGCCATTAGTAAAATGGAAAGACTTTTAATATCAAGTGCTTCTGCGGCCATAGCATATGTAGCCAACACAATTTGCTTATATTCGGTTTCTTGAAGATCGGCTTGTTTCATACCCCCAACATAATATCCAACTGTCGCGAACCCCTTATGTGTAATGGCCTCATAAAAGTATTTCAAAATGCATCTATTATGAGCTAAAACCATAATTTGTGCTTCATTGTTATTTTCTTTGCTTTCAACCAGTAAATCACTCAATATCTTCACAATAAAATCACTTCTTGGACCAAAACCACATAATTTAGATATCATTGTACTATATTTCGTTTGACCTCTAAAATCAGTTTCAGTTTCATTAAATTGTGGATCCGATGCGATATATTCTACAGAACGAACACATACCGGATCTTCATCTTTACGTTCTTCTGTGTATATTTTCGGTCCAATAAACATATACAAAACACACGTCAATTTATCCTTTCTATCAACTGTTGCTGAAATGCCCAACATATTTGGACTAACCACACGTAGAAGTGTTTTGGAAAATTGTTCACTACCTATACGATGGACCTCATCAATAATGGTCAGTCCAAAACAATCAAATGCGTTTTCAGGTAATGCTCTGTCGTATAACGTTTGCAACATACCAATTACAATATCTTTACCCTCAACGTCAAACACGGGTCCTTGAATTTTCCCTATTCGAGCACCAGGTAAGAATTCGTTCGCTCTATCAATCCATTGGTTCATTAAGAATTCTTTATGAACAATGATGAGTGTCTTTTTTTGTACTAATGAAATGATTTTCAGTGCCATTACAGTCTTACCTCTACCACAAGGAACCTCTAAAATGCCCCCATTACCTATTTTTTCAGAACCAACACATACGGGGTTTTTTACGTGGTTCATATAAACGTCGACAATTTTGTCTTGATAATCACGTAAAGGTTTAGGAAATGATACATTTATATCCTCCCCTTCAGTAATTTCAGAACGATTTGGTAATCCATAACGTTTAATTCCATAAAACCTTGGGATATATATTTTTTTAGCATTCTCACGATAAACCGGGAATGCTCCCTCATCTGCAGAAGCATTATATACCGGACCGATAGTAACGGGTTTCACATTTAATTCATCATATAATATTTTTTGGTCATCTTCGCTGATAACAGAACGTAATATAGTATACCCTTTTTTACCCAAATATGAGTTGTTACGTATATTTTCTTTATATTCTTCACTTATTTCAATGACCTTTTTTTGAGAAGTCTTGGTGGACTTGGCCTTCATTGCCATCATTTTTCGCCGTTTCCATTGTTGAGACATTTAGTATATTTTACTATATAGAATTATGTTTAACCATTTTTCAATTTTGTTTTAATATTTGTACAAGGAAAATATCATCATATCCTATATAATGGATTTTAAAAAACTAGTCAAGTCGATTAAACCCGCCGAAATATTAGTTTTAGTAACATTTGTTCTATACTTGGTATTTCCGGTTACAACACCCAGTGCTATATCCCCTTATGTTGAATCCCCACTAGGTTTACTAGTTATCTTCTGTATAACAGTGGCTTTATTTTTATACTCCCATCCAGTTTTAGGTGTTCTTTATATTTTTGTCGCTTATACATTACTAAGACGTAGTGCAGTTATCCACAATAAAACACACTATGTACAATACACTAAGACTGAAAGCGAAAAACGCGGTGAAGTTAAAAAGCAAATCAATGACGCTACCCCACCCGTAGAAGAAGCACGTAATGCCGAGGTAGGTTCAGATCAACCCGTAACACTTGAAGAAGAATTGGCAAATGATCGCGCCCCCATCGGTAGAAGCGATCCTATTCAATATTTACAGAGTTCATATAAACCGGTAGCTACAAATGTAAATGGCACAGCAAGTGTTTAATGATAATATAGTATAAAATATAACGTATTTATGGTTATATTTTATTTAACTTCTTTCTCTTTCAAGCTCCTTTATAGGCCAGTCATCAACCAGTGATTTTCGGGAACTAATAATAACATGTCCAAGAAGTGCCGCAATTGCGAGAACAACGCCATATAGAATATATTGTTCACCCATCAAGAAACAAATAATGGATATAGCGATAATAGTAAATCGCATCGTTATATCAAAATATCCCATTTTTTTTATTTTTTCATTGCGAACAATTGTTCCGGTAAATTCAAATACCAATTTTAGAATATATTTATAAATGCTTGGTATCAGTGTATAACTTAATCCCGTAAAAATTATAAATAATATATACATAAACATGGTTTTAAGTGAATTATGAGCTGCCGAATCCTGTACAAGACTACTTGCTACTGGTAAATTATACGTTTCAACTTCTTCGGAATCGATAGGAACATAATCGCACTCCATCCACTCACCCGGGATAGGTGGGGCGAATACCGAATAATCTTTGGGTTGAATATTAAATAAATTGGTATTATTTTCCATAACCATCAATTTGGTCGAAATAATATAAACAGGTGCACCAAACGTCACTACTTTCGCACCGGACAGACTTGTATATTCAACGTACTTTAAATTGGGTACATCTTTAGCAAAGACATCTTTATCGAAGTTCACACTACGTTGTGTTGTACCATTAATTGCGTCTTGTATTACTTCATCGATATGCGTTTTTTTAGGTAATGCACTCGCTACATATAAAGGAAAACACATAAATAACGTTTTATTTCTGTCTGAATTTTGGTTTTTTATAATTAATTGACCCATAGCTGTTACGCCGTTAATCGTATTTATTTTGGTTTCTGCAGCTGTTCCGACTATGGTAATACCGGTAGCAAAATATTCAGTGGGAACATTATTTTCCGAAAATGTAATATTTGATGTAGATGATAGTTCACATCCAGCTGTAATTTTTTTATCTGCGGTTATGTATGCGATATTTTTCAGTTCCAAATTAGTATAATTAAATTTTACAGATTTAGTACTATCCTCGGTTTTAGTTAAATCAAATCCGCTCATTATTAATATATATAAATGGATTAGATATATTCATTTATATTTGTTCTAAATATTAGGAGACGGTATAAATTCAGGAACAAATGCTTCTTCTTTATGTGTTACCCTATATTCATTGTCGTCTTTTTCGCCAAAAGTCATGCGTATTGTATTTTTATTTTGAGCATCCATATCATGATTATTGATCGCTAGATATATGCTATTTAATTGAGTTATAATAGAAGTTAAATTTTTCTGGGATGGTTCATCAATATTGTCGGCGAATTGGATATTAACGTCACTATTAGTATCCACATTTTCATCTGATTTACTCTCTATAGTTGTTGATTTCTTGGTTTTACGTTTTTCAGATGCTAATTCACGATTTCTGGATGCTAATTCACGATTTTTTCTTTCAGTTTCCAATTCTTCAGGAGTTTTTTTCTTATCTTTTCCTAAATTTGGTTTTGTATCTTGTTTAAGGTGTAATCGTTTATCGCCTTCTAAATCTAATAATTTATTTAATATTAATAATGGAGCAGTTACTTCTTTTTTTGTAAACCATCCTGATTTTTTTATTTTGGTTGGAGTACCTGTATTGCTCATTTGTATTATAATTTGATTTTATTACATAGGTATATATTTATAAAGTGCATTTTCATAAATAGTCGCACGGAATGTATCATTATACCCCTCTACATATATGCTATCACCATTGAATATTTCATCACATCCTAAATCAGATGTGCAACTTTTACCTTTCACACTTATAGGTAGTTTTGTATTAATATTACCAGCAGTATTCGACATTGTATAGTATTGGTGTTTATCACGTCCAGTCGAGCTTCTTCTACCCATTAAAGGTAATATCATGTCGTCTGCGCTATTTTCTCGCGTTAAAATGCCCATTTGTGAATAATTAAGTTCAGGCCCTCTGGTGTTAATATTAATAGGAACCATAAAACTCTCATTTTTAAGGGGTGGTGCATTTATATCAGTCAAAGGATTAGTAGTACGACTAGGAATAGGAAGTAAAATAGGTGTAGCCACTTCTGTATTACGTGGAGGAGCAATTATAATGGGTTGTGAAAAAGAAGTATTCGATGTTTTTTCTAAACTTGGTTTAATGATATGCGAATAATACATATAAACGACTGTAATCAGTAAAACAAACAATAAAAACACGGTCATATTCTCAATGCAAAATAATCCGGGAATACACGTTTTTTTTACTCCGCGAGGCATTATTATTATATAATAATGCCACACAATAATGTTAATGATAGATAAATTACATACCAAAAAATTTAGGGTTCCAATCAGGCGGTCGTAAATGTGATTTATTAGCCCAAGCCCACCATTTATTACTGGGTATAAGAGTGGTGAAAATACGCATAAACCCTTGAACTATTTCTTCAAAGCTACAATTCATTAATTGGCTCCATTCTGCGAAAGTTTTATGCAATGTTACTGTAGTTCCGTTCTCAAATTTATATGTTCCTTTACAACGAAAACATTTTTTTATAACTTCTTCATCCCATTTTACCAAATGAAACCCTGATAATGCGAAAAAGATGGAATCAATGGGTAAAACAAAGAGGTTCCATATAATATCAACAATTACTTGTAAATCTATACCAAATATGGCTCGTATCAATATTAATGGTAATTCAACAAAAACCCCGTACAGAAGACCTAACACCATATTGACTATATAATATCGTGTGCATGACCCGTCTAAAAATGTTTCCCATTTACTCCATGAACATTTTGCTAATATGCTCATTATTAAACCTTGGTTTTCCCAACCAGATCCAAATTGTTTTCCCGCACAAATTAAATGTTCAGAAAAACCGATCCACCATGATTCTGCACCAACGGACAACATTGTTATGACTGATATAAAAAATGCGAACAAAGCCGCTAATCCAAGGGAATTAAATATGGTCATTAATGCATTTTGAGCAACTTTAAATGCGCCCATCATAAACTGTCCCAATCCACGGGCCATATTAAGTGTTCCTAATGCGAAATCACTAACTTGTGTAGCTAATTCACCTATATTTAATCCACGACCTAAAGCATTCATCGCGGTAACAATAGCATTTAATGCGGGATCAATAAAATCCATATGTTATTATTGTTATATATATATTAATAATGTATTTTTTTACATTATCAATCTATTTATACATTGAGCATTTTAACAACATCTCTAAATTCATCAATTAAAGGACTAATGTTAACTAATTGATTTAACATTTTTAATTGTAATTGTAATAGGTTTTCTACACCCTTTCTTTGTTCTTCATTCGCAATTTTTCCTGTGTGCTTTAACGCTAAGTCAATTTTATCTTTAGCTAAGTCTATATGTTCTATTTTAAATCCTACTTCCATTTTTTGTAAAATACCAGCCGGATTTAAATTTTTAATAAATTTATCAATTTCAACATCACGTTTTGTAGGATCCTCATTTAATTTAGCATTTTTATCGTGTTCATAATCAATACCAATGTCGGTATTTTTATCATTCGTTTTTTTTGTATCACTTGTTTTCGGCGTAGCATCGGGTTCTGTAGTTTGAGGCGTTTGTTCAACTTTATCATCAGTCATATGGTTCATTAATGCGTCCAATTGACTTAAATCACCTGTAAATCCCTCACGATTTTTATATTCTTCCATACCAAACCTTATTAAATTCGTAATGGCTATAGCGGTGAATATAATGACTATCATATTTTTATTGAAGAAAGTAGAAAGAAACCCTACGATTAACATAATTCCCGCATATATGAAATCATCTTCCATAGCATATGTATAAAGATTGAGTATTCCTATCGTTACAAGAATATATAAAACAATTTTACTCTCCATCATTTTGGAAGGTCCAAGATTATTATTAAACCAATTACCAACTTTTTTAAAAACCATTATATAATCTGATAATATAATAGTTTTACAAATCTTCATCATTTTCGTCATTTTCATCATTTTGAATGGGTGATAATTCTTCACCATTCTCATCATTTTGAATGGGGGATAAATCTTCACCATTCTCATCATTTTGAATGGGGGATAAATAGTCATCAGGAACTGTTTCTCTTCCGTAAATATTCAACACCTCTTTTACTACATCTTCTCTTTGAATATCTTCAATTTCAAACTCAAAACTACCAATACTAGAAGAACGATTATTTCTAAATTTTTCTAAAAAATCTTCTAAACCATTTTTAACATCCGCTCTATCGTGTTGATCTAAATCGCCTGTAATTACAAGGCGACTATTTTCGCCTAAACGTGTTAAAAGCATCTTCATCTGAGAAACCGTTGAATTTTGCATTTCATCTGCTACAACCCAGCAATTTTTAAACGTTCTTCCGCGCATATAACCAAGCGGGGATATTTCTATGATTTTGTCTTCTAACAATTGTGTTACTTCTTTTGGTGATATAAATTGATACAATATGTCGTATATCGGTCTAACCCAGGGAGCCATTTTTTCCTCTATTGTTCCAGGCAAATATCCAAGATCTTCGTCAACTGAAACCGATGGTCTAGTAAAAATTAGTTTTTCACATTTTCCTAGTAAAAAATTTCTAACACCAAATTCTGTAGCAAACATGGTTTTACCAGTTCCAGCTGGTCCTGTAGCCATAACTATTTTTTTGTTTTTATTACGAAGCATAGAAGAATAAATTTCCTGGCTCCCTGTTTTAGGGACAGCGAACTTTTGTTCAAAAAGGTCTTTCTCGTTTTGTGATAAATGTTGAATATTCTCGTACATTTCTTTTTGCTCTTTTAAATTGCAATGTGAATTTTCAGAATAATATTCATTTATCATCTCTTTCTCGATGTACTTTTTGAACTTTTTGCCTCGCTTTTTCCCTCCAGTTGAATGACGTTTAGGTGACGTATCCATATACTTATGATTCTATATTAAATTGTTCAAATTTTTTAATACGTGAAAATCTGTAATTTCATTTATTTCATCTATTTATAGTAATATTTAGTAACAATGTCTGTCCCTGCTCACAATTTAAATATACAATCTTATTCTTTGGATGAACTATTAGGGTTATTTGACCTTCAAAGTTATGATATTACAATTGATAATTTAAAAACAGCAAAACGTAAGGTTATTATGTTGCATCCAGACAAATCTAAGTTAGAACCCAAATATTTTTTATTTTATAAGAAAGCATTTGATGTTATTGTACAATTTTTTGATAATCAAAATCGACAAAATCGCAGTGTCGAACAAAAGGACGTTGCATATAATGCTAATTACAAAGATGAAGATGAGAATACTTCCAAACAGATCAAAAAAACGATGGGCGATATGAAATCACAAAATTTTCAAGAGAAATTTAATAAATTGTTTGAAGACAATAATATGGGTATTACACCTGATGCGTCACGAAATGAATGGTTTGCTCAAGAAAAATCGGTATTTGATGTTCCGCAAGAAAAAATGTCTAAACAGGCAATGGATGATAATTTTCATAGAATTAAGGAACAATCCAACGGATTAATTAATTATTCAGGGGTTCAGTCACTTAATGGAGATACATCTTCAAATAATAGTTTATATCAAGACGCTAATGATTTTCAAGATAAATATATGACCAGTGATCCTTTTAGTAAGTTAAAGTTTGATGATTTACGTAAAGTTCATAGAGACCAAAGTGTATTGGCGGTTAGTGAAAAGGATATTAACAATATACAGACATATGGTTCGGTTGACGAATTTAACCGGGCACGTAGCCAACATTCATATGATCCTATTGAAAAAACACACGCTGATCGCATGTTACAAGAACAAGAAAAAGCAATGCAACAACAAATGATGCGTAAAGAATATCAATCAAAAATACAAACCGAGCAATATGCTGAGAAAAATAAAGACGTTTTGTCATCATTTTTATTGCTACAAGATAAGAAATAATAACTTAGATATTACTAAAGTATTATTTATTGGATATTTTTACTTTAATTGTTTCTTTATTTTTCTCAACGCCATGGATTTACGCAAAGATACTCCACTAAGGCGTTCGACCTCTGTACGACGTTTCTGTGTTCTACGTTTCTTGGTTTGTGTGGCTTTCTTACTTTTGTTGTGCTTCTTGCGGCAAAAAGTACGTTTTGTACCTTTTGCTACTTTACATCCTTGGACTTTTTTACAACGGTTTGGTTGTGATGTGCGTTTTCCTTTACAAAGAGAGACGGTCATAATATAACATACACCTATATATTTTTGTCGAATTTATCAATGATTTACATCTGTTTCAATATCATCCATTTGTACGGTCATAGAGATTTTACGAGACAAGGTGTTTGGGTGAAATAACCTCAACTTTCCCGGAGAATATGGAGACATGGGTTCATCGTCTTCATCCAATTGTGATGAAGTACTATTACTAATATTTCTCATCAATTCACATCTCCGAGGGGTCTTATACGCACTTGTTGTTTCTCTCTTTAATTTTGGAGGCATAATACCAGATAAATCGTATTCAAACTTACTAGCTGTATTAAAAGCGGTTTGGCGCCCTTGACTATCTTCACGTGCGGATACATACATATATCCATCTACTGTTTTATAACTATTTTTCATAACATTGATATCCTTTATCAGTTCTATCATAAAATTATCCGTATTCAATCCATTATCCTTAACATATTTTGTTATAAAATCGTAAAATGTGTTGATATCTGTAATTATATTATCATCGATATCCCTCTTCTCTTGATAACATTGCAGTTTATCAAATATACTTTCTTCGTGTTGAGGACCTTCTTGTCTAACCCGGAACATTAGTTTTTGAACACACAATCGTAAATACTGTTTTGTAATTTCAAAATCGTCTTCTTTTATAATTTTCTTAGTGGCGGATAAAGTAAATTCGTCCTCTTCAATGAGATTATTCCCTGATACTACAATATCAAATTGGTCTTCATTCTCAATACATATGTGATAATTTTTTGTAGTTTCTTCATATAATGATCCTACTTCCAAATGATCTACAAATATTCCTTGATCAAAATCATATATTTTTCCACCCAATACGCGGATTTTTATATTATTCAATACACGATGTGTTTCGTTAAACAATATTTCACCATATACATTTCCGGTATGTTCTATATCACTTATGAACCAATTTGTAGTATGAACATTTTTATGTCCCATTTGTAGCAGCAATTTACCATTGTGTTCATTTCCTAAACCGATAAAATGATGGGAACATTTTTTTGATATAATTTCCACTAGTTCGGGAATATTACAAATACCCGCGGTAGGTTCACCGTCGGTTAACAATATAGCAACTCTATTCTCAATAGGAATATTCGAATAGTCTGTATCAATATCTATATTTAAAGACTGTAATGCTAGACCAATGTTTGTCGAACCCATGGGTCGAATTTGTTCAACCTTTGAAAGCAATTCTTGAATATTATCCTTTGTTACTTTGGTAGCTGATATATAATCGTGAATAATATTATCAAATCCTTTCAATATAATATAAATATCGTCAGATTGTTCTGCTAAATGATGTAATATATTCACTAATGTATGTTTAATTAATTGTATCTTTGAACGCCTTTGTTTAAATTCAATAATATCCGCCATTGAACCAGATACATCTACATAAATATGAAATAATAATGGTTTACTTTGTTTATATTCTTCTTCAATATTCGGGATATTAAACGATAACGTTCCATATCCTTTCCCAAATTCTTTATCGAAAATGGTTTTCGGTAAATTTGTACCAACACTGTATACTAGGTTTTGCATTTTAATTGTTTATAAATTGAAATAATGACTTGTGTTTATTTCAATTTTATGAATTTATTAGCTCATTTATTTCTTTATCGGTTTTGGTTGGTTTTTCTATTTTACGCAATTTCGATATTATTTTTTCTGCATTTGTAATCGTCGCATTCTCAATTGTTTTATTTTGTAATTTTTTAATTTCTACTATTTCATTTTGTATGTATGTAATTTGTTCAGTAAAATCTTTGATAAATTTATCGATTTTCTCGTTTAACTTATCTATTTTATCGTCGTATTTTTTATCATCGCTAAATGATACTTTTTTCTCAGTGTGTTCTAATTCAATTACATCCATTGATATATTCACATCTTGGGATTTTTCCACGGTTTCTGGTGGTTTATTAATATTTTGAATATCATATTCACGTTCGGCCATTTGTCGTTGGAGTAGCTCGTCCATGTTATCAATCGGTTTATCTTCATCTATATTTTCGCGAAAATCAATTTCGGATACCTTTGGTTTTTCAAATATGCTACCGTATTCGTTTTGACGGGTTTGAAAATCATTATTTAATTGTTGCTGTTTTTGATCTAAAATAAAATTACGTGTTTCATTCGCATTTGGTTCAAGAGAACTTGAATAATTTGTTTGAAATGAAGACCCTGCTATCATCGTATTTTTATGTCCATCTTGAAAAGATACAGGTTGAACATTCGTTTTTTTTAAACTTTGTAGCATATAACGAATTGTTTCTTTATTTAAATTCGATAATGCCGATTTATTAATGACTGTTTGCTTATTTTGATTGTAGTGTATTTGAATAATCTCTCTAAACCACGCTTCTGATTTACTTGGGTCTTGTCGCAACATTTTTTGAAAATAGGAAACTTTGGAAATTGTATCCCATATTAATTTTTGATTTTCAGGTAAAGTATAAAGGTTCATTAAGTATAAATAATAATAATATTTATATATTATTATCATTATCTAATTTATTTTATTTTATTTTATTTTTTTTCTTTATTTGTTGTCGGGATTTTGCATTTTTTAACAGCTTTAGTCGAACCCTGTTCTAAAGGTGCGTCGTTATCACTTGATTCAAGCGTTATTATTTTTTGGGTTGTTTTGGATTTAGGGACGCCTCTTATATTCACTGCTATGTCTTCTTCGAAATTGTCGGCAGCGTGTTTTATAAAATTTGAAAGATATGCCCCTTTTGTTTCTATATCTTGACTTGTGGGTCCAGTAAGAACTTGAACAATTTTTCTTATATCTGGACTGGTATGTTTACGTCCTAAAGTAATAACTATTTTTTCTACACGTTCTTTCCCTCCGCGTCTCTTACGTTTTGTTTGTCGGCGTTTCAATTTATATTTTCGTGATTTATTCTTTTTAGATTTAATATTTTTACTCATTTATATTATACCATTGGAAATTTAAATTGGACAACATAGTTGTTCGATTTAAATTTCATCTGACCTTTGAACGTAGAAACTATTTTTTATTAAAATATTTCTTTCTAAAACGTATCATCATATCGTCATTTAATCCAGGTTCATTAAATATTTTTAACAAGTGAAAAAAATCCTTCTTTTTACGACCACCTCCATATAATTCACGATTTATTTGGGCATCTACTCGTTGTGTTAAAAGTGTTATTAAAAAGAATAGTGAATACATACCACATTCTGTATTTGTAGTTTGATGTGCTACATCATTTTGCATATAATCAAAATGTATAGGTTCTTCTAATTGTTTACCTTGTTTTATTATTTCCCGCTTTAATTTGGATACTTCTTGTGGAACTGAATTTAACGCACTATCATAATAAAATATTAATTTGTTGTCTAAATCTACAAACATAGACACCCAATGAGTACCTGGTCCATCATGATCATCTAAATTAAATACTATTCCTAATTTTCGTTTATTTCTATTAATTAAATTTTGTAACGACAATCTACATAAATCATTCCATACACACTTTCCATCTTCCACAATAGTATCATAATTAATTGCAGAAGGTCCAAGTAGTTTAAATTCCGGGTTGGATTTCTCATATTGTCTTAAAACTGCTGCTATATCATAATTTGATAACCAAGATACCGGGTTTTCATCCCAATCATTTGGTCTGTCTGGCGCGAATAATACATCGTCTAATTGTCTTCGAGTTTCATCGTCCTTTATTTGTTTTAACCAACAATCTTCTCTTGGACATTCAGTTAATTTATTTCTTAAATCTTCCCATATTTCTCTGATATCAGTCACTTGTATTTTATCTTGATGTGATTTATTGTATTCGTCCTTTATATGTTTTAACGCATTCGATGTATAACAACTCCCCTTTACTGCTGAATTTGTTCCTGGGTTACAATTCATTTTTGTTTGTTTACGCATTGTCCTACGCTTATTTTTATTATTTTTATTAGATTTTTTTCTTCTATTTGTCTTTCCCATTTATATATTAATTACCTATTTTTTTTTAACGAAGAAATCAAGTGTGTTCGTTTTTTCAAAATGTTTTTTGGGTTTATTATCTTCATCCATTGAATAAGGAAACATTTCTTCTTCATATTCACGTTGATTTTCATTGGACTTTTTAGTTACTTCTAAATGACGGATTAATATACGTGCATAATTATTAAATGCTTCGTTTACAGATGAACCATAATCATTATCTCGGCAAGTTAATAATTCACGCGTCATTGATAATATACCTCCGTTTAAATTCTTACAATCCACTTTAAATTGTTGCTGTTCTTCATATTTCAAAGTATCTGTCTTGGACAAATATTTCGCATAGCTTGATTGATTAGATAGAAGTTTCATTGTTAATTCATCAATAAATTTGTTATCCGAGGGGGGGTCACTTAATATTGGAGTTTCGTCGTCACTCATTATATATATATTAATGGGATTTCTTCTTTTGTGTTTTACGTAATTCTTTCTCTCGTTTTTTTATTGTTTTAGCTTCCTCCTTTTCTCGTTTTTTTCGAGTTTTCTCTGCCTCCTTTTCTCGTTTTTTACCTGCTTTTTCAACTTCTTTCAAACGTTTTGTTTCTTCACGTTCAACTTCTTTCAAACGTTTTGTTTCTTCACGTTCACGTTGTTTGGCTTCTTTTGCTAATTGTTTTTCTCTCATCTGCGTTTCTAAATCCTTTTTCACCTTGGAAAATTCTTCTTTGGTTTTATCATTGTATTTTTTGACCATGTCTTTCACAATTCCCTCCTTAAACGTTTCACGTATTTTACCTTGTTTTCTCAATGTCTTTTGTAATTGTTTTTTAGCACGTGTGCGTTCCTTTTTCTCTGTCTTTCTATCTTTAATATCCTCGTGAAATTCCTTTTTAATCGATGTTCTCAATTTAGATAATTTTCGTGATAATTTATTGCGAACTTTCCGTATTTCGCGATTAGTTTTGGTTATTTCACCCTTTCGTGTTTTACGGTTAACTTTATAATTTTCACGTGTTTTTTTAACCGCATCTTTAATAACGATTTTTTCAAGGTTATTTCGGGCCTCTGTTTTTATCATACTACGTAGTTCCTTTATCTTTAAACGGTGTCTTTCTAACATTATTTTTAACTCGCGATTAAATTCAGACATACGATCGTCATATAAATCCAGCTGTAATTGTATATTTTTAACTTCAGGGTGAGAATTAATCATCTCTGTAATATTTCGGCTTTTTTTTACTAATTTCGCACACGAATATTTTAAAACATAATATGCGCTTTCTAAAAACTTGGACAAACGTTGGGGATCATTATCGTATCGTTCTTTAATATCTGAAAGGACCCTTTTTCTATAATCATTCTTTGATTTCAAATCCTCCCGGATTTTTTTAATGCGGCCCTTTATATCTTGGACATGGGTTTTTGCTTCTTTAATTAAATTCCTAATATTATCATTGGCTATCTTTAAACATCCTTTTTGTACAGTCCCTTCAAATTCTTCACAAATATCTCGTAATTCGAAAAATCGTGATGTCTCTAAATCTTTAAAATCATCATCTATACCTGCGGCTTCCTTCTCTATCTCGCCTTTCAATGCTATAATATCCTTGTTGATAATCGCTCTATTCATACGTTTGTCCAAGTCTTTTACTTCCTGAATATCATCAATCATTGGGACATTTATATGTTCTATTTGGGGTTGAGCAAATTGTCGTGCATCCTTTTCTCTATTCAAATAACTTATATGTCCTGAGATAATGTCCAAGAACTCTCTTTTACCATTTGTAGTAAATCTACCGTTTTCATCCAGATATGCATTTGAAAATAGAGGAAATTCATCAGGGACTTGTTGACCTATAGGTTTACATAAATTTACTAATTTTACTAATTCTAATGGATGTTCCGTTATAGGTGTAGCCGTCATCAATAATAATTTCACAGAACTATTCCCTGAAACCGCATATGAATTCATTAATGAATCGTGTAAAGCCTTCATATTCGGTCGCTCATTTGTGGATAAATCTCCACCCCCATATAATTTATGCGCTTCATCAATAATCAATAGCGTTTTACGCAATGGATCAATTGAACCATTAATATCCACCAAACGTTGATAATAACTATTCTGTTTTGAGACCAAGTTACTGAATTGTTTATATGAAATAGGACGGATTTTCCAAGCATCTGAAAGCAATTTCATACGCTTACTATGATCCGCTGGAATAGTAACCCCGTCCGCAATCATTGTGCGGATTTCTTCATTGCAAATCAAATCAAACATATTTTTCCATATATCATTCTTTAATGTTGTCCGTGTAACCCATAAAATAGTGTATCCTTGACGGGCAAAATTAGCCGATGCGGCCGCTATCGCCGAACACGTTTTCCCTGTTCCTGTACTATGCCATAAAAGCATACCATTTACGGGACATTGCGGTGAAAAGTACTTTTTCACAAAACGCTGTGTTGGTGTATATTGAATTACACGCGCACCCCCTTTCTTTTTAGGCGTCGCACTTTCATCACATAAATTTTCCATTTTCACGTCCTCCCATTTTGTATCTTTATAATAATTACGAATATAAGAACGCATTTCATTATGGTTCATACTACCCAATGATATACCGGGGACTTGTAATCCCGACGGAAGGGTAACCATTGAACTCGCGTTTGGATCTACTAATATAGGTGGACCACTAGGGTTCATTTTACGTATAGATTTCTTACGTTTTGGACCCCCACCAGTCATAGCCGTCGAAAAATCGTGAACTGGTTTGTTTAATTCATAATCAACCGAACCAAAAATGGCGGTTTGTTCAATATCTTCTGCGAAATTAACCAATTTCATATCCATATTTAATGTTTTCATATAAAATTCAAACGCTGTTTCGGCATCCATGAAATTTTCTTTCAATTGATCTGGTATTGATATATCATAAATAAAAACGTGAAGTGGCCAACCCCTTGTTGGATGAAATTCTAACCCCTGTTGTCCACACGTACGCGTTCCGCGTCCAATTATCTGTTTTTGGTCAGCTGCATTTACAGGTGGTTCAAAAATATGAACATATTTCACATCAAATAAATCAATTCCCTCTTTAAATCCACTGTCCATAATAATAAACCTTATGTCGTCCCCGTGAACATTGTCTGGACGACTGTTATAATTTGTTAGCATTTGCTTCTTGGTCATTACATTAATAGATTGATCAAACACATCAACTGAAGACAGCAGATAAAAATTATTACCCTTTGTTTTTTTCAATTGATACTGGCTTAATAATTCTATTTTTTCAAACCTCTTTTTAGCAGCTTTTTTGGGGGTGATATTATCTCCTCCTCGTATTTTTGTGGGGTCTAGTTTAGGTGTTTTTGTGTCGTTATCGATTTCTTCTTCTGAATCTGAATCAGATCCTTCTAATATTTCTTCCAATGATTTAAAAGATTTAGGTAGTTTTGTTTTCGCCAATGCGAAAGGGGGACGAGGCGTATCCTCTCTGATATTTTTTATGATTGGGGATTTTTCCTTATCTATTTCGTCTTGTTTCCCCTTTTTTTTATCTGCATTATATCCAAGATTATAACCGCTCGATAAAAATGCAGAAGCCAACATACGTGCACCCTGATTAGATGATTTTACGTCACAAAATATAAAATGTTTGTAATGTTTTTTATCACGTTTCATATCGGCTTTATCTAGATCTTTAATTTTTTTGAGAAGAGCGTGCAATTTTGGCGATTGATGTTTAATCGCTTTTAGTAATAGTTTTGGATCAAATGTGTCGGAGTCTAATTTATATGTTGGATCAGATTTAGTCCAGTTACTTTTTTTCCGAATACAGTCGGATTCATAAACTATTTCACTATACGTATCATCGAAATCTTCTAAATTTTCCATATATATAATAAAAATATATTTAGTAACACTTTTCTATTGTGGAAAATAAAAGTATATCGATATACTATATTACAATGCCATCATCTAGTTCAAACTTAGGAGGACCTTACAGAGGATTTTCAGCAACTCAAACATTGTGTAATTTTAAGGATGGAGAACAATCTTCCACACGTGCTATTTTGAGAAATAGTTGGAACACATCAATGATTTCTAGTAATACATTTAAAGGTAAATCCCGTGTACAAACACCTTTCCGCGTTGCTACACACGCTGGTGATTTTTTGGGCCGTAAAAACTATAAATGTGGTGGACCCACCGGTATGAGCAAATCTTCCATTGGATGGGCTGGAAGTAAAATTTATTTAGGGTCAAAAATCGACAATTGTGACGGAACCGGTGTCCCAGGAGCTTCTGGAAATGTTAAATATGTATATGATTCGTCGGATTACTCTACATTTAGAAGACAAAAAGCCATCAATCATAACTACAATGATTTGAAGAATGGTGGGGATGATCATAATGCCTCTTATGTCCCATTAATGCGCGTTAGACGTTAAATATTAGTAAATTTGTTAATAAATGCAATTTTAGAAAAAAGTGAATATTAACATATTATTTCATATGTTAATATATATAGTTTTCAAATGAGAATGCAATTAGTTAGAAATCCAATAAACAACGCAGATTTGAGTGTCCCGAAGGCAATGCCTTTAAAAGATAGTACAAGTGACGGAAGTAGTAGTTTTTCAATGGGCAGAATGACGTTTATACGTGGACAAGATCCCATCGCTCATACAAACAAAAAATGGTATGGTAGTAGTCATGATAATCAAAGACGTGTATTTAACAGACATGTGCAACTTCGTTTAGATTTTCATAATACAGTATTTAATGGTCAAGGTAAACCAACATCATTCACAACAAACGACCGGACTAATAGACAGGTAGCCAGACAAGCAGTTAATAAAGCAAGAAGTGGCGGATCCCGTGTTCCCGCAAAAGTTACTATGACCCGGCCTGTTTTATAAAGGTCATCAACATTTATTTCCTTAGTATAAGTTATATATAAATGTACGCATATTTAGCAGAGTTCTTAGCCACTTTATTTTTCGCATATATTGTTATCGCCACTGGAAATCCTTTAGCAATTGGTGCAGCTTTAACCTTAGTTATATTATTAAGTTATCGTTTTAGTTCCGTAACTGCAAATCCTGCGATTACTATTACTTTGGCTGCAGCTGGAAAGATAGCACCCAGCGAAATTGTACCATTATGTGCTGTTCAAATTTTAGCAGGTTTAGTCGCTTTAGAAGTATACAAACGTTACAGCCTATAAATAATTTATAAAAAATTCATTGAATTTATAAATTATTTCTTATATTGAATGGTTTTAAAAACTGATTTAAAATTTAGTGCACGAAACAATGTTTTATAAACAATAAAAAAAAAGATAAAAATCATTGCTAAAATAAAACAGTAAGCACCATAGTTTACAAAGGAAGTGTTTTCATATGGAGTAAGATTTTCATCGCCATCCATTGTTGTAAATCCGTCTTTTTTTCCTTTTTTTTCTTCTTTTTCTTCTTCCTCTTTTGAAATAACCTCACATGGACCATATGATTGAACATCCGAATAACGAACAATTAAAGTAGCGAAATCTTCTCTATAACGGTTTAATAAATTTACCATTTTCGAATAATCCTTAGATGACTCATATTTCTTAACTTCACGAGCTCTACCACCTAAATTGGTGGAAGTCCATCCAAGTCCCATTGGTAGTCTCCATTCCGTAGCCATATAGCAAAGGCTTTTATTGGGCATACCAGGCACATCTAGATTTTTAGAATTTGTTTTATTAGTATTGATAAGATTTGAAATGCTATTAAAAACATTTTTAACTGAAATTTTTCCACTAGGATAACATCGATTTGAACGATTATTATCTTGACTACTATAATCCTTAATTGGATTTTTTTCAAAAATATCATCTATACATTTCGCTGGAACACGAACCAGTTTTTTATCCCCCTTCATGTTCGTAGGGTAATCGCTCTCTGAAATATTTAATACCTTTTCCGGGTCAAGATCATCGGCAAGCATTCTCGACCTTATAACACTTTCAGCTATACCTTCTTCATATTGTTTCTTATATTTGGCGTATAGGGGTGGATCGAATACTTTTTTTGGATCTAAATTGTCTTTTAGCATTTGAACGTTTATCCAACTATGCGCAATTCCATTATCGTAATCACTTTGATATTTATCATATAATTGCTGTTCGCCTGATGTTATGACCTTCTTTTTAACTGATTTTTGGATTTGTCCTGAACAATCATATCGTAAATTTATAACCGTTTTTATGAAAAAAAATATATCTTTTGTACTATTTTTACGCAAGTATTCTTGCACGGCAGCCTTTATTTGCTTTTTCATACCTGATTTTTTTGCCTTACCAAATGCCTTTTTTGACGAAGCTGACTGCCCCTTCATTTGGTTCTTTGTCATGTTTGAAGCATTACTTGATACACTTTTTGATTTTTCCTTACCCTTCTCTCGTGCTTTGTTCGCTTCCGACGTAACTTCATCCGCTGACGCTTGAGCTTCTTCACTCATTGTTTTACTCTGTTCATCCATAGCAGCAGAAGTTTTAGATGCTTGTTCTGAAAATTGAGTGGGGGTCATTTCACCTTCCATTAAACTCATATCAACAAACCCTTCCTGTATTGATTTCGGGTCAATACCTTGTCGATCATTTGCCGTTACCCATCCAGATACAATTGTTTTTTTTTTATCATTATTAAAAACTTTCACTTCTGTGCAAAGAGGTAAGGGTACATTACTTAAATCTTTTAAGTAATCTGTCGAATTATTAACATATTCTTTCGGTTGATTATTGCTAATATCGTTAAACATTTCGTCACTATTTATGGTTTTCAATGAAGCTAGTAATGAATATATGAGTCCAGTGTTACCGTCATTTGTAGTAGTCATAGCGGTTGTATTAACATTATCAACTAAAACTGATCTAGGATGTGTTTTTGTATTATCATTCTTGTCTAAACATTGACTGTTTGTATTTATAAAATATCGATTACCAACCAAATTCGGCGAATCTTTATAAATCGGAGAATCGCCTTTTATAAGAGCGTCTGCATAATAGTTAATTAAATATTTTGAGTTTTGTTTCATTTCTCGTGGACTTTTATATAGTTCACCATAATTAACAAAATTTGGATCAAATTTGTCGTATATATTATATTTTTTTTCTGGATTTTCAGTTGGCATGATTATATATTCATTATATAAATTTATTTATTTGTAAATAAATTTATTTAGTAATTATATATAATAAATTATATAATGTTACTGTCTGAAATTTGGTGTAATCACAAAAAAAATAATTCAAATAATAACATTCATCAAGACATTTTAGTATCGATTGTAATTGAAATATGTTATACGAATGGTTTTGATTGGAATAAATATTTACATGATTACCCAGATTTAAACAATTCGAGTGAAATATTGGACGAAGTATCGCTATATTCTCATTGGATTAATACTGGTATACATGAAAATAGATGTGCAGGGATAGTAAATTCACAAAAGCCCTATGATTGTTTTGATTACGGTTCTTATTTAAATAATAACCCGGATTTAGAAGAACTCGATGATCATTTTAAATTATACGAACATTGGTGCTATAATGGTATAAATGAGAATAGATTGGTAACTGATATTGAAACAATTACTACATCGTCTGATACAATCGAAAAAATACATATAAACAAAAATGTTGATATTTTCGAAAAGCCAGATATCAATGATTTGTGGTTAGATACATTACAGACATTAATTAATGATTTTGATTGGAGATTTTATTTAGAATTTTATAAAACAGAATTAATTCCAGCAGGTATAATTACTAAGGGACAAGCATTATCACATTGGTTAATGCACGGTCACGAAGAATATAGATTATCGAATAACTCCACTATCATTAAACCTGTAGTGGAAAAAAAGGATCAAAAACGTATGGAAAAAAAAGAAGAACAAAAACTTGTGGAAAAAAAAGAAGAACAAAAACTTGTGGAAAAAAAAGAAGAACAAAAACTTGTGGAAAAAATTTCAAACCTCCCTGAAAAAAAACAAACCAGTATGCCTATATTTATTATTAATTTGAAAGAAAGAATTGATAAAAAAATGGAAATTAAACATCAAATGAAATCATTAAACATTGATAATTATGAATTTTTTGAAGCATGGGATAAAACAAAGAATATTGTAACATCAAAATACAAAGAATACAATGAGGGTTATGATAAGGGAACAATAAAACAAAGTATATTTGAATCCAATTGGAAATCGAAGGTAATTAAATCGGTGGGTGCAATTGGATTAATCGCGTCGACAGTTGAACTATTTAAACAAATCGAAAAAAAAGGATTAGGAAATGTAATTATTCTAGAAGACGATGTTCAAATGCATAAATCGTGGAATTATATGTTAAAACCATTACATGATGTAATGGATAACCGTGACCTACTTTACATAGGTTATAATAATCATAAAAAACATATAAATGAATTATTAATAGGATGTAATCGGTCAATCTCGAAAACAATTCCTAGTGATCGTAGTTTATACGCCTTTTACGGAACATTTGGATACATTTGTACATCTCAATTTAGAAAAAAAATAATTGAATTAGGTATAGACTGGTTTATACAAAATAATGCGACTATTGATTATGGATTTAATATTTTAAACTGGACGGAAGATATTAATTGCTCAGTCGTAACAGGCGAACCACTTGTTTATCCAGATGTTTTTGATCCCGAATGTATTAATAATAAACGTGAGAATAAAGAACAATTTTATAGCGATCGATATATAACGTGTGATAATTATCTTGAAAAAATGAAGGAGACTATTCCGTTTGTTTTTATAGTTCCTAGTTATAATAATGAAGAATGGATCGAACGTAATATAAATTCTATTATATCGCAAAATTATACAAA
>Ga0115005_10000568_pt1 | contig 28523 bp, 32 predicted proteins | sample ArcOceMetagenome_FD_87163 | JGI IMG/M metagenome (GOLD analysis project Ga0115005, IMG submission 87163) | Marine eukaryotic phytoplankton communities from Arctic Ocean - Arctic Ocean - Greenland ARC118M Metagenome | ecosystem: Environmental > Aquatic > Marine > Oceanic | place: Arctic Ocean...
ATCTGAAGTTGCAGAAGGTGTCGTAATTGAAACAGGAGCTGTTTTGTCAATGGGCGTTTTTATTGGAGCGTCAACTAAAATTATTGATAGAAGTTCTGGAGAGACTTTTATTGGAAGAGTGCCTGCTTATTCAGTTGTTGTCCCAGGGTCTCTTCCAGGAAAAGCATTGCCAGATGGTACTCAAGGCCCAAGTCTTTATTGCGCAGTTATTGTAAAAAAAGTAGATGAACAGACGCGATCAAAAACTTCTGTTAATGAATTATTAAGAGATTAAATCAGGTATTTTATGTCTAAGCAAATAAACCCTATCAAGCTCACATCAGAGTTAATTAGATGTGAAAGTATAACTCCTGAGTCTGCAGGCTCTTTAGATATAATAATATCATATTTAGAGCCTTTAGGTTTTAATTGCACAAGACTTGATTTTGGAGAGGGTGATGACAAAGTAGAAAATTTATATGCTAGAATTGGAATTATGGAACCAAATATTTGTTTTGCAGGCCATGTTGATGTTGTCCCCACAGGGAATATAAATAACTGGTCAATTCATCCATTTTCAGGAAAAGTAAAGGACGATAAAATATGGGGACGAGGAGCCGCTGATATGAAATCTGGTATTGCTGCTTTTATAGCGGCAGTTTCAATTTTTCTAGAAAATAATTCAGCTATTCTAGAGACTGGAAGTATTTCATTAATAATAACAAGTGATGAAGAAGGAAAAGCTATAAATGGAACTAAAAAAGTAGTTGAATGGTTAGATAATAACTCTGAAATTATAAGTGGATGCATTGTTGGAGAACCTACAAATGTAGATAAAATGGGAGATACTATAAAAATTGGTAGAAGAGGTAGTTTCTCTGGTTCATTGACGGTTAAAGGAATACAAGGTCACGTAGGGTATCCACATTTAGCAGATAATCCTATAAATACTTTAATAAAAATGTTAGAGCCCATCTCAAAAATATCTTTAGATGAAGGTACAATTAATTTTCAACCTAGCACTGCTATGATTACAACGATAGATGTAAATAATACAGCTACCAATGTAATACCAGAAATAGCAAAAGCACAGTTCAATATAAGGTATAACACTTTGCATTCAAAAGTGTCCTTAGAAAAAATGTTGATAAATCATTTTAACTCAATAACAAATAATTATCAGTTTGATTTCTTTTGTAATGCAGAACCATTCCTAACTAGTGATGATTATCTTAAATCAACGTTAGAAAGCGCAATAAAAAAAATTATGAACTTAACTCCAGATAAATCTACATCTGGAGGCACCTCAGATGCCAGATTTATAACAAAAATTTCTCCTGTTATAGAATTTGGTTTAGTAGGAAAAACAATGCATAAAATAGACGAACATGTTGAAGTAAGTGACGTGTTGAATTTAACAAAAATCTATAATCAATTTTTATATAATTTTTTTGGAGTAAACGCTAGTGATTAATCCTCCGCCTCATCCAATGGCTTTTAAAGCAGGTATGATCTCAGCTTTTAGATTTATGTCTAAGAAAGATAGAGTGAATAATGTATTTCAATTAAATAAAAATGGTTTTTGGGATAGCTGCTGGATTGTTTTTTTTATAAACGCTGTTGTATCTATATTGGCTTCTTATGGCCTTAAGGCAAATATTGACGGAGATATGCAAAATGGAATACTTCCTCGTCTGCTTTTAATTACAGTTATAGATATTTGTTTATTTTCAATAATAGTGAATTTCATATTTGAAAAAATTGGAAAGCCAGAAGCTTTTTATAAATTTATTATTCCATTTAATTGGGTACAATCATTTCAAGCAATCATAATGTTATCTTTTGCAGTATTGGGATTATTTTTGCCACCCTCTATCTTTGTTTTTTTTAGTTTAGGTCTTGTTATATGGGTTACTTTTTCTTTGTGGAGAATAGGGAAAGAAGAGGTTGGATTAACTGGATGGGGGGCTACTGGAATGATATTTCTATCAGTTGCTTCAGAAGCAGGTTTAGGAATGTTATCAAGAGCTTTATCTTTATCCTTTTAAATCTATTTTAGAATTTGCGTCATATATAATTGGCCAATTATCATCTAACAATTCTTTAGGATAATCAATTTTTTCTAGATACAATCCTTCGGCTGGTGCAGTAGGTCCTGCTACAGTTCGATCTTTAGAACTTAGTATAGTTTTAATATGTGATGGATCCCATATACCTTCTCCAATTTTCACAATAGTGCCTGCTATAATTCTTACTTGACTATGTAAAAAACTTTTTGCTTTAACATTCATTATTATTTCATGATTGACCCTAGAAAAAGTAATGTCATCTAAAGTTCTAATAGGAGATTTTGCTTGACATTTAGACGTTCGAAAACTTGTAAAATCATGTTGTCCAATAATATATTTTACACCTTGTTCCATTAATTCTATGTTTAAATTTTTCCTAAAATGCCAAACTTTACCTTTATCTAACCCTGGTGGAGCAGCACGACATAATATTCTATATTTATAATAACGTTTAATAGCACTAAAACGTGCGTTAAAATCGGAACTTACAGGTTTTACAGATATAATTCTTATGTTTGTTTCTCGTAATAATGAATTAAAAGCAGAAATTAAATAAAAAGGATGCTTTGATGTTAGTTGATGGCCAAATGGAAGATTTATATGAGCAACTTGACCTATTGCATGCACTCCAGCGTCTGTTCTACCTGCACCTTGAATTTGAAAGTCATCATTAAATATTGCTTTAGCAGCATTTTCAATAGAGCCTTGAACAGACATTCTATTATCTTGTTTTTGCCAGCCTACTAAATTTTTACCGTTATATTCAATTAATAATGCAAACTTTGATTTATTTTGTATTTCCAAGTTTTTCACCAATATTAAGTTGAACTCCTCTTAAATAAGCTGAGGTTGAAATTGTTTTTTTCCCTGGCTTTTGTACTTCGGTTATTTCAATACTTGAATTTTCACCGCAGGCAACAATTAGTTTATCTTTATTATCAATTATTGTTTAGGAATCATATTATGATTTTCATTAATTACATGAGCTTTTATTATTTTTAATAATCCAAAAGATCCATTTGTATAAGTTCCTGGAAAGGGATGCAATGCTCTAATTTTATTATAAATCATTTGCGAAGGTAATGACCAATCTAATTGAGATTCTGTTTTTTCAATTTTTTTAGCATATTTAATACCATGTTCAATTTGTGGGTTTGGTAAAATGCTACCTTCTGTATATCCTTTAATAGCTTCAAGAAGAGATTTGGCTGTTAAAGTTGAAAGTTTATCATGCAGAGTTATGAATGTATCTTCCTGATCAATATCAATTTTTTTATATAAAATAACTGGACCTGTATCCATACCTTTTTCCATTAACATTGCGCATGAACCAGTTTCTTTGTCACCAAACTCAATTGCTCTTTGTATAGGAGCCGCTCCTCTCCACCTTGGTAGTAAGCTTGCATGACCATTAATGCAGCCATATTTTGGAGTTTCAAGATAATTAGAAGGTAAAATTATTCCGTAAGCTACTACCACTACAATATCTGGGTTTAGGTTTTTAAATTCTATATATGTTTCATCAGTTTTTAATGAAAATGGAGTAATGGTTTTAATGTTAAGTTTTTTGGCAAAGTTTTGAACTGGTGATTCTTTAACAATCAGTCCACGTCCATTAGGTCGAGGAGGTTGAGAGTAAACAGCTAAAATATTATGATGTTTGGATAATAACTCTAAAGTTGGAACGGCAAAATCTGGAGTTCCCATAAATACTATGTTCAATTATTCCTCGCATTTTTATATTTATTAATCAGTGGTAAATTCTTTAATCGCTTTTCTTAAAATAATTTCTCTTTTTAATCTAGAAATATGATCAATAAATAGAACGCCATTTAAATGGTCAACTTCATGCTGAATACAAGTAGCAAGAAGGCCACCAGCTTCAAGAGCAATCTCGTTCTTATTTTCATCAATATAATTAACTGTTATTGTATCTGGTCGTTTTACTTGAGCATTATAACCAGGAATTGATAAGCAACCTTCTTCTCTTTCAGTTAAGTTAAGGCTTGAATGGATTATTTGAGGATTAATCATCTTGATTGGTTGTGGTTCAATATCTTTAATTTTATCATTATACTCTTCTTCTGTCATGTCGTCTTCATTGAAATCTACCTTGCCGCAATCCATAACAATTAGTCTTTTATCTTCAGAGATTTGTGTTGCAGCTAGGCCAATTCCATTTGCATTATACATTGTTTCTAACATATCATCTAGAAGACCAAGAATGCTATCATTAATGATGCTAACTGGTTTAGCTACAATTTTTAAAAATGGATTTGGTACTCTAATTATTTCTCTAATACTCATGCGTATATTTTATCCTAATTAATATTTAATTAAATCATAGTGAATTACTAATCAATTTGTCATATTATAGCTAAAGACAATTGGAGTTGAAATGAATTTTCAATATATTTTAATATTATTTATATCTTTTATACTTTTGTTAATTCTTGTTTATCAAATATGCAAAATGTATTTTGACAATAAAAATAATAAAAACTTTTCAAATGGTTCTGAAAGAGAAGAAATAAATCAAATTTTAGAATTAAAAGGTGCTGTTTTGCAGATGAGTCAATCTATAGAAGAGAGACTTGGTAGTTTTGGTTCTTCTTTAGGTAATAGCTTAACCCATCAAACAGAAACTACTCAAAAATCATTGACAGAAATGCATCAAAGGTTGGCTATTATTGATAGAGCCCAAGAAAATATAAGTGCTCTATCAAATCAAGTTAATGACTTGCAAAATATCTTATCAAATAAACAATTAAGAGGAGCATTTGGAGAAGTTCAACTTGAAAACATAGTTAAAGATGCTCTTCCACAAAATGCATATCAGTTTCAATATACTCTTTCATCCAACAATCGAGTTGATTGTATAGTTAAAATGCCTGAGCCACCTGGTCCTATTTGTATAGACTCAAAATTTCCTTTAGAAGATTATAAAAAGTTTGTAGGCGCTTCAAATGAACAAGATAAAAATAATTATCTTAAATTATTTCATAATGCAGTTCAAAAGCATATTAAAGATATTTCTGAAAAATATATTTTGCCTGGTGAAACAGCTGATTCAGCAATTATGTTTTTGCCAAGTGAGTCTATTTATTCAGAAATAAATATAAGATTTCCTAAGCTAGTTAATGAAAGCAGAATTAAAAAAGTTTACATGGCTGGTCCTGATAACTTGATGCTTCTCTTGCATACAGTAAGAGCAATTTTAAGAGATGTAACGATGAGTCAAACTGCGGGTAAAATTCAAATTGAAGTTCGAAAATTAATAATAGATTTAAATTTATTGGCAGACAGAGTTTTTAAGTTAGACAAACATTTTGATTTAGCACGAAAAGATTTAGATGATATTAAAATTTCGCAAAGGAAAATTGAAAATAGAGGTGATGTTATAACATCCATAGATATTGATGAAAAAATAATTGAGATCAATCAAAAGAAAAAAATAGAATAAGTTTTACATTTCATTTCTAGCTTTTAATGCTTGAGCAATAGTTCCATCATCAAGAAAATCAAGTTCTCCACCTATAGGCACTCCATGTGCCAGTCTAGTAATTTTAATATTAAAAGTATTCAGTCTATCAGCAATATAATGAGCTGTTGTTTGTCCATCAAGTGTAGCAGATATTGCTATAATAACTTCAGTACAATTTTGTTTTTTTAATCTGCTTTCAAGTGAATTAATATTTAACTGTTCTGGATTTATTCCATCTATCGCCGAAAGAACACCTCCCAATATATGATATTTTCCTTCATATACTTGAGTTCTTTCTAATGCCCATAAATCTGCCACTGTTTCTACAACACAAATTAAATTATTTTTTCTGAGTGGATTTTTGCAAATTTCACAGACATCATCTTGATCTAAGTTTCCACACTCATTACAACTTTTTATATTATCAGCTACTTGAGATAAATCATTAATTAGAGGTAGAAGATATTTTTCTTTATTTTTTAGTAAATGCAATACCACTCGTCTTGATGATCTTGGTCCTAGACCTGGAAGTCTTGATACTTTTTTAATTAGTTTTTCAAGAATTTGTTCTGACATTTTTAATTTTTCCGATATTTTATCCAAATATTATTAATTAAATATTTTTAATAGAGGTTATTTCAGCCTCTGGAAAATGTTTGAAAACTTCTGCAACGTTAGTATTTAATTTAATATTATCTTCTATCTTATTATTCTCAATATTCTTTTTTTCTGTTACTGTTTTATCTCCTTCTTGAGTGGATAGTTTTACTATCCATTTAATATTAGTTAGTTTTTCTAGAGCTAAAGATAAGCTTTTTATAATTTCAGTATTAGTATTTTCTTTTAATCTTATTTCAATAAATCCTTCTTCGTATTTTACTAAATGAGCATTATTAACTATTTGAGCATGGAGTAAAACTTCTTTGTTTTTTAGTAATGTTTTTAACATTGCATCAAAGTTTTTTGGATTTTCGTATTCTATAATTTGATCAGCAGCATTTTTAATCAATTTTTTTTCTATATTTGAAATATCCGTATTATTATTAATATTATTATTACTATTAAATTCATTAATATTTTGTTTATCTGAGGATTTAGTATTAGAAATTTTTTTTACTAGTTCACCTGGATCTGGTAATGAAGAAGCATAACATAATTTAATTATGATCATTGATCCTGCTTGATATTCACTTGGAGCGTATCTTAACTCTTCAATTCCTTTTATTAATATTTGCCATAATCTTACAAGTTTAGGAAGACCATATGAAGATAAGTTTAGTATAGTTTTCTGGAATGATTCTGATAAACTATTGTCAACTTTTATAACATTAAGTTTTGATGCGTAATGACATACTTCGAGAAGATTATTTATTAATTGAATAGGTTGTATGCCATTATATAATATTTTATCGTAAACTTTTAAGGCTTCACTACAATCGCTTAAAAGACAAAGTTCAATTAGTTTGATGTTATTTTCATATCCATTTAGTCCTAGCATATTAATTACAATTTCATCTTTAATATTATCGTTACATAAAGAAGCTGCTTGATCTAACAATGATAATGAATCTCTAACGGAACCTTCACTTGCTTTACATATTTGATGGATAGCATCTTGTTCAAAGAAAATATTTTCTAGCTTACAAATTTTTTCTAAATGTGTAGTTAAGATTTCAATATTTACTCTTTGTAAATCAAATCTCTGACATCTGGAAATAATTGTAGCTGGTATTTTTCTTATCTCAGTAGTAGCAAATATAAATTTTACATTTTCAGGAGGTTCTTCAAGTGTTTTCAACAAAGCATTAAAAGCTGCATTTGATAACATATGAACTTCATCAATGATATAGACTTTATATCTGCCATCATTAGGTGAGTACATAACTGCATCAATAATTTCTCTAATACCATCAACTCCAGTTCTACTTGCTGCATCAACTTCTATAACATCTAGGAAGTTACCTTTATTAATAGACCGGCATGGAGAACACTTGTTACATATTTCAAAAGTTGGTTCTGTATTATTTCCTTCACCAATACAATTTAGGGCTTTAGCTATAATTCTTGCAGTTGTTGTTTTTCCTACACCTCTAATTCCTGTTAATAAAAATGCATGAGCTAAGCGACCTTTACTTAGTGAGTTCTGTAATGTTTTTACAAGAGTGTCTTGGCCAATTAATTCTTTAAAATCAATGGGTCTATATTTGCGAGCCAAAACTCTATAATTTATTTGTTCATTAATATTATTAATTTGAGATCTCGTATTTAAATTTTGCAAAAAATATGAAGGGCCGCACAACCCGCTATCATTGTTACGGCTGCTTCCTTTCGGACCTGACCGGATTGGCAAGAATTACGTCCGTGTGACCCTTCATTAATATATATGTTATAAATATTTGATATTTGCAAGAAATTCTAAAACTTTTATTTAAGATTTTATTTTTTCTTTCTTGAATAAGTACCTATAATTTTTACAGAATTAGGTTCGCTATAAAAATGCATCTCTTCTAATGCATTTTTCATTGAAACTGTCTCAGGATGCCCCTCTGCATCTACATAGAAACGGGCAGCATTCATTTCTTTTCCGCCAATATAGCTCTCAAGTTTAGTAAGATTAATTCCATTAGTTGCAAATCCTCCCAGAACTTTATACAAGGCCGCTGGAACTGATCTTACTTCAAAGATTATAGTTGTAACAGTTGTTTGAATATCTATGGGTGGCATTATAGGTTTCTTTGCCATTATAAGAAACCTAGTCGTATTATGTTCTGCATCTTCTATATTTTCTTTTAATATGGACAAACCATATATTTCAGCAGCCATTTTTGATGCAATAGCTCCTATTGTAGGATCTCCAATTCTAAAAATTTCTTCTGCTGCTCCAGCGGTATCGATATGTTGTATAGGAGTTAAGTTAAATTTATTAAGCACTTTTCTACATTGAGCCAATCCCTGAGCATGACTTTTTACTGATTTCAGATCTTCAATTTTTGTGTTCGGAAGGCCTAATAATTGGTGATTAACTCTTTGAAAATGTTCTCCTATTATAAAAAGTCCACTTTCAGGTATCAAATGATGAATATCTGCTACTCTTCCAGCTAAAGAATTTTCTACTGGTACCATAGCATAATCAGATATTCCTTTTTTTGTAGTTTTGAGCATGTCTTCAAATGAGTTACATGGTAAGGTTGTAATTTCATTAAAATAAGCTTCACAAGCTATATTAGAATACGCGCCAGGCATACCTTGAAAGGCTACAACTAATTTATCTTGTTTTTGACTGATCATATAACTCTCTTGTATTTTTATTTCTATTTTTACTCTTTATAATATTATATGAAAATTTAAGTAAAGTCGTTGAAATATTTTTCTGCTTTTTTAAGATCTAGTTCTGTATCAACTCCTATTGGATGTTCAGATGTTATAATAGCATGAATGTCTATACGGGATTCTATTGCTCTTAGTTGTTCTAATTTTTCTAATTTTTCTAAAGGAGATGCTGGTAAGGTAATAAATTTTTTCAAGATATTTCTTTTCCAAGCATAGATACCAATATGATGCCAAACATCTAAAGATCCTGTGGGTATACAAGCTCTACTAAAATATATTGCTCTTCCTATATCACCTAATTTTGGATTATCTTTCCCAAAAGCTATAGCTACTTTAACTATGGATGGATCGTCTAACTCATCAGGTGTTGCTTTAACGACAGCTGTTGCTATATCTTTTTTGTCATCTTTAATAATTTTTGCTAAATTTTTAATTAATTCACCAGATATATTTGGAAGGTCTCCTTGTAAGTGAATTATTTTTTTAAATTTCATTTCAGGGTCATACTTTTCTATAGCTTCGTAAATTCTGTCTGATCCACTCACATGATTGTTTGAGGTTATAATAGCTATTCCACCACTTTCATTTACTACATTTGCAATTTTATGATCATCTGTTGCAACTATGATTGGAGTACCTAAATTGGCTTTTTTAGCACTGTTATAAGCATGAAGAATCATTGGGACACCTTTTATTTCTAACAAAGGCTTGTTAGGTAGGCGTGTGGAACCAATTCTAGCTGGGATTATGATTATGAAGTCTGAAAAGTCCAATGCTAAATTCCTTATAATTTTTAATTTTATCTTTATCAATTAAAATTCATACATAATATTTCTATTATTTAAAAAAAATGACAAATAATTATATTTTAAAATAATTATACTTGAAGTATCACAATCTTGCATGTAAATATTGGATTAGTTATTCAAATTTTTTATTAGATCGGTAAGTTTATGGACGCACTGAAGTTTAACAAAATAGCCGCAGCTATTCTATGTGGAGGTTTATTAATATTAGGTTTTGGTAAATTAGGTAGTTTTTTAGTTCATCCAAACACATCTATAAGCAATGCATACCCAATAGAGGTGCCTGATAATGCTGCTAATGCAATAAAAGAGGTTAGTGTTACTGTTATTGAGCCAATACTTGCAATGTTATCAGGAGCTAATATTGAGGCAGGTCAAAAAGTTGCAAAAAAATGTTCAGCTTGTCATGGATTTGAATCTGGAGGAGCTAATAAAGTAGGTCCAAATTTATATGATATTATCGGACGCGAACAAGCTAAAGCAGAGTTTGCATATTCAAAAGCTTTTTTGGCAATGTCAGGTCAATGGTCTTATGAGGAATTAAATAAATTTTTATACAAGCCTAAAGAATATGTTAAGGGTACAAAAATGAACTACGCTGGCTTAACCAAAACAAATGATAGAGCCAACTTAATAGCTTGGTTAAGGACAAAATCTAATAAGCCTGTACCTCTTCCTGGCCAGTAAAAAATATAGTTTTTTGTTGTTAAACAAAGGTTATTTTAAATGAATGAAACTGAATTAACAGAGATTTCAGAATTCATTTATTTGTTAGCTGACAGTGCAAAAAAAATTACAATGACTGGCTTTAACTTATCTCATCAAGTTATAGGTAAAGAGGATGGAAGTCCTGTTACACAGTATGATATAAACGCTGAAAAAGTAATTATTAACCTAATAAAAGAAAAATTTCCTAATCATAATATAATTGCAGAGGAAAATGAATCACAAAATAATGCATCCGACTATACTTGGATTATAGATCCTATTGATGGAACCAGGAGTTATATAATTGGAAGACCTTTATGGGGTACTTTAATTGGCCTGGCCTTTAAAGGTATGCCAATTATTGGTCTTGCTGATTTTCCAGCGTTAGATGAAAGATGGCTTGGTTATGGTAAAAGGTGTTATTTAAATAAAAACGATTTTGAATCAAGAGTATCTATTCATAATAATCTATCACAAGCTACTGTTGCTTCTACTTCTCCCAGTCTGTTTTCGGATCTAGGCAAAAAGAAATATAAAGAAATATTATTAAATACTAAAAGTCATATATGGTCTGGAGATTGTCATAATTATATATTGTTAATTAATGGTAATTTAGATTTAGTTGTTGAAGAAGGACTTGCATTATATGACATTATTCCTCTTGTACCCATTCTTCAGACGCAAGGTATAAAAATAACTGATTGGCAAGGAAGTGAATTATCACTAGCTTCAAACAAAGAAGGTTCCATTTCTGTTTTGGCGTCTAATAACAAAAATATTTATAAATCAGCGTTATCAATTTTAAAATAAATATTTAATTTTTATTAGTATCATTACAATAATTTATAATCATATTAACTATATTTCTTAATCCCATTGCTTCTCCACCTTCAGGAAAACCAGGTCGTCCGGAAACATTCCATGCCATTAAATCAATATGTATCCAATTTGTTTCTGGTTTAATAAATTTTTTTAAAAATAAAGCGGCAGTAATTGCTCCGCCAGTATTAGAGGAACCTGTACTACTTATTGCATCATATTTATTATCTAAAAATCTTTCGTATGGTTCAAATAAAGGTAATTCCCACATTTGATCGACTTTTTGGATTCCGGCATCAATAATTCTTTTTCCTAATTTTTTATTGTTAGTAAAAAGTGCAGGTAACTCTGTACCTAATGCAACTCTTGCTGCACCAGTTAAAGTTGCAAAATCTATAATAAAATCAGTTTTACTTTCTGTTTCTTGGCTAAAAGTAAGAGTGTCTGCTAACAATAACCTTCCTTCTGCATCTGTATTACCAATCTCTACTGGAGTTTTATTTCGTGAAAATAAAATATCTAAAGGTCTCATAGAGCGATCAGAAACCGAGTTTTCTGCAAGTGGAAGTAGAAGCCTTAAATTAATTGGGCAACCTATACTCATTAAAGTGTGTGCTATCCCAAATGCTATAGCACTGCCTCCCATATCTTTTTTCATTAACATCATACTATTTGAAGGTTTTAGATCCAACCCTCCACTATCAAAAGTAACCCCTTTACCTATCAATGTTATATTTGGATAATTATTTTTTTTATTTTTACTCCAAGTTATATCTAAAAATACAGGTTTATTTTCAGATGAACGACCAACAAAATCAATGAGAGGGAAATTTTTTTCAAGAGATTTCCCTTTATATGTTGTTATTTTAGGAGAAAATTTCTTTAAACAATTATTAATAATTTTTTCATAATTTAAAGGAGTTAAAATATTTGGAGGTAAATTAATTAAGTCTCTTGTAATAAAAATACTTTTTAATTCAGCAATACATTGCTGCCATTTATTTTTATCAAGTATATTTTTAATTTGATTAATACATAATGAATTATTTAAACTCTTATTTTTTATGTTATCTGTGATGTTGAATTTATAAAAACTAAGTCCCCAACCAAGTAAAAAATCGTATATCTCTTCTTCAGTTTGTTTGTCAATAAACTTAATGGTCCATTTTTTTATAGGAAGCTTTGATGATAATTTTGCTGCTTGATCAATTATACTTTTTCGAGGTTGATTAGAGTTTTCAATTACCGCGACAGCTCCTCCAACATTATTATTTAAATCTGGGAAAAATCCAAAAAAACCTTTTTCTAATAAAAAAGCTGATTGTAAAAATGTTTTTTGCTCTGCAGAGATTAGTTTATTAGTATTTATATTTTTAAGATCCTTTATTATATATAGAGGAATAGAGGGTATTTTTTTATTATCACAAAAACCAATTATTTTTTTTTCAAAATTATATTCCATTTTATTCCCTACAGTATTTTTTGTATCCAATATAAAAATTATAACATTATTTTTAAATTATGTTATTTCTTAATCAAAAATTTGAGTTTATGTATATATGACAATATTAAATATCAAAAATTATATAAAAGAAATTGGAAAATTTAATTTTTTAACAATTTGCGTTTTATTTTTTTTGTCTTTTACAGCACTTTTTGTAGGCCAAAATACTTTGCCACCGATTGATCGTGACGAAGCTCGCTTTGCACAAGCAAGTAGGCAAATGATACAAAACAATGATTTTATTAATATTAAGTTTCAAGATGAAATAAGGGCGAAAAAGCCCGTAGGAATTTATTGGATACAAGCTTTATCTGCTAAATTTTTTGGTGAAACAGAAATTTCATCCTTTCGTATACCGTCTTTAATAAGCTCAATAATATCACTTTTCTTTGTAGGATTGTTATCTAGGTTAATATTTCCTTTGTATCAATCTATAATAATAACGCTGTTTTTTGCTTCAAGCATTGTTTTTATAGGTGAGGCACATTTAGCAAAAACAGATGCGACTTTATTAGCTTTGATATGTATACAACAATATTACCTTTTAAAATTAATATTAAAAAAAGGAACTTCAAAACAAATTAAGTATTGGTTTCCTTCAATTTTTTGGATTGTATTTTCATTTGGTATTTTAGTTAAAGGGCCATTATCTATTATCATATTTGGTTTGACTTTAATAAGTTTTTGTTTTCTTCGAAAAGATTTTTCTTTAGTAAAATTATTAAATCCTCTCTTAGGTATAGTTATTTGTTCAATTATTATTCTTCCTTGGTTTATTGCTATAAATAATTCAACTCAAGGTCTCTTTATTGAAAAAGCATTTAATGAAGATTTTTTTTCTAAACTAAAAAGTGGTCAAGAAGGACATGGTGCATGGCCTGGAACACACTTGTTGCTATTATCTATTACATTATGGCCATTAGCTATATTTATACCCGGTTCAATAATATTTTTTATAAAAAATAAGAGTAATATAGTTATTCAATTTCTAATTTGTTGGATAATTCCTTTTTGGATTTTAATTGAAATAGTTCCAACTAAATTACTTCATTATTCTCTTCCTATTCTCCCTGCCATAGCGATACTTTCAATAGGCAGCCTATTTCATCTCAAATCAAATATTGAAAATATAAATAATCAATTGGCTCGAAGAGCCCTTATTAGTTTCTCAACACTTTTTGGTTTAGGTGGAGTTGTGTTAGGGGGAGCTATTTTATATTTATCTATTAAATTTAATTATAACCATGATCTTAGTATAATAATATCAGCTATTATAGCCTTTATGATTACCCTAATAATATTTGTTCTAAGCATGGTTTTGTTAATTAAAACAAAACTTTATAGAAACAAGTCTAAAAGTATTATTTATAATATACCTTTTTTAATAATAGGGTTTGCAACTTTATTTAATATTATTAATTTTAAATTTATTTTTCCTAAATTAGATTATTTATATCCTAGCAAATTAATTGCAAATAAAATTAAAATGATTCAGCCAGATGCCATAGCAGCAACAGGCTATCATGAACCAAGTTTAGTTTTTTTGCTTAATGGGAATATAATGTTATCTACTCCTGAAGAAGTTGCCGTTTTTTTGGTAGAAGGGAAAAATAATATAGGTTTAGTTGAAACAAAGTCATTGGATGATTTCTTAAACATAGCTTCAGAATTAAAATTGTTAATAAAAGAAGTAGGTATAATTAAAGGATATAATATTGCTAAAGGAAAACATGTTAAAGTTCATGTTTTTAAAAATCAATTATTTGACCTTAGATATTAATAAAGCTATTAATTTGTTAAAATTAATTTTTGAAATAAATGAAAAACGATGGCATTAAATAAAGATATTACGGTTGTTGTTCCAGTAAAAAATGAATCTGGAAATATAGCAAATTTAATCCAAGAAATTGATCATGCATTAGAAGCATTAAATTATGAAATAGTATATGTAAATGATGGATCGAATGATTCCACACTAGAAGATTTAAAAGAAATTTTAAAGATTAATAAAAGATTAAGAGTTATTAATCATAAATCTAGTAAAGGACAATCGGCTGCACTGAGAACAGGAGTGAGCTTTTCTAACTCAAATATAATTGCAACCTTGGACGGAGATGGTCAAAATGACCCAGCTGATTTAACTGAAATGATTGCATTAATAAAGGGTCAAAAAAATCAATTAACATTGATTGGAGGAGTTAGAGTTAATAGAAAAGATAGCAAATCACGTTTGTGGGCATCAGCTTTCGCAAGACTTTGTAGGCAGTCACTCCTTAGAGACAATCATTCTGATTCAGGTTGTGGTATTAAAGTTTTTCACAAAAATTTATATATTAGACTTCCTTATTTTGATCATATGCATAGATTCTTGTCTGCTTTAGCTTTGAGAGAAGGTGCGAAGGTATTAGAATACAATGTAAATCATAGAGAAAGAACAAAAGGGATTTCAAAGTATACTAATTTTGGAAGATTGTTAGTTGGTATTTCTGATATTTTAGGAGTTATGTGGTTAATAAAAAGAATGCCAAAAGATTTAACCTCCCAAGAGATAAGTAATAATAAGGAAAATTAATGAATTTGATAGAATACCTTTCTTTGAAAATTGAAGCATTTGCAGTTTTATTTAGCTCAATGATAACGGCTCTGTTTCCATTTCTAGGTTATTATCTAGATAATCATCCTGAAAAAATCATGATAATTATTGGTTTTGGTGGGCAGGCTTTATTTGCAACTCGTTTTATTATTCAATGGTTAAGTAGTGAAAATGCAGGTCGTTCAGTAATACCTGTTGCATTTTGGTATTTTTCTATTTCTGGAGGACTAGTCTTGTTGACATATGCTATATGGAGGCAAGATCCAGTTATTATTGCTGGGCAATCTGTAGGTGTATTAATATATTTAAGAAATTTATACTTTATACATAAAGAGAAAAAGGAGAAATGAATAATTGAATAAAATTTAAATATTTGTTTCACTCATTTTAAGAATTATTTCCCATTCATTATCTGAAATTGATAAGACAGATAACTTTCCTTGTTTAATTAGGCGTATATCTTTTAAATCTTCTTTTTGTTTAATATCTTTTAAACTTACTTGATTAAAAGTTGCTTTTATTGCCACTATATCAACCATTCCAAATCTTCTAGTTTTGTCTTTATAATCTGGATAATATTCTTTTATAACTTTTACTATTCCAACAATTTTCTTTTCCTTAGAGAAATGATAAAAAAACCTATATCATCAATTTTTATAGATTTCATATTATTTGAGGCTTGAAAGTTTCTTACTCCATCCCAAGGTTCTCCAAATAAACCTTTTCTTAATTGATCATCCCATGACCATTTTTCGGGTTCAGATTTAAATAACCAAATTCTCATATTCTTTATACTCCAAATTTAGAATTCATTTTTGATAGGTCTAGATAAAAGTTTATGTATTATTTCTTTAATATTACCTTCTTTATTTAAAATTTCATTAATTGCATTTACAATTGGGAGTTCAATATTAAATTTTTTAGCTAATACTAAAGTCGCTTCTACAGCATTTACTCCTTCTACAAGATCTAAGGTCTTATTTTTATTTGTTTTTGTAACTAAATGCATACCATACGCCATGTTTCTAGAATGCGGTCCACTGCATGTTAGAGACATGTCTCCAATGCCTGCAAGACCAAATGCTGTTTCATAATTACCACCTGATGATTTTATTAATCTAGATGTTTCAGAAATGCCTCTGGTTATTAAAGCTGCTTTGGCATTGTCTCCTAGATTTAATCCTTCAATAATACCTGCACCAATTGCAATTATATTTTTTACTGCTCCTGCTATTGAAGCTCCTAAAGGATCATTACTTTGGTAAAGTCTAAGGCAAGAATTTTTAAATAAGTTACATATAGAGTTTGCAAAATTTATATGATTACTAGCTAAAATGGCAGCGGCAGGAAAATTGTTAGCAATTTCATCTGCAAATGTTGGCCCTGTTAAAATTCCTGTTGTTAAAGTAGGAAATTGATTTTGAATAATTTCATTAAAAGTTTCTCCATGCTTATTTGCAAAACCTTTAGAAGTTATGACTATATTAATTTCATTATTATTTAATAAATTTATTTGCTCAATCACACTCATTACTCTTTTGCTTTCGGTAGTAATAAAAACTAAATTACTTTCCTTGATTACTTCTTTAGCGTTAACAGATGATGTGATCAAAGGACTTAGCTTTATTTGAGAAAATCTTCTTGATATTCCAGAATTAATTTCATTTGCTCTTGTTTGATCAGAAACTATTAACTTTGATTTGTGCCCAAGTGAAGCTAGGGTAATTGACAGAGCTTGTCCCCAAGCTCCTCCACCATAAAAACATATATTTGAATATTTAGACATTTAAGCTTTCACTCCTTTTTTTCCAACATTTTTTATTATTGGATTACTAATATGGGCATCAGGATCTAATGGCCATCTGGGCCTTGGTTTAAAATTTAAATCAGTTTCCCCTTCAAAATTATATTTTTCATAACCAGCCCAGGCAATCATTGCACCATTATCAGTGCACAAATTTATTGGAGGGGCAATAAAAACAGCATCATTTTCAATGGCAAGTTTTTCTAATGCTTGACGTATAAATGTATTAGATGCAACACCTCCAGCAACAACTAATTGAGTTTGTAAATCAGGACCAATTATTTCTTTAAAACTTTTTAGGGATATTCTTGTTCGATCAACTAAACATTCGGATATAGTTTTTTGTATACTAGCAGAAAGATTCTGGATTGAAGTTTCTGTTAATTTGTTCTTTGAAACAGTTTGAGAAAATGCTGTCTTTAATCCAGAAAAAGAAAAATTAGGGTTTTTGGATTTATACATTGGTTTTGGTAGTTTAAAACTATTTGGATCTCCATTAAGGGCGGTTTTTTCTATTTGAGGTCCTCCAGGAAATCCAATACCAAGAATTTTAGCAGCTTTGTCGAAAGTTTCTCCTGCAGCATCATCTAATGTTGTGCTCAATCTTATATATTTTCCATATTTTAACACTGCAATGATTTGTGTGTGACCTCCAGAAACAAGAAGAAGCAAATAAGGGTATTTGATATTGTTTGTTAATCTAGCTGTTAAGGCATGTCCTTCAAGATGATTAACTGCGACATAAGGGACATTTAATGACATGGCTAATGATTTTCCAAATACAGTGCCTACAATCACTCCGCCAATTAACCCTGGTCCTCCAGTAGCAGCAATTATATCCATGTTATTTATTTTTAATTGAGATATTTTTAATGATTCTTTAACTGCATTTTCTATATGTGCAAGATGAGCTCTTGCTGCCACCTCAGGAACTACCCCTCCATATTTAGCTAAATCAGAGTTTTGGTTAATAATTACATTGGACAAAATTTCTTTATTTGAGCTAATTATAGATACTGCTGTATCGTCACAACTTGTTTCTATGCCCATAATAATTTTTTGATTAGTATTTTGCATGATTTTATCCTAAGTTAACCATTTTTTAAGCCTAAAATAGAGTTAAAGTCTAGTAAAGCAAATATAAATTAGTATTGTAGGTTAATAGATTTTCTAAATTTAGTATTAAAATGTTAATTAAAACTAACTTTGTTAAATCTTTGATTTAATAAAAAATGAATGAATTTTAAATGATATTAAAAATAAAAATAGCTACACGTAAATCTCAATTAGCACTTCGACAAGTTGATTTGGTAACAGATGCTCTTGGTAAAAATGTTGAGGCGACTATATTAGATATAGTTACTTCTGGTGATAAAACTCTAGAAAAATCTCTTGCCGATATTGGTGGGAAAGGATTATTTATCAAAGAGTTAGAAAATGTTATTTTAAATGATAAAGCAGATATTGCTGTTCACTCCATGAAAGATATGGAAACAGAAATTGCACAGAATACTATTATTTCTGCAGTTTTGCCTAGAGGGGATAGAAGTGATCTATTAATAAGTGGTTACAGTTCATTTGATGACCTTCCAAAAGGAGCCGTTATCGGGACCAGTTCAGTTAGAAGAGCTGCTTTTGCTAAGTCATATAGACCAGATTTGATAATTAAACTTTTGAGAGGGAATGTAGGAACGAGAATAGCAAAGTTAAATAATGGAGAGTTTGATGGAATTATTTTAGCTAAAGCTGGCCTAGATAGATTAAATATTAATATAGGGCATGTCATTCCAAAAGAAATAATACCACCTGCATCTTCACAAGGTGTAATAGCAATTCAATCAACTAATTTTAAAAATACAAATTTAGAATTAAATATTAATAATTTGCTTGCTGAAATTAATGATAAAAAGACATATTATGAAACTTTAGCAGAAAGAAGTTTTCTAGGGTTTTTAGATGGTTCTTGTCGCACACCAATTTCTGCAAGCGCCTATGTAACTGAAAATAATAATTTAATCTTAGATGGTGCAATAGCAAAGTTAGATGGAACAGTTGTTATAAAGTCTAGCATATCTGGTTTAATGGAAGATGCTTTTTTGCTTGGTAAAGAATTAGGAAAAGAAATAGTTTCAAAAGGTGGAAAAAATTTATTGGCGCAATAAAATTATATAATATTAGGAGTTTTTTTGTCTAATAAGTCCAATACAATAACATTTGTGCTTCGTGAAAAAGAAGATGCTTTTTTAAACTCAGAATACTTAAAAGAAAAAGGTATTTTAGTTGAACCTCTACCTATAGTAAGTTTGGTTTATTACGAACCAAATGCCTTCGAAGTTAAATTTGATTATTTTGTCTTAACTAGTCCTAAAGCAATAAATCCATTAACTAATTTTATAAAAAACAATCAACATAATCTTTCAAATACAATTAAATTTTTTACTGTAGGGTTGGAAACAAAGGAAAAATTAGAGAAGACACTTTACAAAAATATTTTCCAAGCAGATGGAAATTCACAGTCTCTTATGCAATTAATTGTAAATAATACATTGCCTCATGAGCAAGGGTTGTGGGTTGCGGCCAAAGATAGAAGTTTTAATTTACAGGAAGCTCTTAGAATAAATAATAGAAAACTTGAAATTTATGAAGCATATAAGATGTTTCCAATTGAGGTAATAGATAAAGATACTATAGATAGTTTAATTCATGCAGTTTATTGTAATCTTGTTATACTTTCATCAAGGAATTTATTAATTACAAAAAATCTTTTAAAGAAATATGATTTGTTTGAAAAAATTAATAGTAAATCAATTGTGTTTGTAAATAGTGATAATGTTGCTAAAAAAGCAAAAACGTTAGGTTGGAATCGTATAGAAGTTATTAAGAAAAATTTTACTAAAGATATCTTAAACCATATAGTAGAGATAACTAAATAATTAGGAAAGTTAATATGGTCACTTCTAAAAGCGATAAAGAGACTGTTATAGAGATGGGCCCTGTTAACAATGAAAAAAAATTCAGATTATTAACTTATGGATCATTTTTTTTAAGTTTTTCTATAGTAATTATTTCAATTTTATTTTTTTATTGGATAACTAATTTTTATATGCCTAAGCAGATAAATTCAGAATATTCTAAATTCTATGATCTATTAGATAATTTTGAAAATACAAACAAATCTTTGGATAAGGAATTCGATAAAATTAAACAAGATTTTATTAGTTTAAGCGATGATATAAAAAATATAGATCTTCAAAAAGACAATAATAAAAAAATTATTTCTGATTTAGAAAATTTGAATAACGTTAATACTTTATTACAAAAAAAAATTAATTCCATATTAGATAAATTATCTAAAGTGGATAAAAAAGAAAATAATCTGGAACAATTAAGCCATGATAATTCTATTGTAAAAAAAGATGGATTTTATGAGACAACATCAAAATTAGAAGACAAAGAAAAATTAACTAAATCTTCTAAATCAAATCACAATAAAATTGAAATTGAAAAAACTTTGATAAATGAAGCTAATATTATTATAGAAAGGTTATTAAAGAGAAAAGATTTAGGTTTAACTTCACATAGTGAGATTATAAAAGAAGGAACTAATTATTTTAATAAAATAACTAACTATTTAGCTGGAGTTCTAAAACTAAGAGAGTTTGGGGAAAGTTCTTCCCCGCGTTCTTTAATTACAAAAGCAGAAAAAGAATTAAAAAATGGCAATATTAAAAATGTAATTACTTTATTAAAGCAGTTGCCTGAAAATTGGAAAAGCTCAATTAATGAATATATTTCAAGAGCTGATCAATTATTAAATAAAAATATTAAGTGATTGAATAAGTGATGTTTAGAATATTAAAATTAATTATATTTGTAATTATTATTGGATTTGTCTCAAATTTTATTTCCAGTTCAGAAGGAAGTACGACTATTAACTGGATGGGTTGGGGGGTTGAACTTTCAACTGATATATTTATTTTTATCTTGTTGATAATGGCTGGGCTAATAGTTTTTATAGATAGAATTTGGATTTTATTATTTAATATTCCTAAATTAGCAATTAGAAGATTAAATTCAAAAAACAGTGAAAAAGTTGAGCAAAAATTAGTTAAAGCTTTCTTGCTGGCTAGTCATGGTGAATTTGTTTTAGCAGCAAAAGAGGCTGCATTGATCTCTAAAAATACTAACGATAAAAAGCTTGGTAAATTATTAAAAGATCATTTAACAGTTGTGAATAATCTTAATGTTGGTTCAGATAATAAAAAAGATATTTCTCAAAATTATTTTAAAATTTTAACTGATGAGCCAACCACAGCCTTTGTTGGCCATCTAGCTTTAATGCGTCAAGCCATAATAGATCAAACAGATATAAATAAAATTATAAGTGAAGGTGAAAAAGCTCTTAAGTTTGAGCCCAATTCTAAACAAATTCTAGAAGTTTTGTTTTATTCTTACGCTAAAGTAAAGGATTTAAAAAATTCTTTAAAACATCTTAAAACCCTAAAAAATTTAAAATATTTTGATACTCAAACATATAAATTTATAGCTGCAGATTTAAATTATTTAAATGCATTAGACTTAATTGAAGTTAATGATTCAAAGGCTGCAATGAATTTTCTAAAAGAAGCTATTATACAAAATCCAGGACATATTTTAGTAGCAATTACATTATGTAATATGATTACTGGAATAGGGTCAAAAACTAAGGCTGTTAATTATTTAGAAAAAGCATTCTTGATTACAGCACATCCTAAAATTTTATTAGAATTATCAAAAAAATGGAATATAAAAACCTCAGGATCCAGGGTTTCAAAAGCTATTGATCTCTTAAACAAGAAATCAATATCTAAAATATATAATGAATTAAAAATTGAAATTGCATCTTATGCAGCAAGTGAAGAAATATGGGGTGAAGCGAATAAATTATTAGATGAAGTACCTAAATCAGAATTAACAAAAAAAGCATATAAAACTCTGTCAGATATAGCTAATTCACAAAATGATATAGAAAAAACAAAAAATTATCTTGAAAGTGTTGCAAACGCCAAGCATGGGGCTAATTACTTTTGTGTATCCTGCGGTATTAATAATAATAAATGGGAATTGCATTGCCCAAAATGTGATTCTTTAAGTACGATTAGATGGACTAAAATAGAAGATATTAATTTTCAAGGTAATAACTTGTTGTCTAAAACAAATGGATTTTTAGATAAAAACTTAATTGAGAAAAAAAAATAAAAACAATTTTTTTAATGTTTGATACATAAGACAAAAAGATAGAAATACTAAAATATATCCGCAAATTATAAAAATAATTTTTTGTTTAACTATAATATAATGTTTAATAACTGGGGTTGTTATTGAGAATGAAGCCAGAATATACCAAATAGTATCTATGCCCCCCGCTAAAAGCGCCATTCCTGACTTTGTATAAACACTATAATCTTGATTTAAGAATTGGCTAAAAATTGCTGAGAAGAATATAATTACCTTAGGGTTAATGAAAGATGTGGTAAAGCCTATTAAAAAACTTTCTATTAATGATTTAGGTGTTTTGTATTTAATAAAATTATTTTCTTCAATATTCTTCAAAAATATAATTTTATAACCAATAAAAATTAGAAATAATGCTCCTAATAATTGTATTATTTGAATAGTGACAGGTGATATTTTTATTAAATAGCTAATGCTTAATATTGAAATAATAGCATAGATAAAAATTCCTAATCCATGGCCAATAGACGTAATTATACCTGCTAATAAACCTTTGGTATTAGTGATATAAAGTATGATAATTAAACTTGGACCAGGTGTAGCTGCACCAATTAGACAAATAGAAAAAATTGTTAACCATTCAAAAATATTCATTGTAAATTTTGTTTCAAAATTAATATTAAATAAGGTCTTTATAAGCGTTTTGTCTTAGTGCTTCATATATAGTTATTGCAACTGAGTTACTTAAATTTAAGCTTCTACTTTCGGTTACCATTGGTATTCTTAAAAGATTTTCTTTTTTAATTTTACTAATAATTGTTTCTGGTAAACCGTTTGTTTCACTTCCAAATAAAAAACAGTCATTAGAAGAAAATTTTATATCAGTATAAGTTTTTGTAGCAAATTTTGTTAATGCATAAATATTGTTGTATTTTATGGATTTTATACATAAGTCAAAGTCATCATGAATACGTATTGTCGCATTTTTTATATAATCTAATCCTGCCCTTTTCATAGAATTATCATCTAACTTAAATCCAAGAGGTCTTATTAAGTGTAATGTAGCTCCGGTATTGGCAGCCAGTCTTATAATGTTTCCAGTATTAGGAGGGATTTCTGGATTAAATAAAATTATATGAAACATATACTGTTTAGTGTCCTTTACTAATCATATTTAAAAATATTTATTGCAAATCTTTGTTTTTATTATTTAAGTGAACCTTGTAAAATATATTTTAATATTCTTACAACTTGGTTTTGATCTTTAGCGACGGCTGATGCTGCAGCATCAACTTCTTTCAATGCATGTTGATGCTCATCGTTATGTATAACAATTATTGATTTATTTAAAGCTGAAGCAAATCCGGCATCAAAGGCTGCATTCCATTGCTTATATTTATCACCAAATTTAACAATCACTAAGTCACAATCCTTAATTGCTTTTCTTGTTTTTATAGAATTAATTTTTGCACCTTTATTGTCTTTCCAAAAATTATTTTCTTCAGGACCTAGAATGTCTATTCCACAATTGTCTGAGGCTTCATGATTGGTGATTGGAGAAGAAAAAGAAATTTCTAAGTTCTCATTTTTACATAGGTTAATTATCTCATTTCTCCAATCACTATGTATCTCGCCTGATAGATATACATTTAACATATAAAATTCTCCTTTCTAATTTTTCTTATTAGGTAATAACGCTGGTGCTTTTAACATAATAAACCATAAAGAAACACTGGCAATAATAGCTAAAAAGCTCATTCCTAAAAGGATTAAATTATAGTTTATACTAAAATCAAGTAGTTTTCCAACTACAGCAGGACCTATTGCTGTGCCAAATACCATGCAAGAAGTTGACAGGGATCTTACAGACCCTAAATTTTTTGTACCATAATAAACTGGCCAAAATGTTCCACCGATCATCATAGCTAACCCTTGTGTCATACCTAGAAAAGAAAATCCAATAGCGGCTGTCATATAAGTGTCACTATATGAAAAAACTAACAATCCTAATGCCATAGGCAGAAGATAAAAAGGTAATATTTTTTCAACGCCAAACTTATCAAGTATCCAACCTGAAATTAAAGTCGTTAAAATTGACATCCCTGTATAAAATGGAAATAAAGAAGTGAAAGTGATTAATGACCAATTTTTAATTTCAGTTAAATGAACCATGTTGAAAAAAAATGCAGTTGAAAAAATAGGTGGAATTAGAAAAGGAATAATTACAGACCAGAAAACCCAATGTTTAAGAACTTCTTTTCTTTTCCAATGTTTAGATCCCATTCCAACCTGATCAATTATATTTTCCTGCGAACTATTAGGTATTCGTTCATTTGATAAAAGATTTATTATAATAGGAAGTGTTATAAATAATATTATTGTGCCCACTAACCAACTATTTCTCCAACCAATTAATATAAATAAAGATACAAATATAACTGGTAATATAGCTTCTCCTATAGAAAATCCCATTATAGATAAAGATAATGCTTTTCCTTTATTCTTACCGTACCATTTCCCAATTGCTACAGCAGGGATATGTATAAGCATTCCTTGTCCAAAAAACCTAAGGCCAAAAATAATAAAAGGTAAAATCCAAACTTGCTTTACAAAAGTCATAGCTAAACAAATTAAACTTAGTGAAATTACAACTATTTTAATATTTAAAGAGATTTTATATTTATCTACATAGCCCCCAAAACAAAGCATAGCTATAGCTGAAGCTAATGTGCCTCCAGAATAAATAAATCCCCAGTCACCATGAGATAGATTAAATGCTTCTCTTATTTCGCCGGCAAACAAAGAAATAAAAAAAGTTTGTCCAAAGGATGAACAAAAATAAAGCAAAGCCGTTGCGGCTAGCCACCTAGCATTTTGAAGAATAAAATTCATTGTAAGAGCCGGTTAAATTTATAGTATAAAATATATGATCGCTAAATTAGATATAAGCAATAGTTTTAAATTTTTAGTTCACCAATTAAATCATCTTCAATATCAATAAATTTTTCTGTAGGGTTTCCTGTTCTTCCATAACCATTCCATACTTTAAAGCCGAGAAGTTCTTTTTGAAATTCTGTAAGGGAAGGAAATACATCTTTTTTAATACCTATTGTAAAGTTTTCTTGGGGTCTGAACTGAGGGCCACAAAATGTAATAAGAATAGCTAATCTATCTTGATTGCTTATATTTGCTCCAGTTCCATGCCATAACCTGCCATCTGTAATTATAGCGCATCCAGGAGGCCCTTCAGCTGATATAGTTTTAATATCTTGATCTAATTCTTTGTCAGGATGTCGTCCAAATAAATGTGATCCTGGAACGATTAAGGTTCCGCCATTTTCTTTGCTCATTCCATTTAACATTATTAATACATTAGAAACTACAGGTCTTGAAATTAAGTCATCGTTACTTAAAATTTTATCGTTAATTTGAAAATCAAAAACTTTTCTGCTCATAGAACCAACAGGAAGAAAATCTATTTCTCTTTTTACTGGATCAGGCATCCACCATTGATCGGTGTGAAGTTCCATAGGAACCCCTCCTGGTTTTGCTATATTAGCACTAAAGCTAGAAACTATAAATTCATTACCTACTATGTTTTCCAGACATTTCATGTAATTATGATTTTGTAAAAAATCTAAGAAAACTTTTCCTTTATTGGGAAGCATCCATACTCTTTGATTAACTCCAGCGTTTGAATCATTGATGTCAAAATCACCCCATTTTTTAGATTTGCTTCCATCTTCATAAGCTAAATTTAAATGTTTCTCTGCTTTGGCTTGTTCTACTAATCTAGCTATTGCTAATTTATTTAATTTATTTGGAATAGCATCTTCTAGAAGGCAGTATCCCCATTTTTTCAAGTCACTTTTTGCTATTGCCAGAGATTTAGTAGGTTTAGGATAAATTTCTTTCATTTTATTTTTTCCTATTTTTTCATCCCATTTTTTTATTTTCTTTAAATTAAATTAAATTAAATTAAATTTAAGTTAATTAATGCAGATTTAACTACCTCTTTTTGTTTATCCGTTGCTGGAGAGGTTGGTCTTCTTGCAACCCCTGTTTCAAGTCCTTGTAGCTTTTGCGCATATTTACAAAGCGAGGGCATGTTATCTAAACCTATAGCATCCCATAAGGGCATTAAACGCTCATGAAGATCACGTGCAGTTAACCAATCTTCTTTAATTACAGCTTCCCAGAGTTTAACTGAAGGTCCTGGAGCGGCAGTCAGTATAGCTGCAATTGATCCTGGGGCACCCAGTTGATATGAAGAATAAAGAAGTGCATCAACAGCGCTAAAAATCATATTTTCTGGTTTAGCTCTTCTTATTAAATCAGCAAAAAGTTTCATATCTCCTGCGCTTTGTTTGACGCCTAATACACCTGGAACTTCATCCATAATTCTTAAAAGTAAATCAGGAGATAAATAACACCACGGAACCACGTTATATATTAGAATAGGTATTTGACATGCTTCATGAATCTCTTGAAAGTGTTTCACCATAGCATCGTCGTCTGGCCTGAATAGGTAGCTAGGAGGAGTTATCTGAAGAGCGGCAACATTAAGAGGCTTTACTGATTTTCCACGAGCTATTACCTCAGCAGTAGAGTTTGCAATTATTCCGGCAACCAATGGAACTCTATTATCAATAGCTTCTGATGTTTTTTCCATTAAAGAAACATATTCATCCCTATTTAGAACATGTCCTTCTCCAGTACTTCCACCAGCGGCTAAGCCGTGAACTCCATTGTTAATTAGCCAATCAACTTGTGGCTTTACTAAATTAAGATCAATTGATCCATCTTGTTTAAATGCCGTGGTGAAAGGCGCGATAACCCCTTTAAGTTTACTCATTTTATCCCCCAATTTATATTGCTCTGTTACTTTAATTTAAATTATTATATTTGAAAAAAAAGATGTACTCAGTAAACTATATTTTTTAGTTTGAGAAAAGATAAATTTATGAACATAGATGCTGAAACAAAACTATTTATACAAAACAGGTTTAACTCTAACGCTAAGCTCCACCATACTTTGTCTCCGGATAAATTGAGAAAAGAAAGAATAAATCAGCTAAAAATAGATAACTTGATATCACCAGAGATATTCCAAACAAAAAATTTAGAAATATTGAGTAAAGACAATAAAAATATACATTTAAGATTTTATTTTCCTCAGAAATATAAAACTAACACTAAAACTCCTGTAATTATTTTTTTTCATGGGGGCGGGTTCGTCATGGGAAACTTAGACACTCACGATTATACTTGTCGTTCAATATGTATAGAATCAGAAATGGTTGTGGTTGCAGTTGATTATAGCCTTTCGCCAGAAAATAAATTTCCTATTGCTTTAAGTGAAGCAAAAGACGTGCTTCAATCGCTTTCAGTATATAGTAAAGAGTTAAATTTAGACCTTAAAAATATATTTGTATGTGGTGATAGTGCAGGGGGTAATTTAGCTACAGTCCTCGCGATCAACTCTGCGCAGAATAAAGCAATGCCAATTAAAGGGCAGATTCTAATATACCCGTGCGTTGATTTAACCTTATCAATGAGATCAATGGATATTGCTTTAGATGGAATGACGCTAACGTATGAAACTATGGAGTATTTTATCAATCATTATTTAGAAAATAAAGTTCAAGCTTTGAATTGGGAAGCTTCGCCTTTATTTGCTCCTAATTTAGAAAACATGCCTGAAACATATATTTTTGCAGCTGGATTAGACCCATTATTAGATGAGGGAATAGCCTATAAAAAAAGATTAGAGTTTTTTGGAAACAAAGTTTCATATAAATTATATCCAGGACAAATTCACGGATTTTTATCAAATTCAAAACATTTTCCTAAATCAATGGATTGTATTAAAGAAATTGGGAAGGCAGCAAAATCTATGGTTTTAGGGAGAAAATAATCAATGAATGTTATTGTTTTTGGGGGAGCAGGCTTTCTTGGTAGTTGGATAGTCAAAAAGCTGATTGAAATTGATTATAATGTTACTGTATTTGATTTAAGAATTGATAATTACCTTCTTAAAAAACTAATAGGAGATAAAGTTTCACAAGTAAAATTTATTACTGGTGACATCACTAATTATGAGCAAGTACACTCCTCTATTAATAAAATGGATTACGTCATAAACCTTGCAGGCTTAATGACACCAGATTGTAGTAAAAACCCTATTTTAGGAGCGCAAGTAAATATTCTTGG
>Ga0115005_10000569_pt1 | contig 28483 bp, 20 predicted proteins | sample ArcOceMetagenome_FD_87163 | JGI IMG/M metagenome (GOLD analysis project Ga0115005, IMG submission 87163) | Marine eukaryotic phytoplankton communities from Arctic Ocean - Arctic Ocean - Greenland ARC118M Metagenome | ecosystem: Environmental > Aquatic > Marine > Oceanic | place: Arctic Ocean...
AGGAATATCAGCAATGATAAATGAACGATGATCTCGATATTTTACAATCCCCAAGTTAGGCGTCAAAGTGGTAAATGCGTAACTCGCAATTTTAGGCTTCGCAGCAGTCACAACGGAAAGCAACGTAGATTTTCCAGCATTCGGAAAACCTACCAAACCCACGTCAGCCAACACTTTTAGCTCCAAACTCTTCCATTCTTCCACCCCCTCTTCGCCCGGTTGAGCATATCGTGGCGCTTGATTAGTAGGAGATTTAAAATGTGAATTTCCTAAACCACCACGACCACCTTTGGCTAAAATTCGTTCTTCGCCATGATCCGTAATTTCAAAATGTACCTCACCAGATTCTATATCTTTAGCAATCGTTCCTAACGGAACATCAATATAAATATCTTCTCCTTCTGCGCCACTTCGATTACTTTCCGCACCATTGCCACCATCTTTTGCAATCACATGTTTTCGATATCGCACCGGAAGTAAAGTCCATATATTTCGATTTCCTCTCAAAATAATATGTCCACCTCGACCACCATCACCACCATCGGGGCCACCCATTGCGGTTAATTTATCTCTTCGGAAATGTGCTGACCCTGGTCCGCCTTTTCCAGTTCGACAACAAATTCTTACAAAGTCTATGAAATTTTGTTCTGCCATGATATGTAGCAACCGACTTTAGTCGGTTTGCAAGTTTTAATTAAAATAAAATTTTTTGCAAAAGTAATGCTTTTTAGCTAACCGACTTCGATACGGGCAAGAAAGTCGATCGCTACCATAAAAAATGTCATCGTACGTAAAGTACAATGACATTCGAAATACTTATTAAAAAACCGTGTTTTTTTAGCGTTTCATCCAAAAGATCATTGCGCAAAGTTTTTCAAAAACATCCTCAAGAGTTCCAACTCCGTCTATTTTATTCGCACGCTCTTGTTTTTCGTAATAACCAAAAACAGGAGCGGTTTCCTTATTATAAGTTTTAATTCGATTTGCAATAATGCTTTCATTTTGATCATCAGCTCGTCCTGAATCCTTTCCTCGTGACAACAATCGCTTAATCAATTCTTCATCAGGCACATCCAAAGCTAATAAACCTGAAACAGCTAGATCTTTCTCTGCTAGAAAATTATCTAACGCTTCTGCTTGAACAATCGTTCTTGGGAATCCATCAAAAATATAACCCGGTACATCTGGATTTTCATTCACTTTCGCTTTAAGCATATTAATGGTAACCGAATCAGGAACTAAATTTCCTTTTTCAATATAACTTTTAGCTTCTATTCCAAGGGGAGTATCATTTTTCATATTATATCGAAAAAGGTCTCCTGTGGAAATGTGTAGTAGATTATATTTCTCAACTAATTTCTCTGCCTGCGTTCCTTTGCCTGACCCTGGAGGCCCGAACAAGATTAAATTTAACATGTATGTGTGATTTGATTGTGGTAAAAACGTTGCGAATATAAGAAAAAAACGTTGCGGTCTGCTTTAGCTGACCTAAAAAATGAGCGCAGCGATTTTTTTGTTAAACCGATTTAAGGAATTCAAGGTTTAGTAAAAGTATCAATTTATTGATTTTTCCATTTTTTGGATGTTTCTTGTTTTATTTTTTTTGGAAAAAATCGCTTTACTCTATTTAGGGAATGCGAACTAAATAGATTCAGAATTTTCACTACTTCTTTTGTCCTTATTTTTCCCTTTGAAATCAATCATTTATCCAGATAAACTCCTGCTTTCAAAGCAAAAACTAAGCACAAAATAAGCGACCGAAAATTCTGAATCTATTTTATTCGCATTCCTAGGTCAGCTTCCATACTTATTAAACAAAGTAGACTACTACGTTATGATCTGCTCTTTAGAGTGATTTTAGTTTTAGAAGTGTGTAATCTAAATAATGATAAGCTTCTATTTTTTTAAAAAAAAAACTTAGAGGTGTTACTTTAATCGCTGTTAGAGGGAACAAATAAAACAATTTTAAAACAATTTATTTTAAAATAAGGCAACAAATTGTTGTTATTTAAGAAAAGTGTCTTTATATTTGTTACGTAATCAAAATTATTTGATTAGAAATTTCGTTTTTTAATAACAAAAAGTTTTAAAAATGAATATTCAAATTTTAATAAGCAAAAAAGGAACACAAGTAGTCACCATGACTAATTTACATGATGTCTTAGATTTACCATTGCACAAGTACAATAGTAATATCAAAAAATGGATGTCTGATGTTTATGCTTTTAAGGACGATGTAAGGAAACCTGAAATTATGCATGATTATGCTTTGCGTTCTTCCACAGGAAAAAGAGAAGACTATTATATTTCTCTCGAACTGGCGAAGTTGGTTACTTTAAATTCTAATAGTTTAGTCAAAGCAGAATTAGCAAAATACTTTCTTTCCTTAGGTCAAAAAGAGAAAAAAGAAGAGATGTTGACGAAAGATCAAGTTTTAGCGGTTTTGGAATTGACCAAAGTAATGGGCATGATCTCTTGCCAAAAATCAGTAGAAAAACAACATCAAAATAAATATAATCAAGCGCAAGGCAAAGCTTACGAGTGGTGGAAATATCGAGCAAACCTTTTAGGATATTCGGTGCAAGAACTAAAAGATAAAATGCACGAAGTAGGACAAAATTATAAGAGCAAAAACTTACTCCAATTATTAATGCATTTGGATAAATATGAAATCATCCGAATGGCAGTAATTGATTTATTTTTGGCTTTAGGGAAAAGTGAAAAATACGCTAAAGACATGGGTGATCTCGCTAAAGTTTTTGCCCGAGAAATGAAAGTGGAAATTTGGGATGATCGAAAATCTAATATTCAATTCACACACAATGTAAATATGGAGTTGGTGAATGAGGTGAAAAGTTTTCAAAATGAAGGAGAGACTTTAGGATTATGGTCGCATCGAGCAACTGCGTAATTTTGTTTAGCGGAGATTCCATTGGCTGGAAACCAGTCAATGGAATGTGAGTTAGGTACGAATTTTACTCCTAATAAAAAACCATATTTAAACTAATCCAAAAAAAATCTAACTATGCATTTTTTTATTTCAATCCTACAAAACGACAATCGAAATACAGATTTCGACTCAAATGATTCAGATCAACAAAAAGATGATTCTGATGAAACTCAATAAAAGACAAATTAGAACGGTCTCCAAGAATCAAATAATTACTTGATTAACAAATCCTCCGAGTGTTTATTCCCTCGGACTCATTAGAGAAAAACTACATACCTTCCGTTGTCTTTTGTGCAGCGGAAGGTTTTTTATTTTAAAAACAAAACACAATTGTAGTAGAATTCAATCGGTAATTAATTTTTTAAATCAATAAAAACTTTATTTTTGTGGCAAAGACAACAAGAAATACTAAAAATCAAAATCGAAAGATGGCAGAAGTAATTTATAACGAAGATAATATTAGATCCCTCGATTGGAAGGAACACATTCGCCTACGTCCTGGGATGTACATTGGGAAATTAGGTGATGGTTCTGCACCCGATGATGGTATTTATATTTTGGTCAAAGAGATTTTTGATAACTCGATTGACGAATATGTAATGGGACATGGAAAACATGTAGATGTGAAAATCGAAGATGGAAGAGTTTTCGTTCGAGATTTTGGTCGAGGAATTCCTTTGGGGAAAGTGGTGGATTGTGTTTCCAAAATTAATACTGGTGGAAAGTATGATTCGAAAGCCTTTAAAAAATCAGTTGGTCTGAATGGAGTTGGTACCAAGGCGGTGAATGCTTTGTCTGACAAATTTAGAGTGCGAGCCTTTCGAGAAGGGAAAACTAAATTAGCAGAATTCGAAAGAGGAGTGTTGACCCACGATCCTAAAATAGGCAAAACCAAAGAAGAGAATGGGACACTCATCGAATTTGAACCAGATTTATCTATTTTTAAAAAGTATAAATTCAGACCAGAATTTGTGGAGGCGCAGTTATGGAACTATGCATTTTTGAATGCAGGTTTGAGAATTCATTTTAATGGAAAAATCCTTTATTCCAAAAATGGATTATTGGATCTTTTGACCAAAAGAGTAGGAGAGGAAGAATTGCGATATCCAATTATTCATTTGAAAGGGGATGATATAGAGGTGGCCATTTCTCATGGTCAACAATATGGTGAGCAATATTATTCATTTGTCAATGGACAAAATACGACGCAAGGGGGAACACACTTGGCAGCTTTTCGAGAAGCAATTGTAAATGCAGTCAGAAAACATTTTAATAAAAGTTTTGATGCAAAAGATGTCCGAGCTTCGATCATCGCAGCGATAAGTGTTCGAGTGGAAGAGCCTGTATTTGAATCTCAAACAAAAACAAAATTAGGTTCATTGAACATTGCTCCAGATGGAGTGACTGTACGAACTTTTATTAATGATTTTATTGGAGAAAAATTAGATAATTTTTTACACAAAAATAAAGATGTTGCAGAAGCATTGTTGAGGAGAATTCAACAATCAGAGCGAGAGCGAAAAGAAATTGCCGGCATCAAAAAACTCGCCAACCAACGAGCAAAAAAAGCCAACGTTCACAATAAAAAATTAAGAGATTGTCGCCTTCACTTTAACGATACTAAAAAAAATGTCAAGGAAGAAGATAAACTTTTGACCACAGTATTTATTACCGAGGGAGATTCGGCGAGTGGTTCGATTACCAAGGCGAGAGATGTGCAACGACAAGCAGTTTTTAGTCTGCGAGGAAAACCCTTGAACTGTTTTGGTATGTCTAAAAAAGTGGTTTACGAAAACGAAGAATTGAACTTGTTGCAACATGCGTTGAATATCGAAGATGGCATGGACGACCTTCGTTATAATCGAGTAGTGATTGCAACTGATGCTGATGTCGATGGAATGCATATTCGATTATTGTTGTTGACTTTCTTTTTACAATTTTTTCCAGACTTAGTTCGAAGTGGACATTTGTATATTCTGGATACGCCACTTTTTCGAGTTCGAGATAAGAAGCACACTTATTATTGTTATACCGAAAAAGAACGAAAAGCTGCCATCAAGAAATTGAGAGGGAAAGCGGAGATCACCCGATTTAAAGGTTTGGGAGAGATTTCACCAAATGAATTTGAAGATTTTATTGGAGAGGATATCCGTTTAGATCCTGTTTTGATGGGGGAGGATACTAGTATCGAAGGTATATTGGCTTATTATATGGGAAAAAATACACCTGAACGTCAGGACTTTATTATTGATAATTTGAGAGTTGAATTGGATGCGGTGGAGGATGGAAATGATCCTGATAAGAAAGTTGCATTAGTGGAAGATGAGACTGAATCTACTGTCGAAGGATAAAATTAAGACCGCTGCGCTGACAGAAGGCAGATCGGTCGCTGCGCGCTCTGATAGAAAACGGACTGACGATTACTTTTTAGTCTAACTATAGCAATCGTCAGTCTGTCCTCTGTCCATCTGCCACAAGTAAATGATCTGTTTTCCGTCAGCGTAGCGGCCTTTTCACAACCTGCCCTTTTGTCTTACTTTTAGCCAAAAAATGCCAAAACTAGTGCTACCTAAAGGATTTTTGGCAATGGCATATCAATTGACTATTACCCTATAATAATTACTTTTTTTACATAACTGACAAGCTGACCACAAACGATTTTTAAATTGAGGTTCGTTGAGATAAATTGAGTTAGCTTTTTTACAAAAAATACAGATTGAGTTCGTAATTTTTTTTCAAAAAAACGGACACAAAATCAATCTTACAATAGATAAAACAATATGATGTTTGAAGATTTTTTTTACCCACAAGGTGTTGATGACGACGTAGAATTTATGCCATTATTCCAAATCGATGAAGAAGAAGATGATGCGACTGCGGATGATGAATATTCAGAAATACTTCCCGTTTTAGCATTGAAAAATACCGTGCTTTTTCCAGGCATTGTAATTCCAATTACGGTTGGTCGAGACAAGTCTTTGAAGGCGATTCAAAAAGCTTATGCAGGAGATCGAATGATTGCGGTGCTTTCTCAAAAAGAAGCGAATAATGAAGATCCGAATTTTGAGGATTTGTATCACACCGGAACCGTTGCTCGAATTGTCAAATTATTAAAAATGCCTGACGGAACTGCGACTGCAATTCTGCAAGGGCGAAAACGATTTGCCGTTTCTGAATTGACGAAAACGACACCACATTTGGAAGGTCGAATAAGTGTAGTTGCCGATGTTCCTGCGAAAAATGATTTGGAGTTTGATGCCATCATTTCTTCGATTAAAGATATGGCAAAACAAATCATTGAACTTTCTCCGAATATACCTTCGGAGGCAGTTGTGATTTTGAAAAATATCAATAAAAGTTCTTTTCTGCTCAATTTTATTGCTTCTAATTTGGGTATCAAAATTCCTGCGAAACAGCAGATTTTGGAAACGAATGAATTGGACGAACGAGCAGAAAGTATTTTACACCACATGGATAATGAGTTGCAATTATTGGAACTCAAGGATAAAATTGAAGGTAAAGTTCGAGGTGATATTGAAAAACAACAACGGGATTATTACTTGAATCAACAACTCAAAACAATTCAAGAAGAGCTAGGCGGAAATCCTCAAGAGGGTGAGTTGAAGGGGATGATGGAAAAGGCGGAAACTAAAAAATGGCCAACTGCCATTGGCGAAGCTTTCAAAAAAGAAATCACTCGATTGGGGCGAGTAAATCCGCAAGCAGCAGAATATTCTGTGTTGTTCAACTATATTGATTTGTTGTTGGAGCTGCCGTGGAATGAATATACTAAGGATGAATTTGATTTGAAAAATGTCAAAAAGGAATTGGATAAAGATCATTTTGGTTTGGAAAAAGTGAAAGATCGAATCTTGGAACACTTGGCAGTTTTGAAATTAAAAGGAGATATGAAGTCGCCAATTATTTGTTTGGTTGGTCCCCCGGGAGTTGGAAAAACTTCCTTGGGGCGGTCGATTGCAAATGCGTTGGGACGAAAATTTGTGAGAATGTCTTTGGGTGGATTGCATGACGAATCTGAAATTAGAGGTCATCGGAAAACTTATATCGGAGCAATGCCGGGCCGAATTATTCAGTCCATTAAAAAAGCCAAAACTTCGAATCCAGTTTTTATTTTAGATGAAATTGACAAAGTGGGAAGAGATCATCGAGGTGATCCATCATCGGCTTTGTTAGAAGTTTTAGATCCTGAGCAGAACGAAACTTTCCAAGATAATTATTTGGATTTGGAATATGACTTGTCTAAAGTGTTGTTTATCGCAACGGCGAATTCGTTGAGTACGATTCAACCTGCTTTGCTTGATCGAATGGAAATCATTCATGTGAGTGGATATTCGACTGAGGAAAAAATTCAAATTGCTAAAAACCATTTAGTGACAAAGCAACGAAAAGCGCATGGACTAAAAGCAAAGGATGTAAAATTTTCTCAGAAGATTTTGAAAGAAATTGTGGAAGGATATACTCGGGAATCAGGGGTGCGTGGATTGGATCGACAAATTGCAGGAGCTATGCGAGGAATCGCAAAACGAGTAGCTATGGAGGAAAAATATGACGTGAGTTTGACTTCTGAAATGGTGAAAGTATTATTGGGGCCAACGAAGTTTTCGAAAGATATGTATCAAGAAGCTCATGTTGCAGGAGTTACTGTTGGCTTGGCTTGGACGCAAGTTGGAGGAGATATTTTATTTATCGAATCAAGTTTGAGCAAAGGGACAGGCAAAGTAACTTTGACTGGAAACTTAGGTGATGTGATGAAAGAATCTGCGACGACTGCGTTGACTTATTTGAAATCGAATGCAGAAAAATTCGACATTGATCCAGATATTTTTTCCAAAAAAGATGTGCACGTGCATGTACCTGAAGGAGCTATTCCAAAAGATGGCCCATCGGCAGGAATTACGATGTTGACTGCTTTGGCCTCTGCCTTCAAAGATAAACCTGTAAAATCTCACTTGGCGATGACCGGTGAAATTACTTTGCGTGGAAAAGTTTTGCCAGTTGGCGGAATCAAAGAAAAAATCTTAGCGGCTAATCGAGCAGGCATTAAAGAATTGATTCTGTGTAAAGTGAATGAAAAGAATGTAGATGAAATAGAAAAAAAATATATTAAAGGCTTGAAATTTCATTATATCGATCGGATGGATGAAGTTTTGGAAATTGCTCTAAAATAAAACTGAACCCGTGGCACGGCTCAAATCGGTGTCACGGATTTTTTTCCCCAACCTTCTTTTTCTCAAAAATATTCACAATTGTTTTGAGCAACTCTTTAAAAGACGATTGTTGTTTGTAAAACCGTGACACGACTTTGAGCCGTGCCACGGAAGAAACCTGTTAAATGTCTGTTAAGTGAAAAAAATGGACATGAATTTCCACCTATCCCAACGTTTCCTTCCTGAGTTTTCGTTATCTTTATTGAAGATTAGAATAGTATTATTCTGAGTATCGCAAGTTTTTATTTCAAAAATCAACTAATCTTTGTGAGGCTTGTTTAAAAGAATAAGAATCCATTGTTACATTTGAGAAAAGAAAAATTCGACATGAAATTTAAATATTTAGTTTTTACATTTTTAGCATTTTTGTTGACTAGTGAAATGTCAGCTCAATTGGAGAGAGATAGTAATTTAATTCAACTTTCTGGGATGATTTTGGATGGTTCAAATCAGGAATTAATGCCAATTCCTTACACTAATATTTTTATCAAAGATTCTGGTAGAGGGACGTATTCTGACTTTAGTGGATTCTTTTCCATCGTTGCAGAAAAGGGAGAAGAAGTGGAGTTTTCAGCGATTGGTTATCAAACGGTAATCTTTACAGTTCCAGATACTTTGAATGAACAACGATATTCAATCGTACAATTAATGACGCAGGATACGATTAATTTGCCAGAGGCGATTGTCTTTCCTTGGCCGAGTCGAGAGCATTTCAAACAAGAATTTTTAGCGATGGATGTTACCGCTCAAATGCAGCAACGGGCAGTTGCGAGTTTAGCAGAAGATGCATTGGCTCGAATGAGAAATACGGTTCCTGTTGATGGAAATGAAAGTTCTGATTTTTACCTCCGACAACAAGCGCGTAATTATTATCACGTAGGACAAACACCTCCAATGAATATTTTTAGCCCTGTGGCATGGAAGCAATTTTTTGATGCATGGAAAAAGGGAGACTTTAAAAAGAAAAAAGAAAAAGAGAAAAAGAAAACGGATAAGCCTAAGAATAATGCTTTAGGTTTTTAGGATTTAAAACCTAGAAATATAAAGAAAAAGGGTATTAGTTCGTACGGACTAACACCCTTTTTCTTTGACTCAACTTAATATGTTTTAACCAACCTCCACCATCGCCATCTTCCTCAATCGTTTCGGCACCTGAAATCTCGGGCCTAATTTCTCCTCATACATTTCACATTTTCTGATGAAATCCTCTACGCCATAATCAGTTACAAACTGATAAACGCCCCCTTTAAATGCAGGAAATCCCCAACCAAAAATACTACCTAAATTACCTTCCTCTTCCGTTTTGATAATACCTTCTTGCAAACACCAAAACGCTTCGATCACTTGAACAAAAAGCAATCGTTCAATAATTTCTTCTTTGGCAATTGAGTTGCTATGCGATGGAAAATGATCATCTAACTCTTTCCAAAGTTGGCGAGTTTCCTCTTGATATTCATAAAAACCAGCGCGCATTTTTTGCCCTTGACGATTTAAATTTTTGATCATTTTTAATAAAACATCAACTGCAGGATGCCGAATATATTTAGAACCATATATTTCTGCAGCTTGATTTTCATATTGTAAAACAATATTTAATGATAAGTTATCAGCGAGGGCAAGCGCACCTTTTGGCATTCCCGCTTGTAAACTTAAATTTTCAATCAAGGCTGGTGAATAACCTTCTTGCAATAAAGTGATGCCTTCGAGGATAAAAGTATTTTGAACTCGGGCCGCAAAAAAGCCCCAATTATCTTTTACTACAATCGGTGTTTTTCGAATCGCTTTGATAAAATCAAAAGCTTTAGCAATTGATTCATCAGATGTTTTTTTGCCTCTTACCACCTCCACTAGAGGCACTTTATCTGCTGGTGCAAAAAAGTGAAGTCCGACATAATTTTCAGGTCGAGCAGAAGCTGTCGCTAGTTTTGTAATCGGTATAGAAATCGTATTCGTTGCAAAAATGGAATATTCATCGAGGTGCATTTCCGCTTCGCGAGTCACATTAGCTTTGACATTTTGATTTTCAAAAACGGCCTCAATGACGATGTCGCAATCTTTAAAGTTTTTAGCATTATCCGTCGTCATTATTTTCTTCAAAATCTGAGGAACTTGTGGTGCGGTCAATTTTCCTTTCTCGACCATCTCATTTAATTTTTGCTCACAAAGATCTTTTCCTTTTTCCGCAACTGCTTTCGAAATATCTTTGAGCACAACTTCCATTCGATTCATCAAACAAATAAATGCCACACTTGAACCCATCAAGCCTGCACCAATAATCCCTACTTTTTTTACTCTAAATTTTCCATAACCTTTTGGTCGGCTACTTCCTTCTTTGATTGCATTGAAGTCGTACCAAAATGCTTTGATCATATTTTTGGCCTCTTTACTTTTTACCAACTCCGTAAAATATCGACTTTCAATTCGGCAAGCAGTATCAAAATCTACCAACGAACCTTCCGTCAAAGTATTTAAAATGGCAGCAGGTGCAGGGTAATTATTTTCAGTATCCCTCATGAGTTGAGCAGTCAATAAAGAAATCCGTTGCCCCAATTCATTATTTTTTGCACGACCTCCAGGGATTTTTCCATCGGCCGTATCCCAAACTCTTCGCCCTTCTTGATTTTCCAAAAGCCATTGTTTGGCAATGGATAACATCTCTTTTTCATCTTTTGCTAAAACATCTACGATACCTGCTTCGAATGCTTCTTTTGGTAAAAACCTTTTCCCATCTGCCAAAACATGATAAGCTTTTTCCACTCCCAAAGTCCACAACATTCTGATCACACCACCGCCACCTGGCATAACTCCAAGGGTCACTTCAGGATGCCCCAATCGAGTTCTTGGATCATCAATCGCAACTCGATAATGGCAAGCCAAAGCCAATTCAAATCCAGTTCCCAAAGCCGAACCATTGATCGCAGCCACCACGGGAACGCCTGGACTTTCCAATTCTCGGAAGAAGTTTTGCATATTTTGAGAGAAATCAAAAATGGCTCTCGAGTCGGTTGCTTGATGCAAATAATCTAAATCACCACCAGCTAAAAAATTATTTTTGGCAGAAGTAATGATGATGCCTCGGAGCGAACCTCTGGCTTTTTCCTGTTTGAGGTGTTCCATCACAGGGGTAAATTGAGTACCAATTTTATGATTGATTATATTGATATTTCGCCCTTCCATATCTAAAGTAAGGGTGACGATATTATCAATGTCTTTTTTATAGCGAATCATTTGAATGAAGAGTTTTGTTTTTTACCACATAGGCTTAAAGCGACAAGTCGCAAACCAGATTTATTTTTTTACCACATAGAACATATAGAAAACATAGGTAAAATACTATGTGTTCTATGTGGTGAAAAAATAAACTCGGTCAAACCTTTGTTTTTTTTTGAAAACTGCTAAAAGTATGTAGCCTAGAAAACATAAGATTCCATGGTTTTAAAAATACCTATGTTTTCTATGTGCTTAAGTGTCTGTCCATACGGAAGTTTATAGATGTAGTAAAAAATATGTTTAGTTCAAAAAAAATATATATTATAATGTAACCTTTAAACGAATGGATACTTTCTTTAGGTTTAGTTTTTTGCAAAAATAATTATAAAAATGAGCAATACGAATAACTAAGATTTCAATTCATCCTATTTTTTATAAAATCGGTAGATTAATCCTTCGTTTAAACATCAGTACTTTTATATTTGTAATATCTATTTGAAAAACTTTTCCATTCTTAGACAAATTCTGTGGTCAAGTTAAAATTGAAATTAAAAACGACCAACGGGAAGTGTTGATTTTAATTTTAACTTGACGTAGAACACAGAATTTTTCTAAAAATCAAACATGTCTAAAATATAAATCATGGCAAAAAGAAAATTGCAAATGACTGCTTTCTCTCGATTCTTTTTATTCTTAATCATTTTTTTACCATCCCTTTTCTTTGGCGTTTCTTATTTGAAAGGGGAAGATGGGATACAAAATTTGAAAGATATGGTTGGAATCGAATCCTCTGAGTCATCGAATAATGAAAGTGCCTCTTCTTCCACCAAGCATGTAACCGAAACATTCGTCAATGGTGAGGTAAAAAGATTGGAAGATGAGCTAGAGGAAAAAGAAAGACGATTGAAAGATTTGTATCAAGAAAATGAATTATTGAGAAAACAAGCTGACGATGCAAAAGCAGAATTAAAAGAAGTAACCCAACAATTGGAAACAATTAAAAAAGCCATCGGCTAATAACTTTTAAGTACTAACGAAGCTCCTGCTTCGTGACGGATAGTTTTGTCACGAAGCAGGAGCTTCGTTAGTAATTTACCCATCGTAAAACTTCTTTAATTTAAAACTATCTCCATTGGTTTTCGTTAAAATAATAACGACTTTTGAAGCTTATTTTTTTAACCTATTTTAAAATATAAAAATATTTACCGATGATTAAGATACTCGTAAACGATGGAATTCATCCTGACGGAAAACAAATGTTGGAAGCTGCAGGATTCCAAGTGGATACTGATAAAGTAGCTCAAGAAGACCTTCCTAAAGTGTTACCCAATTACGATGCAATCGTAGTGCGAAGTGCCACTAAAGTTCGACAAGCATTAATTGACCAATGTCCAAATCTTAAAGTCATCGCTCGTGGCGGAGTAGGGTTGGATAATATCGACGTGGATTATGCTCGTGGAAAAAATATCCAAGTGATGAATACGCCTTTGGCTTCTTCGCAGGCAGTTGCGGAATTGGCATTTGGGCATATGTTTACCCTTGCTCGGTCTTTACATGATTCGAATCGTCAGATGCCAACTTCTGGTGATACTGAATTTAAAACATTGAAAAAAGCTTACGCGAAAGGGATTCAGTTGCGAGGAAAAACTTTGGGCATTTTTGGTTTTGGAAATATTGGACAAGCGACTGCTCAAATTGGAGTTGCTTTGGGAATGAAAGTTTTACCAGTTGATCCTGTGATTAATGAAATGGAAATCGGGGTGAATGTTTATAACGCTGAAGAAGTGAAATTATCAGTAAAATTGAATACGGTAAGTTTGGAAGAGATGTTAGCGAATGCTGACTTTATTTCATTGCATGTTCCTTTTATTGGAAAACCATTTTTCTCAGATGCTGAGTTTGCTCAAATGAAAGATGGAGTTATTTTGGTAAACTGTGCACGTGGAGGTACTGTTGATGAAGATGCTTTGTTGAAAGCATTGGCAAGTGGAAAAGTTGCAGCGGCAGGTTTAGATGTTTTTGAAACTGAGCCAACTCCAAGAAAAGAATTGTTGGAGCATGCTAACGTTTCTTTGTCTCCGCATATTGGAGCTGCGACGATGCAAGCACAAGCGAATATCGGAGAAGAATTAGCTGATCAGATAATTGCATTTTTTAAATGAAATGTGATTTGAGCATAATACTAGGGTTGTTAGCGCTTCGAGCACTAACAGCCCTTTTTAATTCTTTTGAAGGATTTTACTAAATTAGTTTTTCTTTAGGAAAAATTCTTTCTAAAATTACACAAAAGAATTTAGCGATTTTTGTAAGGCATTTATTTTGCTCAAATTTCACAAAAATTAGAAATGAAAATTGATAGAGATACTTTGATGATTAGCCTGGGGGTTTTGCTTATTTGTTTAGGTGCGGTGGTTGCATTTACTTTTCGTTGGAGCGAAAGTAACATTCCTATCACCGGTCAAAGCTTAGCAGTTTTAGTTGTCGGATTTGTTTTAGGGCGAAAAAGAGGATTGCTTGCCATTGCGATTTATCTAATTTTAGGATTAGTTGGCTTGCCCGTTTTTGCGAAAGGCGCTTCGGGAATAGAAACATTTATGGGAGGCAGCGGCGGATTTTTGTATGGGTTTTTAGCAGGTGGTTATGTTTGTGGAGTGCTACAAGAAGAAGGATATGGGAGAAGATTTTTGCATTGCTTAGCAGCGATGACCATTGGAACAATAATAATTTTAGTTTTCGGAATTGCCCAACTTACTTTTTTATATGGTTTTGAAAAAGCATTGCAATATGGATTTTTTCCATTTTGGCCAGGAGCGATCGTAAAAATTATTCTGGGTACAGCGATTATTTATTATATCCCAAAAGAAATTTATTCAGGAAGACGACTATAGATGCTCCTAATTCTCAGGTGCAGAATATTTACCGTCTACCGTTTTTATCTGTTTTACAAAAAATTATTCTTTACTTGAATTACTTCTCCCATGATACTCATCGCAATTTCTTTTGGTGACTTCGCTTTGATGTCAACTCCAATTGGCGAATGAATCTTTCCAATTTCCTCTGCTGTAAATCCTTTTTCCAATAATCGACTGACTCGTTTTGTATGAGTTTTTCGACTACCTAATGCTCCGATATAACCAACTTCAGAACGTAGTAAAATCTCTAGCGCATTGTCATCAATTTTTGGATCATGTGATAAGACGATAGCGTAAGTGTAAGCATCTAACTTAAACTGATATAAAATTTCTGAAGGATATTTTTCAAAAATAAAATCAGGTTGAAGCGTAAATTGAGTTTTATTAGTAAAAATCCCACGAGGGTCGATGACGATAGTTTGAAAGTCATACATCTTCGCTAACTGAACTAAATCAACTGTAATGTGAGCTGCTCCGATGATTAGCATTTGACTTTTTCGAGGAAAAACTTGCGCGAAATATTTGACTCCTGCAACTTCCACGATTTGATTCTTTCTTTCTTGAATTGCTCGAAGACCTTCCTTTGCTAACAAAGCATTTACATTTTTCCCAATCATTTTTCCATCTGGAAGAATTAACGCATGTTGGCCTTTTCCATCTTCCAATCGAGTTATCAAAACGCAGCCTAGATTATTTTCTAGGGAGTCTTCTAATTTTTCCCAAATCAATTTTTCATTTTCATCAGTCCCTAAAAATGGTTCAACATAAACTTCTATTTTTCCTCCACAACTTAGACCAACCTCCCAAGCTTCGTCATTGGTCACTCCAAATGAAAGTTGTTTTCCTTCTCCATTTTTTAAAAGCGGCAAAGCAGATTTGACCACCGCACCTTCCACGCATCCGCCGCTGAGAGAACCTGCCATTTCCATATCTTCAGAAATAATCATCGACGAACCAATTGGACGAGGAGAAGAACCCCAAGTTTTGGTAACTGTCGCGATGGCAAATTTTTTATTTATTGATTTCCACTCTTGGATTTTTTTTAATAAATCTTTCATATTATTGTTTTTTAAAAAGGAGTCAGCAGCTATTTAACGGTGAACTGTGAATGCTTAATTGTTAACACCACGTGGGATTAACAATTTACAGTTAACCATTAACCATTAAAAATGCAACTTAACGATTTTATGAAAAACAAAAAAATATTAGTGGGGACAAGTAAAGGTCTTGTCGTATTTGGAAGAAAAGAGAAGGAATGGAAAATTGAGAAAGTTCATTTCCTTGGCTTGCCAGTAAGTACGATTTATAAAAATGAAATGACAGGGACTTGGTGGGCAGGTTTAGCACATCGTCATTGGGGACAAAAATTATATTTTTCAAATGACGAAGGTCAAACTTGGAAAATGGTTTCCGCTCCAAAATATCCAGATGGTGCAGAAATTTATCAAGGAAAATTAGCAACGCTAAAAAAAATATGGTCGATTTCTCACGCTGGAAAAGATAACTCCAATGGTTTGTGGGTTGGAACTGAACCGGGTGGATTATTTTATTCCCACGACAATGGAAAACATTTTGAATTAGTTGAAGGTTTGTGGAATCATGCTAGTCGGAAAGATCAAAATCAATGGTTTGGGGCAGGGCGAGATTTCCCATTTATTCATTCGATCGTAGTTGATCCGCGAGACTCGAAACACGTTTATATTGCAGTCAGTTGTGCTGGCGTTTTTGAAACAAAAGATGGTGGTGTGACTTGGCATCCTAAAAATAATGGGTTGATTGCGACGTACTTACCCAATCCAAAAGTAGAGGTTGGACACGATCCTCATTTACTTTTAGCTTGCGCAAAAAATCCAGATGTACTTTGGCAACAAAATCATTGTGGTATTTTTCGATCAACCGATGCAGGCGATCATTGGGAAAATGTAACGGATGAAAATGGAATTGCAAGCTATGGTTTTGCCCTAGCCATCGATCATGAAAACGAAAATCGAGCGTGGGTAATTCCAGCGGTAAGTGATGAAGTTCGAGTGGCGCATAATTTATCGTTGACCGTTTGTAGGACAGAAGATGCTGGTCAAAGTTGGGAATCACTTAAAAATGGATTGCCGGAGGAACATTGTTTTGATATTGTATTTCGACATTGTTTAGCAATTAATCAAAATGAGCTAGTATTTGGAACGACAACAGGTAATTTATACTATTCAGAAAATTTTGGAGAAGATTGGATTTGTTTATCCTCAAATTTAGCAAGAGTAGAAGGGGTAGTTTTTACCTAAAAAAATAGCCGCACAACTTATTAAAAGAAATAAGCTGCACGACTTAAAACAACACCCTTAAAAAGAAAAGTAATCTTCTTTTTAAGGACGAGTTCGACTCGATAATTTTTACAAGTTGACGTAGGTTAGAAAACAGGAAGAATGTTATTTGATGGAGTTACCTAGTGAGTTAGTGCAAATATGGAATTAATTTATAGATTTTCAAAACTATGATTGAATTATTTTTTTTTAATTTATATAAGATGTAAAAAACCTCATCCAAGTTAATTAGATGAGGCTTTTATAAGGCGCTTGTTAGTTATTGCCAAAGTATTGTATTCGTCTTTAATACTCAAAAGGGAAAAGATCAAATATATCCAACACTACCCATAAGAGTGGAAATGTATTATTTGTTGAAATCTTTGTTGAAAATTTCTTGATTATTTCTCCTTTAGATTTGGCGGGAGTGTTTTATTTATGGAACAGTTAGATAGCTTCTTTTTGTAAGAAATTATTTCGCAAGTCTTTATTCTCTTTTAAAATATCAAGTAAAATAATTTTTAATTTTTCAGGAGAAAAATCATCAATGATGGATTGCACTCTTTTAAGTTTTCCAGAGTGTGGATTTTTGGTAAGGGCTGAGTATTTAAAAAAATTAAAAACCGCAATTTTGTGTTTGCAATATTCGCCTAAATCATAAGGACAGGAGCAACTACTTTTTATGATTTTTTCATGATTCAATTCAATGGCAATGTGATAGTTTTCCGAGCCAGCAATGATTGCTTCCCAGATATCTTCATCTATTTGTTCGATGGTTAAAATATTGCCTTCTTGATAATATTGGAGTCCTCGTTCTAGGAGGCGAGTGTCGATATGTTGTTTGAAGTTATTAATTGTCATGAATTAAGTTTCTTCAAAAATAAAAAAACCGCAACATTTTATTCAAGTGCTGCGGTTTTAATATTTACAAATTAAATGAATTTTAATTCATCATCTCCTTCGCTTTCACAATTGCATTCGCCAATCCATTCAGATCCTTTCCGCCAGCAGTTGCGAAAAATGCTTGTCCACCACCTCGGCCACCGATTTCAGCAGCGAGCTCATTAACAATTTTTCCAGCATTCAGACCTTTTGCCTCAACGATACTTTTACTGATGGAAACCATGATTTGTGGTTTACCTTTTACCTCCGCAGCGAAGACAATTAATGCATCGCCCAATTCTTGTTCCAATTGCATCGCCAAAGTTTTGATCGCTTTTCCATCGTTCAATGGAAGTTTTGCTGCAATGAAATTCACCCCATCAATTTGTGAAACATTCTTTTTTAAATCATCCTTTAATGCGCCTGCTTGAGCATTTTGCAATTGCTCGATTTCTTTTGCTAATGCTTTGTTCTCCTCCTGTAATGCTTCTACATTTTGAGCAGTTCGAGTCGGATTTTTAAAGAGATTTCTAATCGTATTTAATTCTTGTAATTCTTTTGTTATAAAATCTTCCGCCGCTTCCGCCGTCACCGCTTCGATTCGTCGAACACCTGCCGCAACTGAGTCTTCTTTTAAGATTTTAAATAGTCCAATTTTTCCAGTTGTATCCACGTGCGTACCTCCACACAACTCTTGCGAGAAGTTTTTGTCAAAAGTAATCACTCGAACGGTATCTCCATATTTTTCACCAAACAACATGGTCGCTCCTAAATCTTTTGCTTCAGCGATAGGCATATTTCTTACTTCTTCTAAAGCGATATTCTCTCGAATTCGTTGATTGACTATTTTTTCAATTTTAGCGATTTCTTCGTCCGTCACTTTTTGAAAATGAGAAAAATCAAAACGCAAACGCTTGCTGTCCACATCTTGTCCTTTTTGCAAAGCGTGTGTTCCCAACACTTCATGCAAAGCTGCATGCATCAAGTGAACTGCTGTATGATTTTTTTCAATTGCACTTCTTTTTGCCACATGAACTTCTGCTCTTGACAAACTTGAAAAGTCGTTTGGAAAATTTTTCACGATATTAATAATCAAGTCATTTTCTTTTTGCGTATCAATGACTGCAATTTTTTCTTCGCCAAAAACTAACATTCCAACATCGCCTCGTTGTCCACCACTTTTTGCATAGAAAGGAGTTTTACTTAAGACGACTTGGTATTGATTTTTATCTTTAATTTTTACCGTTCGATGCTTGACCACCTGAGCATCAGTTACGACTAAATCATCGTAGCCGACAAACTCTACACTTGGGTCGTCAGAGAGTTCCATCCAGTCGCCCATTTCTTTTTTAGCGTCAGCTCGGGAACGAGTTTTTTGTTCCAAAAGTGCTGCTTCAAAACCTTCATCGTCAACTGTCCAACCTTTTTCAGATCCAATCAATCGAGTTAAGTCAATTGGGAAACCGAAAGTGTCTAAAAGTTCGAAAGCTGTTTTTCCATCAATCTGATTATTGTTGACTTCAAGGTTTTCAAAACGTTTTAATCCTAATTCCAACGTTCTTAAAAATCCTCTTTCTTCTTCCAAAACTACTTTTGCCACAAAATCTTTCTGAGCTTCCAGTTCTGGAAAAACATCTTTAAAGTCTTCGGCCAACATCATCACCAACTCATGCAAAACAGGTTCTTTCAAATCCAAAAACGAATAATAATATCTCACCGCTCGTCTTAGGATTCTTCGAATCACATAACCTGCGCCAGTATTACTTGGCAATTGACCATCTGCAATCGTAAAACTCACCGCACGAACATGATCCACCACCACTCGCATGGCAATATCAGATTTCGCACTCAAGTCATAGTTGTTATTATAGGTCTTGCCTGATTTTTTTTCTAAGAAATTAATTGACGGCATAAAAATGTCCGTTTCATAATTCGACTTTTTGCCTTGCAAAGCCATCGTCAATCGCTCGAAACCCATTCCAGTATCAATATGTTTGTTGGGCAGATTCTCCAAACTACGATCAGCTTTTCGATTGAATTGGATAAATACCAAATTCCAAATCTCAATTACCTCAGGATCATCCATATTGACGAGCGTTGCGCCATCAATTTTTGCTCGATCTTCGTCGCTTCGCAAATCCACATGAATCTCAGAACAAGGGCCACAAGGGCCAGTTTCGCCCATTTCCCAGAAGTTATCCGCTTTATCAAATAATAAAATTCGATCTTCTGAAATATGCTTTTTCCAGAATTCCTTCGCCTCATGGTCAGGTTCTAGGCCATCTGAGGCATCTCCTTCGAAAATAGATACATACAGTCTAGTAGAATCTAATCCATATTCTTTCGTCAATAATTCCCACGCCCAATCGATTGCTTCTTTCTTGAAATAATCGCCAAATGACCAATTACCCAACATCTCAAACATCGTATGATGGTAGCTGTCAATCCCAACTTCCTCCAAATCATTATGTTTTCCACTTACTCTCAGACATTTTTGAGTATCAGTTGCTCTCTTATTATCAGGAACTTGGTTTCCCAAGAAGTAGTCCTTAAACTGATTCATTCCGGCATTGGTAAACATCAATGTCGGGTCACCTTTATTCACAATCGGCGCAGAAGGCACAACTTTGTGAAGTTTATTTTCAAAAAAATCTAAAAACTTTTGGCGAATTTCGCGTGATTTCATCATCGTCTTAAATTGTCAATGTTTAAAAAAGCTATAAATTGGAATGATATTTAACCTATATATTTTTGAGTACTTTAATCAGTATATTTTTAATAAAACGAAAAAAGCAGAAAAAGTTAGAATCCATTATTTGTTTATAATTCACCCTTAATCACCAAGGAGCTTTGATTATTCTTTAGGATTAAATTTAATATGTCACTTATTTGGTGGCCATGTTAGTAAAAATAATAATTCTTGGTAAAAATAATGGTTAAAATCTTTTGAAAAGTCAGTATCCTAGGACTACATTTGTATTCGGTCAATATGAGAAGCTGATATTTTATTAAAAATTCCCATTAATCTCAATCGATTTTTAAAGAATGCAAAAGTAGGGATTTTTGATTAACGAATAAAGGACTCAATGAGAAAAGAAAAATTTGTATATAATACACAGACGTTACGTTATGAAAAGGTTGTAGAACCTTTAAATGTAAAAGTCTTTAAAGCATTTGGTTTTTTTAGTGCTGTAGTGGTTACTGCTATAGTTTTCATGGGAGTAATCTATCAATTTTTTCCTTCTCCAAAGGAAGAAGCTTTGACTAGAGAAATCAATCAAATGAAAAGCCATTATGCTGAAATGAATAATGATGTAACTAATATGTCAAAGGTTTTGGATAATATTCAAAAACGTGATGGTAGTGTTCATCGCTTAATGTTTGGAATGGATCCAATTGATCAGGGAGTATGGGAAGGAGGAACTGGAGGTAGCGATAAGTTTCCTAATATGACAAAATATAAAAATTCTGCTCCGACCTTAATGGGTGCAGAATTGCAAATCAAAAAATTAAAAAGTCAACTCGCCATTCAATCAAAGTCGCTAGAAGAGATTGAAGATTTAGCGAGTAAAAGAGAAGAACAACTCGCATCTATTCCTGCCATTAAGCCTATTCGAGAAGATAAGTTGAGAAGAAACATCAAAAGCCTTTCAGGTTTTGGTCGTCGTATGCACCCAGTTTTCAAAAGAATGAAAATGCATACCGGTATTGACTTTACTTGTCCAACAGGAACGCCAATTCAAGCAACTGGTAATGGAATTATAGAAAAAGTGACTAAAAGTTCTTCTGGTTACGGATATCACGTGGTTATCAACCATGGATTTGGTTATAAGACTTTATATGGACACATGAGTAAGTTTAATGTGAAAAAAGGTCAGAAAGTAACTCGTGGACAAAAAATTGGAGAAGTTGGCTCTACAGGTACTTCTACGGCTCCACACCTTCACTACGAAGTAGTTTCACAAGGAAATAAAGTAAATCCTATTCACTATTGTATGGATGGATTATCTCCAGAAGAATATCAGCAATTGGCTAATATGGCTTCTACCGCGAATCAATCATTTGATTAACGGTTAATTTTTAATGGTGAATGTTTAAGACCACGAGTGTTAGGAAATTAGCTGTTGATTGTTTACAATTTATATCAATTAAAAAAACCTGTTAGGCAATTCGCTTAATAGGTTTTTTTAATTAATGGTTGATTCTTTAACGGTGAACGGTTAATTGTGAATACCATGAGAAGTATTTATATATTGGGAAATTCACCATTCATCGTCAAACCGTTAAAAAATTAACCGTTAACCATTCATAGTTAACCATTAATTAAAACTTATGAATACTGAAAATACAACTTGCCGAAACTGTCAGACTGAAATGCCTAAACATTCTTTGTATTGTCCAAAATGTAGTCAAAAGAATACGGATGGGCGAATTCCTATTTTAAGTTTTGTCAAAGATTTATTGGAAAATATCTTTAGTCTAGATTCCAAAATATTTAAAACATCGTTAGGTCTTTTTATTCCAGGTAAATTAACTAATAAATTTTTTCAAGGAAAACATAAAAGCTTTGCGACGCCTTCAAGGTTATTTTTAGCGAGTGCGCTACTGTTTTTTGCAGTAATGAGTGTAGTGGTACAAGATGAAATTAAAGACGAAAAAATTACGGGGAATGTTTTCGGAATAGGAGAAACTACGAAAAATAAAATAGAGCAGATAGCTCAGTTAGATGAAGTGAAAGTTGCATTGGAAGGAAAGTTTAGTGAAGAATTATTACAAGCTATGTTAGACTCTGCAGCAACTGAAATTCAAAAAAGTAATATTGATACTAGCTTTTCTGCCATTGAATTATGGAATGGAAATTATAAAATTTTAACTTCTGATTTCAAAGAGCTTTCGGTAGATAGCATAATTCAAAAATATAAAGTTAAAGGGCTATTGGATCAAATGATTTTTAAGCAAGGTTATAAATTGAAGGAAGATCCCAAGTCCCTCGTAATCAAATTAATTGGAAATCTAACTTGGATGATGCTACTTTTGATTCCTTCTATGGCATTGATCTTTAAGTTATTATACATCAGGAGAAAACAATTTTATGTAGAACATCTAGTTTTTCTTTTTCACATACACGCTTTTATGTTGTTAGTTGGTGGGCTATTTTTAGTGTTGAAATATTTTTTTGAGATTGAGTTTGACAACGATGTACAGTTAGGGTTTTTTGGGATTTTAGTTTTGTATACTCTGTTTGCTTTCAAGAATGTGTACAGACAAAGTTGGAGGAAGACCTTGTTTAAATTATTTTTAATTTTGATAGCCTACTTTTTTGTACTTATTATATGTGTGGCAATTATCTCTACTGTCAGTTTTTTATTGTTTTAAAATATAAATATTGAGACAAAATAAATGATACGTGATCGTTTCTTATACGCCTATCTCCTTCGTTACAAAATACTCATTATACTGTGGCATTACTCTGTTTTTTTGTTTTGATAAAGCTAAAAACCACCTCGGTCAAAAAAGGTCATTCACTTATATCTCAATATTTAGTATTTTGAGAAATACAAAAAAGATTTGCTTTTGTGATGAGTCAACTAGTTGGTTCTGTTGTTTTCTTTTTTTAGAATAGAAAATTAGAACTCCTGCCTTTATTCTTATCCATTTTTTCTTCATCTTTGTTTCTTTTTTAGAAAAATAGCTTATTCAAAATCATGAGTATCTACGACAATTACGAAACTATTATCGGGCTCGAAGTCCACGTCCAACTCGCCACTAAAAGTAAAGCATTTTGTGCTGACGATACCACTTTTGGCGCAGATCCCAATACACATATTAGTGTGGTGTCCCTTGGTCATCCTGGCACTTTGCCTAAGCTGAATAAAAAGCAAGTGGAGTTTGCAGTTCGTTTAGGACTCGCTTTAAATTGCGAAATCAACCCTCGGAATACCTTCGATCGGAAAAATTATTTCTACGCAGATTTGCCGAAAGGATATCAAATTACGCAAGATGCTTCGCCAATTTGTTTGGGTGGAAGTTTTGAAATAAAAGTAGGCGAGGAGAAAAAAACAATACGTTTACATCATATTCACATGGAGGAAGATGCGGGGAAATTGATTCATGATATCGATCCAAATCATTCCTTGATTGACTTAAATCGAGCAGGGGTTCCATTGTTGGAAATAGTGACGGAACCTGATTTTCGATCAGCGGAGGAAGTGGATGTATTCATGAATGCGATGCGTCAACTAGTTCGTTACCTCGAGGTGTCAGATGGAAATATGGAAGAAGGTTCGTTGCGATGTGATTGCAATGTAAGTGTTCGAAAAAAAGGAGATACTCAACTCAACGAACGTTGCGAAATCAAAAATATGAACTCGATGCGTTATGCTCGACAAGCGATTAAATTTGAACGAAAACGCCAAATTGATTTGATGGAAAAAGGAGAACGAGTGGCGCAGAATACTTTGAATTTTGATCCTGCGACCGGAACAACTTCGCCGCTTCGACAAAAAGAAGATGCGCACGATTATCGGTATTTTCCAGAACCAGATTTGCCGCCCATCGTTTTGAGTAATGAATATATTGAAAAAATAAAATCGGAGATGCCACAGCTCCCGAATGAGTTGATTGAGAAACTGATCACCGAATTTCAATTACCAAAATATGATGTTGAGTTGTTGACGGAGGAAAAAGAAACTGCGATTTTCTTTTTAGAAATTTGTGAAGCGACCAAAAATTACAAAGCAGTTTCCAATCTGATTATCAATAAAATAAAACCATTTTGCAATGAAGAAAAAATGGCGATTTCAGCATTGAAAGTTTCAGCAAAATCATTTGCTGAATTTGCTGACCTCATCGAAAGTGGGAAAGTGAGTAGTTCGATTGCTTACCAAAGATTGTTTCCAGCACTCATTTCTACACCTGAAAAATCACCTGAAATATTAGCGCAAGAATTGAATTTGATTCAATCGGATGATGAAGATTTTTTAGAGAAAATAGTTAATGAAGTTTTAGAAAAAAATCCAAAAGAAGTCGAAGCTTATCAAAAAGGAAAGAAAAATTTGATTGGTTTTTTCATGGGGCAAGTAATGAAAAACTCCAGAGGAAAAGCGGAACCGAAATCGACAAATGCGCTTTTGAGGAAAAAATTGGATAGTTGATATATAAGAAAAATGCTTATAACTGCTTAAAAATCAATTAGTTATAAAAGAAAAGTATGATTTTTTTTGGCATTTTTCCCAATGGTACATATATTGCAAGAAGTGATACGAAAGGGGAGTTTTGTTCACTCTTAAAACACATACTATTATGTCAATGAAAGACAAAGAAGTGACCAAATTATACTGGTCCATCGGCGAAGTTGCTGAAATGTTCGACGTTTCAAAATCATTAATTCGATTTTGGGAAAACGAATTTGAGATGCTTCGTCCTGCCAAAAACACGAAAGGTGAACGTCGATTTACCGCTGCAAATATTGAGCAGATGCACATTATTTATAACCTAGTTAAAAAGCGTGGCTTCACCATCAAAGGTGCGAAGCAAGAGATTCGAGAGAATAAAAAACGGTTAAAAAATAAAAGAGAAGCACTTCATATAATGGAAAAATTAAAGATAGATTTAGAAGGGTTTCTTTTACGGGTGTAGTTTGTTTTATTACAAATATCTATTAAAGTGGTTTTGGTTTAACATTTAATTTTTGTAAAAATGTTGGAGATGATTCTTTTTTTTATGAAAAAAAGGGAAGCAAAAAAAACCTTCTCTCAGCACTTTTTGAAATGCTAGTTTCAAGCAACGTAGGAAAAAATGCATTGTGTCAAGCAAGTTCCGGTATTCACATTTTTCACCATTCCCTGTCCGTCATATACCATCCATAGTTCTCCTTTTAAATTAGTTTTTTATAGATATGGAAATATAGAAGCGAAGTAAATATTTTTTTGCCAAGGAAAAAAAATGTTACTTTTTTCTCACCTATCGTTATGTTTTCAAATTCCTCCAAAAGAATGTAGAATCATTGTTTTAAAATAATTCTACAGATCGTTTCAAATCAAAATTTTTAGACAACAGAACATTTTACTGGTTTTGGAAATGGTTTTTAAAATTCAAAATGAGTTTTAATCGCTAGCAATTTATTTGCCTTTTTTGAAATTTAATGATGTGTTGCGCATGGTTGAAGAGGGATGTCAATGTATTGTTATAATTTTTTATAACAATACACTTCCAACATAAATAAATCTATTTCTTAATCAACTCTCAGACTGTTTTGAGTCTGTGGGTAAAAATATTTCTATGTCAATACCTAAAGAACCTCGGCAGTTGATGGTCAACTTGATGTACCTAGTTTTGACCGTTATGTTGGCGCTGAATGTATCAGCTGAAGTCCTCAATGCATTTTTAACGATGGACAAAAGTATCGGTGAAAGTAGCCGAATCGTTGGCGATTCTAATGCTCAACTTTTTGGAGCGATCGAACAACAGGCAGATGCTTACTCTCAATTTGTACCTTTTAAAACTAAAGCGAATGAAGCACAAATTTTAGTCAAAGATTTCTATGGATATGTAGGCGGACTAAGATCAGAATTAATCGAAACCTCGGGCGGTTTGGATGCAAATAATGAGCCCGTCAGCAAAAAACGTAAAGAACCAACCACTCGACTCTTTGTCAACGAGGGCAGAGGCGAGGAGTTGGAAAGTAAGATTATCGAGATCCGAAAACGATTGTTAGATTTGGTGGAAGATGAAAATGAAAAAGCATTGTTAGAAAAAATATTGCCACTTGAACTTGAACCAATTCCTGCAGATTCTGACAAAAATAATTGGGCACAATTTACTTTTCAACAAATGCCAGTTGCCGCAGCTTTGCCTATACTTTCGAAATTTCAAAATGATGCAAAAATTGCGGAGAGCGCTGTACTCACATATTTTTATAATAAAGTGCAGGCTGATGATATTGTATTTGATCAATATTCAGCGGTAATCTCGGCAGACAAAAGTTATGTAATCAAAGGGGAATCCCTTTCTTCAGAAATTTTTCTTTCCGCATTTAGTACGACTGCTGATAATGTTACGATCAAAGTGAATGGTCGAGAAGTTGATGTTCGAGGAGGAAAAGCACTTTTTAATATTCGTCCAAATGAGATTGGGAGGCATAGTTTTTTAGCAGAAGTTTCGATGACGAATCCAATTACAAAAGAAGTGAAAACTTATACAAAAAGATTTAATTATGAAGTTGGCGAACGGTCGGTTACTGCATCCGCTGACAAGATGAATGTATTTTATTTAGGTGTTGATAATCCTTTTTCCGTATCCGCTGCTGGAGTTGCAAGCAAGGAGGTGAAAGTATCGAGCGCTGATCTTCGTTTGGAAAAAATCCAAAATGGGAAGTTTAATGTAAAACCCAAACGAACAGGTACAGCTGCGATTACAGTCTCTGGCGGCGGATTGGAACCGACCACTTTTGAGTATCGAGTGAAGAAGATTCCTGACCCAGTTATCCGACTTGGGCGAAAAGGTCAAACCTCCATGAAGCCTAATGAAATTAAGGCTTTTGAAGGGTTGGTGGCGCTGCTAGAAAATTTTGATTTTGAAGCTAGGTGTAATGTGGTAGGATTTGAAATCACTCGGTTGCCTAAAAAAGGAGACGCTGCGGTGGTTAAGAATCAAGGTGGGAAATTTAAATCTAATGCTAAGAATTTATTGAAGAAAGCGACTTTCGGAGATACTTTTTTCTTTGATCAGATTCGAGTAAAATGTCCAGGGGATGAAGTGACTAGAAAAATTAATGGACTTAGTATTAAGATTCAGTAGCCCCCCAGCCCCTAAAGGATGCGAGGTGAATTCCCCAAAGGAATTCGGAAAGAGGGTTAGCCTTTTTCGATTAAGCCTCCGGCAATCGAAAAAAATGCGAGTGAGGTGTTTGACGATTTGAATTGTAATTTTTTTAATTTAAAAATCTACGTTTTATGAAAAATCTTCTTTTGGTATTTGTAATGTTTTTTATTTCCAATTCAATTTTTTCCCAAAAAACCATCATTGATGGAGTGGTGGAAAAAACTTTAATGAAAGACCGGCAAGTTTTAAATTATGCGCCAGTTCGGCAAGCAGATATCTTTTGGGAAAAAAGAATTTGGCGAGTCATCGATGTTAGAGAAAAAATGAATCAATCATTTATGTATCCTGAGGCACCATTTTTTGAAATAATAAAAAAGGCCGCGATGAATGGAGAGGTAATTTTGTATTCAACTTCGGATGATAAATTTACTGAAAAAATAGAAGATTATAACGGCATTTTTATGACTCGTGATACTACTTTAGTTACTGATCCAATTGATTATTCAGAGAAGGTAGTTGTTTATGAAAATGAGACTAATTTCGAAGACATTAAAAGATTTCGAATCAAAGAGGTTTGGTATTTTGATGAAGCCACTTCGACCTTGAAAGTTCGAATTTTAGGGATTGCACCTTTGAAAGATGATTTTGATGAGAATGGGAATTTCAGAAATGAGAAAGCGTTGTTTTGGATTTACTATCCTCATTTTAGAAATGTGTTGGCTCGAAATGAAGTCTACTTGCCAGGCAATGATCATCAACAATTGTCTTGGGATGATTTATTTGAAATGCGATATTTTGCAAGTGTAATTTATAAAGAAGGGAATATTTACAATCGAAGAATTAAAGATTATGCGGAAGGATTAGATCGATTGTTGGAGGCGGATAAAATAAAAAAGGAGTTGTTTAATTTTGAACATGATCTTTGGAGTTATTGATCGGTTGAATAGGTAATTAGTTAATCAGGAAATCAGGCGCGATATGAAAACTTAATTAGGGAATCAGTTGAATCGTTTATTAGAAAATCAGACGTTTGCGAAACCTTAACTTGAAATTTCGTTCGCCCGATTACCCGATTACCCGATTACCCGATTACCTAATTACCTAATTACCTAATTACCTAATTACCTAATTACCTAATTACCTAATTACCTAATTACCTAATTACCTAATTACCTAATTACCTAA
>Ga0115005_10000570_pt1 | contig 28457 bp, 20 predicted proteins | sample ArcOceMetagenome_FD_87163 | JGI IMG/M metagenome (GOLD analysis project Ga0115005, IMG submission 87163) | Marine eukaryotic phytoplankton communities from Arctic Ocean - Arctic Ocean - Greenland ARC118M Metagenome | ecosystem: Environmental > Aquatic > Marine > Oceanic | place: Arctic Ocean...
CTTTCGGGAGAAATTTTAGCGAAGCTGAATGTAATTCTTTCGGTGACTGACGCAGATTTTGTGGTCAAATTAATTGACGTTTATCCTGCCGATGCAAAGCCAACTAAAGCAACCCCAGATCATGTGACGATGGCAGGTTATCAGCAATTAGTTCGTTCAGAAGTTTTCAGAGGGCGGTTTAGAAATAGTTTTGAAAAACCAGAACCTTTTACTCCAGGCAAAATGGAAACGGTAAATATTCCACTTCAAGATGTTTTGCATACTTTCAAAAAAGGGCATAAAATGATGATTCAAATTCACAGTACTTGGTTTCCTTACATTGATCGAAATCCGCAAACTTATATTGAAAATATTTATAAAGCGGAGGAGAAAGATTTTGTCAAAGGAATTATTAAAGTGATGGGAAGTAGTGAGATTAGAATTGGGGGAAAAGATAAGAAAGTGATTAAACCATAAAAATATTTACTTCGCCATAAAAAGCCAAAACTGCAATTGCAGTTTTGGCTTTTTTGGTTATAGTTCAATTATTCTTAAAATCATTTAACAACGAAACTTTTTTTAAACTAAAAAAAGTTTACTGTGTTTCATTCCATATGAAAAAAGCGATAATCATCGGTTCTGGAATAGCAGGTATTGCAACGAGTCTTCGATTGCGCAAAAAAGGCTACGAGGTAGATGTATTTGAAGCAAATAATTACCCCGGTGGAAAGTTGACTTCCTTTACAAAAGACGGTTTTCGATTTGATGCGGGGCCTTCCCTTTTTACGATGCCAAATTTGGTGGAAGAGTTATTTGAATTGTTTGGTGAGGACGTCAGCCAGCATTTTCAATATAAAAAAAAGGAAGTCGTCTGCAATTATTTTTGGGAGGATGGAACTACTTTTTCGGTGGCCGCTGATGCTCAAAAATTTGCCGCTGATGCTAGTCAAAAATTTGGAGTTGATGAAAATAAAATAACGAATTATTTAAATCGTAGTCGAAAGAAATATGAATTAACTGCTCCGATTTTTTTGGAAAAATCCTTGCACCAAGCGAGTACTTATCTTTCCAAGGAAACGCTCCAATCATTTTTAAAAATGGGATCGATGGATATTTTGAGTAACTTAAATGATTTGAATAAAAAGAGTTTTCAAGAACCGCACTTGATTCAAATGTTCAATCGGTACGCGACTTACAATGGTTCGTCGCCCTACAAAACTCCAGGAATCATGTCGATGATTCCGCACTTGGAATTACATCTAGGTACTTTTTTTCCAAAAGGAGGAATGCAAAATATCACGAATAGTTTGTTTAAATTAGCGAAGGAAAAAGGAGTCAATTTTTATTTTTCAAAAAAGGTCAAACGAATTTTGGTGAAAAATAAGAAAGCAATTGGGATCGAAACTGATCAGGGAAAAGTCCTCGCTGATTTGGTAATTTCCAATATGGATATTTTCTCTAGTTATAAAAAATTAATGCCTGAGGAAAAACATCCTGAGCAAACTTTGAAACAAGAAAGATCAAGTTCTGCTTTGATATTTTATTGGGGAATCAATCGAACCTTTCCAGAGTTGGATTTACATAATATTTTATTTTCCAAAAATTACGAAGCTGAGTTCAAGGCTATTTTTGAGAAAAAAAACATTAGCGATGATCCAACTATTTATATAAACGTCACTTGCAAGGAAGAAAAGAATGATGCACCTGAAGGAAGTGAAAATTGGTTTGTGATGATCAATACGCCTGGTGATTATGGCCAAGACTGGAAGACGATCATTGCCTCAGCTAAGCAACAAATCCTAAAAAAGATAAAAAGAACCTTAGGCGTAGAAATTGAAAAGTCGATAGTTACAGAAGAAATTCTTCACCCAAAATTGATTGAAAAAAAAACCAGTTCCTACCGAGGAGCGTTGTACGGAGCGGCAAGTAATTCAAAGTTTTCAGCATTTTTAAGACATCCGAATTTTAGCCAAAAAATCAAAAATCTATATTTTTGTGGCGGGTCTGTTCATCCAGGTGGAGGCATTCCACTTTGCTTACTTTCTGCAAAAATAGTAGCCGATCAAATCAAAGAAATTAAAACATATTAAATGATAAGATGCTTACACTCAATAAACAAAACATATCGATTTTCATAATTTGGCTTTTTGCTATCTCTGCCATTATTGGAATTTACTTGGGTTATATGAGCTGGTTTATTACCAAAACTCCATTGAATTTGATGTTGGGAGCAGGGTTATTATTTTGGAATTTCCCTATTAATTCTTCGCGGAAAATTGGTGTTTGGTGCATTGCATTTTCCATTGGTATGTTGGTAGAAATCATTGGCGTTAAAACTGGTTATATTTTTGGAAATTATTATTACGGTGAAAATCTAGGCTTCAAATTCATGGGTGTTCCTTTTTTGATTGGAGTCAACTGGGCGGTACTTTCTTTTATCACCGCAGCTATCGGAAGTCGATTAACCAAAAGTTTTTGGGGATCTATTTTGCTTGGTTCTTGCTTTATGCTAGGGTTAGATTTTTTGTTAGAACCCTTGGCAGGTGTCTTTGACTTTTGGTATTTTGAAGATGGAATCGTCCCAATGCAAAATTTTATTGATTGGTTTACAACTGCTTTTCTCTTGCAAATCTTAATTCGAAAAACCGTGGATTTCCAAAAAACTTATTTTTCAACTCATCTGTTTCTATCTCAAGTTATTTTCTTTGGATCATGTTATTTAATTCTCTTTTAGAAAAATGGAACAACTTACCACTTGCCTTTCTTGCGAATCAACTCAATTTTTGTCTATTCAAAAAACAAAGGCAATGATGCATCCTTCGAAGGAAATTTTCAACTTCGATCAATGCCAGAATTGCGGACTCGTTTTTTTAAACCCCAGAGTTTTTGAGAAAAATTTAGGAGAGTTTTATACTGATTATTACTTGCCTTATCGTGGCGATGAGGCTTGGGGTAAATATGCCAATTTTGTATCAGGTAGTCAAAAAACCGTTGATAAAAAAAGAGTAGCTACGGTAAGTAGGTATGCTCAAAATATCCCCAAAGCAACTGTTTTAGATGTAGGATGCGGGAAACCAACTTTTCTAAAAATGCTTTTTGAACAATATAAATGCCGAGCGGTTGGAACTGACTTCAGTAATTCTGGCTGGAAAAATGCTCCCTCTGAATATCAAAATCTGGAACTCTTAGAAGGTGATATACATGAATTGAAAGATTTGCCCAAAGCTGATATCATCACCATGTGGCATTATTTGGAGCATGATTACCAGCCTGCTAAAACGTTGCAAAAATTACTTTCCATTGCAAAATCAAGTACTCGATTAATTGTCGAAGTTCCCAATTATGATTCTTCTACTCGCAAAAAGTACGGTGCGAGTTGGGCAGGTTTTCATACACCTCGACATACCGCATTGTACACGCCACAGACCATGACGGAACTCCTCCAACGCAATGGATGGAAAGTTGAGTCTACCTTTTCTTACGGAAGTTTGGATCCTTATATTTTAGATTGGATGAGTCGAAAGGAGGCGGAAGGTTTGGATTGGTCGCAGTCGATGGAAACTGAATTTGTGAGTTTTGTCAAAGGAATGGTTGGCTTTTTCCCAAAATCAATTTTTCAGAAAAAGAGATCTTTGGGATTTATGACGGTGGTGGCTTCGCCAAAGTGAACATAAATTATCCAGTAAACCTCATCCTCAATCCTTCTCCTACAAGGAGAAAGACCGAGGATGAGGTTTGCTAGGTAGTTATAATTATTTTTTATAATTCCTGAGGTAAACTTTCCAAAGGATTTTTTCCTTCCCAAGTTCCTACTGATTTGTAAGGTTGGAATCTGCAAAACATTTCTTCGCTGTACCAATCTAATTCTCTTGTTTTTTGAATAGCTACTTGATGTGCTTCACTTTCATAAGCAAATTTTTTCAAGGCGTCCATATTTTCCCAAACACTAAAAGTCGCCATTTGGATCACGGGTATTTCTCCAATTCCTTTGGTATAAATTAATCCATTATTATCGGCAAGAGGTTTTTCGGAGGTAGGGACATATTTCCAAAACGAATATAATTTATTCCATCGAATCGTGGCTCGGGTAATGATGCACAACAACTCATTCGACGTATCCAAATCTGGGTGCAGATCGAAAGGGTTTTTCTTAGACCAACTTCCACGAGCTAAAATATTTTTCATAAAAATAGTCCAACGCTCGGAAGTGTGCGATCGATATTTTTGAAATAAATCGGACTGTGCAAAAAAATCCTGCGCACTTTTTTCATTTTCCCAAACGACCAACAAAGAATAAGTAGACCAATCTGGAAATGGATTAAATCCTTTTCCTTTACCACTCCCCATCAATTTATAAAATTGAATTCCTGACTGTTTCGCCAAATAGGAATGTGCAAATTGCATCATACCAAATGCCCAGATTTTATTCCGCCAATTTTTATATTTGAAAAAAGTGAGGGTGGTGATGTTTGCTACCAAAGATGTTTGATTTGAAATTTCGATGAATTATTTTTATTAATAACTCAACAAGTAATTTTGGAATCAGTTGTGAGATTCTTAATTACTTTTTTTGTTGGGAGATTTTTTACGTATAGCTTTGCGAAATCTGCACAGACGTATCCGTATGGACGGGAGGGATCTTGCGTTAGGGAAGAGTTCGTAAAGCGGATTATTCAACTAAATCACTTTACGAATTCTCACTCTTCACTAAAGCACTCCCGACCATACGGTCACGTCTATGCGGATTTCGCAAAGCTAACTTTATCAATCTTTTATTTCATTTTACTACAATTCTTTAAAAGTGTACCAAAAATAATCTATACTTAATCTCATTCCTTTTTTTCTTCTTCAATCTTTATGGTTAACTCCTCCATTTCAACAACATCACCATTCCTCAGTTTTTTTCTTTTTCGAGATTCTAATTCACCATTAACTTTTACCAAACCTTCTTCCACCATCATCTTAGCATGTCCACCACTTTGAGCAATATTTTTGAGTTTGAGCAATTTTATCAATTCGATAAATTCATCATCTGGTCTTAAAGTAAATGTGTCTTGTACCATAATTTATTTTTTATAAAAATTTATTCAAATGGTTCTTTCCAATATCAGAAAGAAGCCGCTTTATATTGCAAAAGTAAAAAGCCATTCATGAAATACTCATAAATGGCTTTTAAAAATTAATTATTTTTTTTCTAAAAATACTTGATCGTCAAATCAATTAATTTTTGTTTAAAACCATTATAAGGTGGCATTAGCATATCCATCGCATTTGGAACATGTTGTTTGAAAACGCCTCTCGCATTCGAGAATGCTTCGAAACCAAACCATCCATGACTTTTTCCAATTCCGCTATTATTAGAACCTCCAAAAGGAAGGTTTGCATTAAAGAAATGAACGGCATTATGATTGATACAAGTTCCTCCCGCACGAGTATTCGCTAAAATCCGATTCGTATTTTTTCGACTTGAACTATACACGTAAAGTGCTAATGGTTTTTCCCGCGAGTTGATTTCGTCAATCACTTCTTGCAAATCTGTAAAGCCAAAAACTGGTAAAACTGGGCCAAAAATTTCCTCCGTCATCAAGGAGGATTCTTTGGAAACATTAGTCATGACCGTCGGAGAAATATAATCTTGGTCGCTATCAAATTTTCCACCTGTCTCAATTTTTGCACCCTTCGAAACCGCATCATCTACATAACTTTTGACTCTTTCAAAATGTCGCTTATTAACAATTCTATTATATGATTTTTCCGAAGAAGCATCTTCTGTATAAAAAGTTTTTAAGTGTTTTTTGACCGCCTCTAGGAATGCTTCTTTTTTACTTTCATGTACAAAAAGATAATCGGGAGCGATACAAACTTGTCCATTATTCAGAAATTTACCCCATGCGATTCTACGTGCTGCCATGTCAACATTTGCAGTTTCATCAACAATGGTTGGTGATTTTCCCCCAAGCTCTAAAGTAACCGAAGTCAAATGCTTAGAAGCTGCTTCCATCACAACTTTTCCAATGTGTGGTGCGCCAGTAAAAAAAGTATGGTTAAAAGGTAAAGCCAACAAAGCTTGAGAAGTTGCAATTCCTCCTTCCAAAACAGCGACCTCATTTTCGTCAAAAAGTTCTTCAATCATCTTTTTCATCAAGGCAGAAATATGTGGCGTATTTTCAGAAGGTTTGACCATTACACAATTTCCTGCAGCGATAGCTGAGATCAATGGTCCTAAGGTCAAATTAAATGGAAAGTTCCAAGGAGAAATAATTAAGACTACTCCTTTCGGTTCATATTTGATATAAGAACTAGAACCTAGCATTGCTATTGGAGTGCTAACACTATGCTTTCGCATCCATTTATTCAAGTTACTTTTGGTATGTTTCAACTCACTCGTCACCGGATAAATTTCAGTCAAATCTACTTCACTAGGATGCTTTCGGAAATCTTGGTACAGCGCATCTTTAATCTCATTTCGATATTTCAAAACTGCTTGATGTAATTTTTTCAACTTAGCATATCGTTGCGATGCAGTATTATTAGCTACATTAAATTGATTCTTTTGTTGGAGTTCAAAAATTCGATTGATTTCTGTAACTCGGGTTTCCGTAGGTATCGTTAAAGTTGCACTCATGGTTATTTATTATTTTGGAAATGACAAAATATTGATGGAACGTTTTTTCTAAATGAATAAAAGTAAGATTAAAATATCAGAAAAATATATACACTTGTTAATTATTAACTGATGTTACCCAGATGTTTAAAAACCAAAAAAATCAACCAAATTATGTTTGGATTTGATTCCAATTAATTCTACAAAGTTGATTAATGTTCTTCCTCTTGGAACAAAATAGAATTTCGATTTCCCCAAAACAGGCCTGCCTAACATCAATTATTAACAAGTGTATATAAAATTTTGTTCGAATCAATCTTTTGCCAAATAATCAAAAACTAAAACTTTATCTAAGGTTGGTTTTAAAATCTCAACGAATCCAAGATGCTTTGGGTGTGGTAAATAAACAGCTCTTCCTGCCTCATTTTCAAAACTCACAAAAAAGCAATGGGTAAATCCTTGCTCTAATTCTTCCGGACTATTATTAGTCCCCCATTCGAAATCTTTAATTTCAGCAATGTGATTGGGTAAATCGCGAAAGGCATTTTCGACTTTTTCAATATCAGCATCAGAAGCGTCATCTTTGAATTTAAACATCACGATATGACGAAGTAATGGAGTTGAACTTTTAGTTTGGATCACTTCGGTTGGGTTTGGAGATTCGTTTATTTTTTTGTCGGAAGTGTCACTCGCACAACTTTGCAATGCTAGCACTACTAAAGTTACAAAGAACAACATGGTTGATTTTTTCATTATTTATTATTTTATTTAAAAATTATTCCGAAGCTCCCGCTACCAAGAGAGTTCCTGTGAAATCAGCATTTCATAGACTATTAAAAAACTATTTTCTTTACGATTTCTTTTTTCCCAAAAGTCATTAAATGGAGGAAATATATTCCTTCCGTTTTATTCGAGAAAGAAATTTCTTGAATCCCTTTTGAAGTAAAACCACCTTCCTCTATTTTCTTTCCACTCACATTATATAATTTCCAATGAGAAAAATTTAAATCAGATTTCACTTTAATTGAATCATGAAATACGGCAGGATTAGGAAATGTAATTGTATTGTTATTATTCGTTAAATCCTCAATTCGATTAGTCCCACAGAAGTCGAAAAAATCAAAAGTAGAAAGTGCTTTATTTCCATCATTAAAATTAAAGAACCCAACATTTTCATAAGAAGAACCTTGTCCCCATTGATCACAAAGTGAGGAAGTCACCCAAGCTGGCTCCCAATATAAAACCCCTGAACCACCATTTGTTTCTACAACTTCGGCTAAATCAAGGAGGAAGTTTTTCTGTCCTTCGGCGTTGGTTGGATAATTCAAAGTGCTGCCATTATCTCCAATAAAGTTATTGTAATTATCTGCGCTCGAATTAGTCCAAGTAAATCCTGTCTCAAAAATCATTACTTCCTTGGAGTATGTTTCCGTCAACTCTTTCACTACCTGACCAATATCAGCTAATGATTTTTCTGGAGAAAAAAATGGATAATAAGAAACGCCAATGATATCAAAATTGGTAATATTGTTAGTTTGAAATAGATCAACTAACCAGGAGGCAGAAGACTCAATTACATGAATGGCTTTTTTTATGTTTGAATTATGAGCTTGATTAAAATCATCAATTGCAGTCAAAACTCTATTATATTTATCAGCATCATTCGGCCAATCCCAACCATTAGTTGTCGCCGTCTCATCAATAAATCCCCAGGTAGTTTCATTTCCTGCACTTAAAATATCAGGGAGTGTATTTTGTGTATTTAATTTATTTAAGACAAAAGTCGTGTAATTATAAATAGAATCGAGTAAGACGGAATGAGCTAAACCCATCCAAGCCGCAGGCATTTGTTGCTTCGCCGGATCGACAAAATAATCACTATAATGGATCGACAATTTGAATTGCATTCCATTCGCTTTGATCTTTTGAGCAGCAGCAAGTACGTCATCCAAATTAGAATTAGAAATTGGGTTTCCGCAAAAATCTGTTTTATTTTCAGGAGTATGCCAGAGGCGAAGGCGAATCATTTTAGCACCTTCGTTCGCAAATAATTCAAACGGATCAACCACATTTCCATTGGCAGCTTGATAAGTTCCTCCGTTGGATTCTATCGAATTCACATAAGACAAATCTGCTCCAGTTACAAAACATTGAGAAAATGTAAAAGTAATGTTACAAAAAAATAATACGCCAATTATTCCAACAACAATAATATTTCTCATTTTAAAGATTTTTTAAAAAAGCGACTAAATCTCTAATTTCCTTTTTCTTCAAAACCGTCCCCATCGGCAACATACTAGAAGGTAGACTTTGACTTTCAGCAATCTCAATCTGAGGAATAGTTCGAATATCTTCTTTTCCCAATTTCAATTTTACATATTCCTCCGTTCGCTCCATCACTATTCCCGCTTCGCTAGTTCCATCTTTTGAAGTAATTAAAACCACTTCGTAACCAATCGCATATTCCGAACTTGGAGTGACCAAGGAGGCTAAAATTTGTTCTTTACTCAATCGTTTTCCAGCACCCTCCAAACCCGGCCCAGCATTTCCTCCGTACTCAAAGATCGCATGGCACTTAGTACATTGAGCTGCTTCATTGTTATAAAAAACATATTCGCCTTTTTTTATGTCACCACCAGCCAGCGTCTCTCGAAACAAACTCAATGGGTCGTTCTTAGGTTTAGCAGCTTGGTAGACTTTCAATTTTTCTAAGAGCTGAGAATCACCATATTTTTCTACCGCCACCACCACATCTAATTTTAACTCGGGTTTTAATTTCCCTTGAATGAATTGATCTAAATATTTTCCCATCAAATTATAAGCGGCTTTCCCCTTGAATTTTTGCAGCGCAGTAAATGCTGCTTGTTGTTCTTTTACCGAACCATCTTTAATTATTTTTCCAAAAAGTAAAACCGCTTTACTTTCCTCAATTTTCGAATCAGGTAAAATTTCTAAAGCTTTCGATCGAACGGAATTATCGTTGTCTTTCAGCGCAATTTCCAAAGCAGTTTCCAACTCATTGGCATTCAATTTATTCAAGGCAATTAAAATTGAATTTCGAACAGCAGCGTTTTTACTTTTTCCAATCAAAGCCAATAATTCTGGAGACTTTTCAGCTATTCCCATTCTAGCAATTGCATTAACGGTGGCTTTTTGAATAGCAGAATTATTATCTTGTAACAATGTATTTACAATTTTCAAAAAAGCATTTTTCGCCACACTCCCCTCGCGCTCAATTACGCCTCGGTAGCGTCCATCTACTCGATCAAAAACTGATGGTTTTGCCCAGGTACTTAGGGCTTCGATTGCTTCTGCTCGCATTTCAGCAGGAGCAGATTTTCGATTAGCGAATTGAATTAGCAGGTCAATATTCTCCTTCTTCCCCACTCTTAAATTAGCATTAATTGCTCTTCGTAAAAGTGCTTCAGCAGTAAATCGAGTTTCTTTTAAAACATTCGCCAAGGCAGGTAAAGCTTCCTCGATAGAGAAATCATCATTGATTCCACGAGCTGCTTCTGTTACAATATATTCATCTGGATCATTTAAGAATTCTGCGATGGCAGGATTTTCCATTCTTCGAAGGGCAACTACGGCAACTGTTCTTTGGGATTTTGATTCACTATCTTTCAGCGCCACCAAAGGAGATGCTCGACCAATTCTTCCCAAGGCAATCATCCCTGCTGCACGAAGCCAAGCATCCTTTCCATCATTTTTTTCCAACATTTTCAAGATCGGAATAACAGCATTCTGCTCACCAATTCTTCCCAAGGCTTCCGCACAAAACATTTGAACTCTGGGGTTCATATTTTTCAACGCAGCCACCAAAATTGGAGCAGCAGGTTTATATTTTACATCACCCAACATCTTTGCAGCTTGTGCGCAAATCTCTAAATCTTTATCTTTCAAATGGGGAATTAAGACCTTTGCTTTTTCTACATCTCCATTTCTAGCCAGTTGAGCAATGCCCCACATAGCATGAACTCGGGCTAATCTGTAGCCAGAATTTTGTAAAATTTCCACAAAAGTATTGTAGCCTTTCTCCCCTCTTTTCACCAATTCAAATTGAGCTTTTTGTCGCACGCGCATATCTCGATGTGCTAGACAAGCTTCTAATTTTGGAAAATCTACTTTAGAAAAATCCTCTTGAATCAGTCGTTTGGTTTCTTTACGAATATCTGAATCTTTTTCGGTCGGCATATCCAATTTCCAAATCCGACCTTCATTTTTAGTACTCCAACCATTAATCCAATCGCCAAAATACAAAGCACCGTCAGGCCCAAAATCTAAGCCAGTTGGCAGCAAACCTTTCATCACTTCCATTGTAGTATCCAAGGCGTAACCTGCTCCATCTTGCTTCAAAGTAAAAGCATGAATCGGAGAAATGGCAGGCCCACCTCGAAACTCAGCAATAAAAAAATGATCTTTCCACGCAGGGCCAAGAGCAGTTCCAGGATTGTAAACCATCCCGGTTGGGCCATTGACATAATTCATAATCGGAGGTAGAATATAAGCCGCCTGTCCTTCCCAACGAGGAAGGTGCATTTTTTCATCCATCCAAACTTTATAAGAATTATTGTCGGGATCCGTATATTTTCCAAATTGCCAATTGATCCTCCAACCGGTATCTGAGCCATCAATTAAGTAAACTAATCGCTCTCGTTCGCCGCTATGATCGCCATCGTTATCCACAGAAATTACGTTTCCATATTTATCAAAAACAAACTCATGCGTGTTACGAACGCCCATCGCAAAAACTTCAAAATTACTTCCATCAGGTTCAGCACGGACGACGACTCCTCGATTGGGATATTTCCATTGCTTACCTTCTTGGTCAATCACATTCATTCCGATATCTCCAATTCCCCACCAAATTCTTCCATCTGGCCCAGTCGTTACCCCCGACATTCCGTGAGCCCCAAAACCAATATGTACTGCAAACCCATGACTGATCGATTGTGTCCAATCTGCAATCCCATCGCCGTCATCATCTTTTGTTCGCCACAAATCTGGGCCAACTGAAATATAAACTTCGCCATTATGATATTCAACTCCATTCGCCAAGTCAGTAATTTCTTCTGAAAAATCTTGTAAATACATTTGCGCACGGTCGGCAAATCCATTTCCAGATTTATCTTCGACAAACCAAATTTCTTCTTTTTCCACCGTCAAATCTTTCCAATCTCGAACACCATCTTCATTCAAATCTTTTAGGAATTTCTTTGAATCTTCATTTTCATTGGCAAAGGTTTTTCTTAAAAATGCGCGACGATCTTCCACCGTCTGAAATGAAATAGAAGCAACCATCCAATCTCGATGACCCCGTATATCAAACTCAGAATTGGTTAATCGCTTGCTCCTCGCATAATAAATTTGTCCATTGGGAGCCACACTTATTGCTACCGGATCTTGCACCAAAGAGTCAGATGCCCAAAGCGATAATTCTAATCCACCAGCCATCTCAACGGAAACTTCGTTTCGAATTTTCTGCGCTAACTCTGCTGCCTTCGTGGAATCGAATTCTAAAATTTTGGTAGGATATTTTTGCGGTTTCTCTGTTCTACAACTAAAAAAAGCTATCCCCAAGAGGAGGAGGATAAGGAATTGAAAATTCTTTATTTTCTTCATTTTTTGTCTTTTACGTTTTGTGATTTAAAGGTAAAAGGTATGTTGGAAAAAGGAAGAGAATTGGGAGGTTATTTTTAATTAAAGAAATTGAAAATTAAACTTTCCTGCTCTGATTATAAATATGATTTTCATCAAAAACGAAAAATAGAATATAAGTTAACGCTAAAATTGGAACTAAGCATAATCCCACCAATGAAAATAATTGAGTGATCTCTTCTCCCCTTGTGAAAGTAAAAGTCCTTCACCCAACGGTCTTTTTGAGGAAATAGAATTTAAAGTGTAATTCCATCCTCAAATGTAATCCAAAAGGTAGGAAGATAGAATTCGTTTTGGAAAAAGCTAATGCCCAAGCATAACCCATTAAACCTGTTCCTATAAAAACAAAAAGCATCGCCATTAGATTTTCAATTACACCAAACGAAAACCAATGATAAACTCCGAACAAAATGGCTGAAAGCAGGATTGTCCTCGAACTTCCAATTTTACTAATTAAAATATAAAGGATGGCTCCTCGAAAAACTAATTCTTCAGTCAAGACTGATTTTAAATCCCAGTAGAAATATTAAATCGATCTCCCAATGGTAAATTCTGGATTAATAATCCATGTGGAGGATTTTAAAAATGCTTCTAAATATTGAACACAACACAAATAATTGCGGTAAATAAAAACCCAATTAGAAATTGTTTTAATCTTTTTAGGATTGGAAGAAAACCTAAAGCCAATAAGTTTTCTTTTTCCAAAAAAAATAGCAACATCCAAGAAATGAGCAGGATAACAATTATTCCAAGCATCTGAAGATTAGATTTATTTAGCTAAAGTGTACAAATAATAACTTTCATTCTTCATATTATAACTATCAAAACTTTGCCAAAGTCTAGCATTCGGATATCGTCTTGGATCTAATTTTTTGGGTGTGATAATGATAATTCTATTTACCTTTTTATAATCTGCGAAAAGTTGGAGTTCTCTTTCCGATGGCAAATATATTTTTTCTACCCATTTGAAATAGGTGAATGTTTCTCCATCTGGTAAAGCGTAAAAATCTCGATTGGCGTATCCAACAACTGGTGCAATTTCAAACTTATTAATCGCTACTATGGAAGCTTGCGTTGGTACTTCTTTTTTGATAAATTCCGCAGTCATTTTCGCATTTGAAAATGGATGACGGATTTCTTTTTCCATCGCCAAGTAGGTGTAGTGAATTTGGAAAAGAAAAATGCTGATCAGAAAACCAAGCTGCAATAAATCTAACTTTGTTTCTCTTTGATTTTTTTTGGAAAAAAATAATTGCAACAACATCAAAAAGAAAATAAAAAATGTTCCCCATTGTCGAACTCCTCCGGTATAAATTGTAATCAAGAAAACGAAATACCCAATCGTAAAAAATAAGAATGTAAATACAATGTTTTTATCTTTTCGGAAAAAGTAAATCAGCCCACTCAAAACCAAAACACTAAAAAGTAAACCCAAACTATTCACGCCAAAAACATTCGTATCTGGAATCGAACCGATCCAAAAAGTATTGGCAAACATTCCTTGAAAACCTTTGAAAAAAGTTACCCCACTCAAAGGCTCAGACAAATAAGCTCTCGACAAATCATCTTGACTCGTACGAGGAAAAACTGAGATTAAGAAAATAATCACGCCTGCCATGCTACTCCATAATAAAGTGGAAAAAGTTTTTTCTTTGAAAACTGAAGCGAAATTTTGAAAACCTTTTTTCTCCAAAAAAACATAAAATAATAATGCTCCAACCATCATCACCGCATAAACTTCGGTTTGACAAAAAAGGAAAAATAGCAACGCTAAAATCTTTAAGTTTCGGCTAGCACTAGTTTTCTTTTTGGAAAGTACTTTCGGTAATAACCATACCATTGCAAATCCAATCAACATCACAAATGCATAACCTCGACTCACTATTCCATATTCAAAACAAGGATAGTAACTCAACAAGATTAAACTTTTCAGCCACATCGGAAGTCGAAACTTAAACCAAACTAACGCATAAACTCCGACCATCAAAACCGCATGCGCCAACTGAATCAACCACTCATCATTTCCTCCATTCGAGAACAAACTCCACACTTTCAAATACACATACCACAAAGCGGGATGACCTTCATAATACAATGAACCGAGCAATTCGCCCCACCCCATGTCGCGTGCCATCAGCCATGCTTGCCACTCATCTTTCCACAGTTCATGGTAAGTAAATTTGGAAAACAAGTAGAATCCAACAAAGGCTAAAAATAAACCGATGGAAATTGAAGTAGGAATTTTTTTATTGGAAAAAAGCATGAATTAAAGTAATGTTTGATTGAAGCAAAAGTAAGAAAAATCAGTTGATTGATGGTTTATTTTTTTAAAGTAATGAAATTAAAAAAATAGATTAATAGCAGTTTTGGATTTTAATATTCATCAGATAACATGGAAGCTTAACGTTGTCAACTTAGAGGGAACTACCACCGACTAGCTTGAAGCCAGTCGATGATAGTTGACGACATTCGACTTTGAGTCACCTTGTAAGTTGATAATTTTTGATTTAGATATTTTGTTTTTTTTACAATACCATGAATCCCCTTTCCCTTTCCATTTCTTACCTTTGCAACATGGAATTAGAACACACAATAAAACGAGAGAAATCCGCAGCACTTTTTGCGGAAGCTAAAGAATATTTCCCTGGTGGAGTAAACTCACCGGTGCGAGCATTTAAATCTGTTTCAGGGCCGCCACTTTTTATCAAGCATGGCGAAGGTTGTAGAATTACAGATGAAGACGATAATGTATTTATCGATTTTTGCTGCTCCTATGGGCCGCTAATTTTAGGGCATAATAATAATCATATTCGAGAATCTGTCATCAAGACTATTGCTCATGGAACTTCTTTTGGAACGCCTACGAAATTGGGAAATGAATTAGGTAAATTGATTATCAATAACAATCGATTCATTGAAAAAATGCGTTTTGTCAGTTCTGGAACCGAGGCGGTGATGAGTGCAATCCGGTTGGCTCGTGGCGTGACTGGCAAAAGTAAAGTGGTTAAATTTGAAGGATGCTACCATGGTCATGTGGATAGTTTATTAGTAAAAGCTGGAAGTGGTTTGGTTACTTTTGGAGAGAGTACTTCGGCAGGAATTCCAGAAAGTTTTGTCAAAGAAACTTTAGTTATCCCCTTGAACAATCGAGCAGCTATTGAAGATGTTTTAAAACAACATGCTCACGAAACCGCTTGCATTATTATTGAACCCATTCCTGCCAATAATGGATTGCTTTTGCAAGATCGGGACTACTTAGTTTTCCTGCGTGAAAAATGTACAGAATATGGTGTGCTGCTAATTTTTGATGAAGTAATTTCAGGTTTCCGAATTGGATATGAAGGAGCAGCTGGGCTTTATGATATTCAGCCAGATATTATTACTTATGGAAAAATCATTGGCGGCGGAATGCCCGTTGGAGCGTACGGAGCAAGCAAAGAAATTATGAGTCACGTTTCACCAGAAGGACCTGTTTATCAAGCGGGGACACTTTCTGCGAACCCAGTTGCGATGTCCGCAGGACTGGCTGCTTGCGAAATGTTGTCGCGAGATGGATTTTATGAAACCCTAGAAATGAAAACAAAATACTTTGTTCGATTGTTAGAAGCATTCGCTCAGAAGAATAAATATGACGTAACTTTTCCAACGATCGGTTCTATATTTTGGGTCGCATTTACCAATAAAAGAGTTCAAGCTGCAGATCAAATTGATCCTGCTAGTATGGAAAAATTTAAGATCTTGCATCATGAATTATTGCAACGAGGTCTTTACCTTGGGCCGTCTGGATATGAAGTTGGTTTTGTTTCTGCAGCGCACCAGATTGAAGATTTAGAAATAGCAGCTAGGATTATGGGCGAATGTTTACACATCGTTTTTAATGATTAATTGTTAACGGTTAAAAATGAACTACTACTAAAATATGTTGACAAACCTAAAGCTTCGGCTTTTATCTTATTTGGTTATTTTTTACATGCTGGTTGCCTTCGCGTGGTGGTCGGTTTTGTTATATTCAAAAAACAAGGATGCTTATTATGCGAAAGTGGAGCTATTGAAAATGGGCATGGTCGCTGAAGGAATTTTCCATTCCAATGAACATTTCCTTCACACCAAAAACTATCTTGAATTGACAAAAAAATACCAAAGACAAGAGTGGATGATTTTTGGTGAAGCAAGTGTTTTTATAATAAGTTTGGTGATTGGGATTTGGTTAATCAATCGAGGATATAATAAAGAAATTGAAATTGCGCACCAGCGGAGAAATTTTCTTTTATCCATTACGCACGAATTAAAATCTCCGATTGCCAGTATTCGATTGGTCTTGGAAACTTTTTTAAAACGAAAATTAAAGCCAGAACAATTCGAACGGTTTGGAAAAAATGCCATCAAAGATTCTGAGCGATTAAATGAATTGGTTAATAATTTACTTTTTGCTGCTAAGTTGGAAACCGCTTATCAACCTCATTTGCAACCAATTCATTTGGATGAATTAACTACTGACTTGGTCGATTCTTTGAGTGAGAAATTTCCCAATGTTATTTTCACCAAAAATATCCAAAATGAAATTTCAAGTTTTGAAGGCGATCAAAATGGAATGGTTTCGATAATCACCAACTTGATTGAAAATGCGGTGAAATATAATTTCACCGAGCATCCTAAAATTGAAATAAATTTGGTAGATCAAAATGAAAAGATAACTTTAGAAATATCGGATAACGGAATCGGCATTTCCGATAAAGAAAAAAAGAAAATCTTTGAGCGATTTTATCGGGTGGGAAACGAAGATACCCGAACAACAAAAGGAACTGGTTTGGGTTTATATATTGTATCGCAAATTGTAAAAGCTCATCAAGGAAAAATTACAGTTGCAAATAATCATCCTAAAGGGACAATTTTTAAAATTGTGTTTCATAAATAGGGGGCAGCGACCAGGTTCCCCTAACTCCTTTTAATAAAATAACAAAAAATGAGAATTTTACTTGTTGAAGATGAAGAAAATATCCGAGAAGTTGTCAAACTGAATTTGGAATTAGAAGAGTACGAAGTGATTACTTCTGCCAATGGAAAAGATGCTTTGAAAAAAATCGAAGAGCAACATTTTGATTTATTGATCTTGGATGTGATGCTTCCTGATGTGGATGGGTTTCAGATTTGTGAGCAAGTTCGTTTGTCAAATATGGAAGTGCCGATCATCTTTTTAACTGCCAAAGATACTTCGCTCGATAGAATTAATGGATTAAAAAAAGGTGCGGACGATTATCTGACCAAACCATTTCATCTGGAGGAACTGCTTTTAAGGGTCAATAATTTAATCAAGCGAAGTAGTAAGTCTCCTGAGAATACTCCAAAGATATACACATTTGGAAATAACATAATCAACTTTATTACTTTCGAAGCAGAAACAAATAACGGAAGTTTTAATTTAACCAAAAAGGAAGTTAAATTATTAAAATTATTGATTGATAGAAAAAATGAAGTCGTTTCTAGGCAACAAATACTTCAATCCGTTTGGGGATACGACGTATATCCTTCGACTAGAACAATAGATAATTTCATCCTTTCTTTCCGGAAATATTTTGAAGAAAACCCTAGAGAGCCAAAACACTTTCTATCTATTCGTGGCGTAGGTTATAAGTTTAATGCATTACAATAAATAAAATTTATTTTATCAACATCATGTCACAGACTAACAAATACAAATTAAAAAAAAGGTATAATCGCTCTTTAGCGCGATTATATTTTACCACTTGATCTGGGAAGGATTGATAATTTTTAAAAAAAATGAAAAAAAGTTTTAATTTTTTTTGTGTTAAAAAATTTTTATCCTATGTTTACGTTATATTAGTATTGTACTTCAAAACATTAAGGTAGCCACCAATAGAATTTTTTCCAAAAACCAAGTTTAAAAAGAAATTACATCAATAATCCTTTATTGATAAATGAAAGGGTGTTGTTTTATATAATAAGTTTTCTGTATGAGAGAGGTAGCAACATCAAGTTGTTACCTTCTTTTTTTGCCTAACCTCCACTCAATACCTTCCACATCTAATCTAGGAACGTTACTTTTTCCTTTTTCACCATTAAGACTTTGTATTGAAATCGCTCAATCCTTGCTGTAATTAGTACAGTAAAAGATGATAGCTATTTTATCTAAATTTATTTACACCATATTTTTTCATTTTAAATAAAACCCTAGATATGAAAACTCGTTTTCTACTTTGCCTTTCCTCTTTAATTTCATTTTCGTTGCTTTTTCAAAACTGTGCTTCCGAAAATCCCAACCAAGAAAGCTTAGAAATAAATGTTGAGGATCCAACTGATGAAATTTCTTTAAATTTGGAGAAACAACAAATCACTCCACCTTTAAATTCTATTGATGTTTCTTATCAAAATTTTACTGTCACGAACGCTACTGCTCAAGTGCTAAATCTGGACAATGGAACTACTATTGAAATTCCTGATAATGCCTTTGTAGATGCCAATGGAAATGCAATCAATACAGCGGTAAATATTAGTTACCGTGAATTCCACACCGCTGCTGATATTTTGGCAAGTGGGATTCCGATGAAAGCATCTCACAACGGAATTGATGGAGATATGCAAACCGCTGGAATGTTCGAAATTAATGCAGCGAGCAATGATCAAGAAGTTTTTGTGGCAAAAGGAAAAAATGTTGGAGTCAATATGGCCACTAATGTTGCTGGAGACAATTATGATTTTTGGGAATTAAATCAGGAAAGTGGTGATTGGAAAAACCTAGGGAGTTCTACCGCTCAAGCTAATCTAAAAAAGCAAGCAGCTCAAAAAGAAATTGCTAGCCTATCAAGAATGAAGACTCCTACTCAACCTGCAAGATTTGACAATGCAAAACCAGTTTTAAATTTCGATTTAAATTTGAGCAATTATCCAGATTTAAAATCTATGAAAAATATCTTTTGGCAATTTACTGGCAATGGTGAGAATCCAAAAAACAATCCTTGGGTTTTTAAAGAGCAATGGACTTCTGCTGATATCAAAAAAGGAACTCGTGGGAATGAATATATTATGGTTTTGAAAAGTGATAAGAAAAGTTTCTCTACCACCGTTTGTCCAAGTCAGAAAGGGAAAGATTTTGAGGAAGCATTATCCGATTATGAAACTGCCTTGAGGGCTTATAAATCTAATTCAACGACCAAACAAGATCGAATGGATTTCATGAAACGACAAGCGGATTTTGTTCGAAATTTCCAAATTCAAAATATGGGAATTTATAATTGTGATGCATTGATTAATAATCCTGGCGCTTTAGCTTTCGAAGCTAAGTTTGACTTTGGATCTGACGTGCCGGTAGCTCATAATAAGGTGAATGTTTATTTGATTACGAATGATGCTCGCTCGGTGATTGCTTATCCTTTTTCTCGAAGAAGAAATTTCCTAGTTGATGCAGAAATGGATAATCAATTGATTGCGATTTTACCAAATAATAAATATGCGATTTTTTCTCAAGCAGATTTTGATGAAAATTTAGAAGCAATGAAATACGCAAGAGGCAAGATTTTCACTTTTAAAATGAATGTTGAAACGGAACCGATTGGAAGTGTGGAAGACTTGACTAAAGCAATGGCTGCTTTGTAGTTTTTTTTCAAAACACGAAAATCTTTAAAAGTCAGAAACTGGTAACCATCAGTCTCTGACTTTTATACTCACCCATAAATAAAGCTAAAAATGCGTTACCATCTCACCTTTCTTTTTTCCATTTTATATTTCTTTTCTTTTGCACAATTTGAAGCAACCAACTTGTTGCCAATCAAAATTGATCAAAAGTGGGGATTGATTGATGGCAATGGAAATATTGTGATGGAACCAAAATATGACCTGATCGGAACAAGATTTGGAAGTCAGCGTTTTGTCGGTTCTAGATTAACAACTGCGTATATTACCGTTCAGTTAGATGGCAAAATTGGCTTAGTAAATACCCAAGGTCAAGAAGTGTTAGCCCCGCTTTTTGATGAAGTCATTGAGTCTTTTCCTGACTCTATTTTCACGGTGAAAAGTGAAGGAAAATTGCTCGTGGTCAATGCACAAGGAGAAACTATTTTTGATGGGAAATATGAAGAAGTCGTTCCTATTTCAGGAATCAGAAATTTTTATATTATTCGAGAAAATGGAAAATATGGCTTGCTCAAAAAAGGAGAAGACTATATCATTCCAAATGAATATCCATTTTTGCAAGTCCATCAATCAAGACAACCTTTCCTTGAATTCAAAACGGAAACTTCAGCAAAAAGGAATCAACTTGGCCTCGTCAATTTTGAAAACAAAATCATTCTTCCCGCCGAATTTGATTCCATCAGAATGGTTAATCAAAATCTTTTTTTAACCAAAAACGATTTTTTTGAACTTCGAAATGCGGAGAATAAAGTTCTAATTTCTAAGAAAGATAAATGGTCTGAGGTAAAAATTTTATCCACCTCCTTTATTTCCTTTTCGAGTAATTTGGAAAAAAAAACCGAAATTTATTCGCTAAAAAGTCAAGCGTTTATTGACATCAAAACTGATTTCGATGAATTTGCTAGATTTAGAAGTAATTTCCTTTTAGGAAAAAAAGATGGAAAATTTGGTTTAATCGACACTTTAGGAAATGAAGTAATCCCTCCAAGATATAGTCAAATCATGCACTTAGAAGGTGATACCTTGTTCAAGGTCAAAAAATTCCTGTGGGGAGTTTATAATATAAAGCAAGGGTTAATTACTACGATCAATTATAATAAAATTAATCCCTTTCGAGAAAATTTTGCAGAAGTAAAAGTCCAAGGAAAGTCAGGTTTAATTAATCGAAAAGGTCAAGAAGTCGCGAATGTAAAATTTGAATATTTCCAATTTCAAGATCAATTTGTGAAAGCTTTTATTGGAACAAAAATGCATTATTTCCAATCGGATTCATTGGATCAATTAGAATTACTGGAAATCTATCCAGAAGTTTACACCCTTCGAATTGGATATGGAGAAGCGATGGATGCGATGCCAAATATTTCTAATTTCAATCAACCAAGAGTCAGGCGACGACGAGTTAATTCAGGACGTGGAGAAAAGAAAAAACCAGATTATAGTTTGATTAAAAATAGTGATGTAGAATGGTTTGTCGATTGGGGACTCTGGGGACTGCGACGAAAAAGTACAGAGGAAATTTTGATCAAACCACAATATGAATTTATCCGGAACTTACCATTTACGGATATGACAATCGTTTACAATTATGATAAAAAAATAGCCAAAAATGAAGTTTTGAAATTGCTTTCTATTCGTCCAAAAGCAGGTTCATTCGGCATTGCATTTTACAGTCATCAGCAAGAAAAATTTGTAACTGATTTCGAATTTCAAGGGATTCGGATCGATGACTTTTTTTATAATTTACCTTTCGCAAGTGTTTTGGATAAAGATGGAAAATTCATTTTGATCGATCAAAAAGGAATGGTTCACAAGAAAAATAGAACCTTCGATTACATCGGGAATTTCTACGAAGGTAAAGCACGAATTTGTCAAGGAGGGATTCCCAAAAAATTAAAAAATGGGAATGAAAAAGGTTATAAAATAACGACCACCACATCCTTCCAATCCAATTATCAAATTCGATTTAACCGATTCAATACTTTGCCAACTAATGATTTATTTTTGATTGGCGGCACTTGGGGATTTATTGATACATCAGGAAATATCACCATTCCTACTACTTATGAATACGTCAGAGATTTTCAAAATAAAACAGCGATTTGTAAAAATAGAAAACATTGGGGAGCGGTGGATGAATACAACCAACCAGTTTTGGATTTCATTTATCGAAGCATCGAGTGGGAAGATAATTACCTAAAAGTAGGGGTGAAAAATAAGCGACCAGTTTTTTATAATGCGCTTGGCAATTCTGTGGTCGATTGGGGCTACGATAGATTCAAAGAATTTTCAGAAGGTTTTTGCGCAGTCAAACAAAATGAAAAATGGGGCTTAGTTAATCAAGAAGGAAAAGAAGTCTTGTTATGTGAATATATTGTTATAAATTCTTTTAGCGAAGGATGGGCTGCAGTACAGGATGAGATGGGTTGGTATTTTATCGACTCTACTTTGGAAATAAAATTAGATTTAAGAGATACAGAATATTTAGCGGTGGGTAATCTTTCAGAAGGACTTTGTTGGTATAAAATCAAACGGAATAAAAAATTCTATTATGGATTTATGAATAAGAAGGGAGAACCTATGATAAATTCCATTTATACAAAAGCCTTTGATTTTCAACAAGGTAGAGCAAGAGTGGTCAAAAATAGAAAAACTGGATTGATTGATAAGACCGGTACTTTCGTCATGTTTCCCAAAAAATATGATTTAGTTTTTCCTTTTGAAGAAAATGGAATTGCACAAGTAAGGGTAAATAATATGGGCGATTTTGGTTTAATTAATCGCAAAGGAAAAACGTTGACTTCCTGCATTTATAAAAAGATTTTTCCTTTCAAGAAAGGTTTTGCCAAAATTGTTACGCCAAAAGGAATTGGCTTTGTGGATACTTTAGGTAACGAAATTATTCCTCCTCAATATCGAGCAGTTGGGGAATTGTCAGAAGGCTTGGTGGCTGTCCAACATGGATTTTCCTATCTGTGGCAATATATAAATATGGAAAATGAAATTGCTTTTAAAGGAAAATTTTCAAGAGCGGAACCTTTCAAAAATGGAAGAGCTATTGTTGCGCTTCGACGTTCGGACAAAAGTGCCAATCTGGTTATTGATAAAAATGGAAATGAAGTGGAGTTAAAAAGAAATGGAATGGTGCTTCACTTTGCAGAAAATAAATATGGTTTCAGGAGGTTCATTCGGGATAATGATGGCAACGTTCAGAGCAGCTATTGTTACTACACAGATTCTCTGGGACTTCATCTTTTTAATCGAAAACAATTTAACAAAGTAGAACCTTTCAAAAATAATATTGGCCTAGTGCAACATGATAATCAAAAATGGGGAACGTTGACTAATTATGGTTATGAAATTATTCCGAACAAGTTCCATCAAATTTTTCCGCTTCAAGATAATATGTTTTCCGCCATCGCAGCCGAACTTTTTGGATTGTGTGATAAAGATGGAAATATGGTTTTGGAACCAGTTTTTGATTATATAAAACTAGAAGATAGACAGAATATATTTAAAGTGGAGCAAGGAAGTAAGATTGGGTATTTTGCGAATGATGGGGTGTGGTTGTGGCAGTTGCAGGACTAGGGAAGGGAATATCGAATACCGAACAAGGATTTGAGAAATTTGACGATGCTTCTCATAGAAAACACAAAACTAGCATCGTCAAACTTCTCAAATCTCAAATCTCTAATCCTTGTTCGATATTCGATATTCATCTTCTTACCTACCAAAATCCACCTTCATTAAACATCCTCCAAATCTGATCATCTTTGGGTGGATTAGCTACGATTCTTATTGGCTTATTTTTGATCGGATGGATAAATTCCAAACTACGGCTGTGCAAATTAATATTTCCTTTCCATTGCATTCTTGGAAAACCATATTTTACATCTCCGACAATTGTACAACCCATACTCGCTAATTGCACTCTAATTTGATGTGGTCGTCCAGTCAGAGGGTTCACTTCAATTAAATGATTACCACTCACCTCTCCGATCATTTTATAATCCAGTTCAGCTAATTTTGCATCAGGATTTCTTCGACTTTGTTTCTCCAAAGCCTTTGCCATATTTTTAGCATTATCTTTAATCAAATAATGTTGTAAATGTCCTTCCAATGGTTTAGGTCTTTTTTTGGAAATAGCCCAATAAGTTTTTTTCACTTCTCGATTGGCAAATAATTTGGGCATCCGTGACAACGCTTTGGAAGTTCTAGCAAAAACAATTGCACCACTCACCGGTCGATCTAAACGATGAATCACCCCAAGAAAAACATCCCCAGGTTTCTTATATTTCATCTTGACATATTCCTTCACATAGTCCACCAACGGAATATCTCCCGATACATCTCCATGTACCAACATCCGTGCAGGCTTATTGACTGCAATCAAATGATTATCCTCATAGATAATTTTTAATCCCTTAATATCTAATGCCATTTTATATTTATTTTTCTAAGCTTGTGGCCGGTGCTATTTCAACTAAGTCCCGCGAGCTAATTATTTCATTTTCTAAAAATCACGCAAAAATAGCTGTAATAATGGTAAAAAAGCATTTTTTCTTTCAATCAATTATGGAAGTTGTTCAAATACCTTTTTTTGATTTAGGTGAAAAGAATGGAATGCGGCTATTTCATAACTGTCGATTTGAAATGGTTGGGTTAAATTATTAACTGAAGTTCCCCATATCTTATAATTCCCACGATTCTACTTTTTTTCCTTAATTAAAAAAAAATAACGCGTTCTTAAATTCAATTTTCCTAAAAAGAATAAGGCCAGGAAGTAAATGGCAATATCTAGTTTATAATTGAAAAAAATCCATTTTCAGCATTCACCTTGTGTTCTAAATCGTACAGTTCTTATTTCAGTTTTCAAGAATTATATCATGATGGGTAACATTAAATTATTAAGATTAGAAAATCAGGCAATTACAAATATCGATTATGAAGCTGATTTCATTGAAAAAAATCCAAAATGCAGGTTTTTCATATTAAATAAAAAATAAATGCATTAAAATTGTTCATATATGACTTTTGGCACAAACATTGCATTATTTTTTAATATGTAAGTTTTGGTTAAAGAATTGTAAGATTCGTTTCAGCCCGTAAGAAATTACGGGCTATTTTTTTGCCCAAAACTGAAAATGTCAGAATCAAATTGTCAATGTCCATCAAAACCAAAAATGAATAGTAGGAATTCTCGCTATCCATTTTTGATTTTAATTGGCATTTTGATTATACTCGATTTTAAATTTGATTCTATGCCTCCTTCCTCGTAAAATAACTTCTTAAACTTTCCTCTTTTTTATTCTGCCATTCCTTCATTTACACTATATTTGCTCGATTTTATTCGAAACGATTTGTAACCATTTTGAAACTATGTTTCTTAACCAAAATTAAATTTAACCACCTATGATTATTGGAGTACCAAAAGAAATTAAAAACAACGAAAATAGAGTTGCGCTCACACCTGCGGGAGCGCTTGAGCTAACTAAGCGGGGTCACACAGTTTATGTGCAATCAACAGCAGGTTTGGGAAGTGGATTTTCTGATCAGGATTATAAAGATGCTGGTGCGAAAATCAAAAAAACAATTGAAGCAACTTATGAAGTAGCTGAAATGATCATCAAGGTCAAAGAGCCGATTAAGTCGGAATATAAATTGATCAAAAAAGACCAGTTAGTATTCACTTATTTTCACTTTGCATCTCACAAACCATTGACGAATGCGATGATTAAAAGTAAGTCGATTTGCTTGGCTTATGAAACAGTTGAATTAGCTGATCGATCATTACCATTGTTGATTCCAATGTCAGAAGTCGCAGGTCGAATGGCGATTCAACAAGGAGCAAAATATTTAGAAAAACCAGCAGGAGGTCGAGGCGTATTATTAGGTGGTGTCCCAGGTGTACCTCCTGGAAAAGTTTTAGTTATTGGAGGTGGAATCGTTGGAACGCAAGCTGCGAAAATGGCAGCAGGATTAGGAGCTTCGGTTACAATTCTGGATCTTAATTTACCGCGACTGCGTTACTTAAATGATGTGATGCCTGCGAATGTAGTTACGATGTATTCTAATGAATATAATATTCGAGCATTAATCCAAACCCATGATTTGATCGTTGGAGCAGTATTAATTCCTGGAGCAAAAGCCCCTAATTTGATTACTCGAGACATGTTGAAATTGATGCGACCAGGAACTGTCTTGGTTGATGTTGCTGTCGATCAAGGTGGTTGCATGGAAACGACTAAACCAACTACTCACGAAAAACCAACATTTATCATTGATGATGTCGTTCATTATTCAGTAGCCAATATGCCAGGAGCAGTCCCATATACTTCTACCGTTGCCCTGACTAATGCTACGCTTCCTTATGCTATTCAATTAGCTAATAAAGGTTGGAAACAAGCATGTACGGATAATCAAAGTTTGAAATTAGGATTGAATGTGATTAATGGAAAAGTGGTTTATAAAGGTGTGGCTGAAGCATTTGATTTGAAATTACATGATGTAGAAGGATTTTTAAAATAAGATTTTTTATAAATTTCTTTTGATAAAAATAATAAAGGTGCTGACATTTTTTAATGTTAGCACCTTTTGCAATTGTATTGTTATAATATTTTAATTACCGAATCAAAGTAACATTCCCCTTCAACAAAAACTCTTCCCCATCAAAACATTTTAGCGCTACATAATATCCAAAAACATCTGGTGGAACTATTTTTCCATTTACTTTTCCATCCCAACCTTGATTCAAATCTTTAGTCTCAAATACCTTTTCTCCCCAGCGATTAAAAATGACAAAATGAACTTCTTCAATATAATTTCCACGCACAAAAAGTTGATCATTCAGCCCATCATCATTTGGCGTAAAACCTTTTGGAACAAAAACATACGGCTCTTCACATCTAGATAGATCGGAAACAAAGATGGTAATGCTATCCTTGTAAACACAACCTAAATTAGCATCTTCTATTTCCACATAATAAGTCGTAGTTACCTCTGGTGCTACTAATGGATTTGCGATTTTACATTCACTAATTGTTTCATCACAGGGTATCCAAGTATAATTCCAATCGGAATATTCAGTAACATTCAGCTGAACTATTTCTCCTGCATTAATGGAATCTAAGTCAGCAGTTAATTCTATCAATATTTCCAAATCCAAAACATTTACTTGGATCGTATCAGCGTACTCACAACCAAATTGATTTTCAATCAGCAAGGAATATTGGGTAGAATCATCAGGACTAAAAACTGGTGTAGCGGTATTATTATCTATAACAATTCCAGCTTGCGGCGACCAAGTAAATTGCAAATCTGCCATCGTACTCAATGGACTTAAATTCACTTCCACTTGGATAGAATCTCCATAACATAAAGTAATTCCCTCTTCCAAATCCGCTAAAATAGCATAGCTGGCTATTTCAATACTATCGCTCAAAGTACATCCTGCATCATCACTCACTTGCAAATAATAATTGGCGATATTGTTTGGACTGGCTGTAAAAGTAGATTGGTCACCTAATACATTTTGGAAGTCAAATTGGTCTGTCCAAATATATTCTATGGCGTTATCACTTAGTGCAATTAAATCTGTGGACAGGTCACAAGTAATCGTATCAGCAGGATAATTCCAATTCAAATCAATTGGTTGAATCGGAATTAAAATAGTAACTTTTCTAACCTCAGTACAAGTAATATTATTCGAACTGGTGATCGTCACAAAATATTCTGTCGATACCAACGGAGTAGCCAAGGGATTATAATAATTAGCAGAATCCAAACTTGCTGCTGGACTCCAAGTGTAAAATAAATTTGGATTTCCATTGGGATTCAAGTAAACCGAACCAAGATCACAAAGTTGAATCGTATCTTGAATGGTTTCAATTTCAATAATATCAATAATTACAGTACTGGTGATAGAATCTATACAGCCATCGTCCGAAGTAACTACAAGTTGAACCTCCACCGTATCTGCAACGGGGAAATTAAAAATAGGATTTTGATTAACATCGGTAAAATCATTATCTATCTTCCATTCCCAATTAGAAATATTTCCTGAGTAAGATGAGGTATCCGTAAATTCAACTCCCGCGCTATCGGAACAAATAACTAATTCCCATTCAAAACCAGCAGTCAATGGATTGCTTGGAACATTAAAAACCACTGACCTTTCTTCTACTCAACCATTGTCAGGGTTGGTAATCGTCACATTACAAATTACGGAAGAATCGGGAGACCAACCTGAAACCTGACACCTACTCGTCAAAAAATATTTTAATCTCTACTTTTCTCAGTTTAGAAGCTTCAGGGCTATATATTTCATTGGTTTTTAAAGGGGCAATAACAATTGAATTAAGTACTTTAAAATTTAATAATCCTTGATTCATGTACGTCAATAACTTGCCTCCCAAGTGAGTGCTAAAGTGATTTTTCAAACTACTCATTCGTCGTTCTACCAAGGCAGTATTTTTATAACTGGTAGGATCCAAAATCAAAAAGCCTTGTAAGCCAATCGTTATTTTGTTTCCTTTTTCTAAATACTTTGATAATTGATCTGAGAATTTCA